>Ga0307378_10006598_pt1 | contig 15822 bp, 17 predicted proteins | sample UN1MG_FD_202238 | JGI IMG/M metagenome (GOLD analysis project Ga0307378, IMG submission 202238) | Soil microbial communities from Risofladan, Vaasa, Finland - UN-1 | ecosystem: Environmental > Terrestrial > Soil > Coastal area > Acid sulfate soil | place: Finland: Risofladan, Vaasa | collected... | reverse complement strand
GGCCACGCCGGCGATGATATTCGGGTAAACCGAGCTAATCGGGATTTTAAGCCAATTTACATACACAAGCCCGCTCTTAGTATCGGTGTTGCTGTTCAGCCTGATGTCCTACGGGGACTTACACTTAAAAGAGGTTTTCGTGGACGTGGACTGCTGGGGCGGTTTCTTTATTCATTGCCCCAATCGTGTTTGGGCCATAGAGAAATCAATCCCCGTCCGGTTGATCCCCAAATAGCAACTGCATATCAAAACAAAATTCTTGATGCTCTTAGATTTGAGCCTAATGTTAATACCGATGGTAAGCCGTGTCCCCATATAGTAACTATTGGCAGTGATACCCTGAAAGAACTTGACAGATTTGCAAAGTGGGTAGAGAAACAACTTGGCCCTGGTGGTGATTTTGCTTCGATGGGAGACTGGGCAGGTAAGCTGGTTGGTGCCGTATGTCGTATTGCGGCTATTTTTCACGGCTTGATTTATGCGGCTTCGGGTAATCCGGCAAAGGCTCAGATAGATGTTGAAACTATGCTTGGAGCAATTGCAATCGGTGAATACTTGATACCACATGCAAAGGCTGCATTTTTTGAAATGGGCTCAGATCCGGCAATTGATATTGCCAGGAGAATACTTGACTGGGCATCCTCTCAACAAAAAGAAGAGTTTACCAGACGCGATGTATTCAATTCCCTTCGTGGCCGTATCCAAAAAGTGGTTGAATTGGATGATCCTTTAGAGATACTCACCAATCACGGCCATATCAGAGATGTTTCACAGGAGCGTAAGGGGCCAGGCCGAAAACCCAGCCCGAAATATAAAACAAATCCGTTGTGGCTCGCGCAGAATACGCAAAATGCGCAAAATAGCTGTGCTGATTTGAATTCTGCGTATTCTGCGCAATTTGCGCAGGAGGTAACGTCATGATTTCTGCCCTTGAACGTCTGAGAGCTTTGCGGGCTGGAAAAAGTTTAGACCTTCTGGCCTTGACTGACATTGATGATTTACCTATGGACTGGCGGATAGAGTTTGAGGAACGGGCTGCTATACTCGAGTACGATGGTGGATTGAGCCGGGATGAGGCTGAGGCACATGCTTTGATCGAGATTGGGCACAGGATGGAAAGGACAGCATGATGAACGAGCAGAGCAATCTAACAGCATCATCAGCGTTGCCAGATGGCGATAGCCGCTTTGTGCCTCGTCCTGAATTAATGACCGAGCAGGAGCTAATACGTTTTCTGCGGATTCCCGAAATCAGCGGTTCTCAAAACTATCATAACGTTATTGCTAATTTGAAGCGTAGGCATGACTTGCCAAGGATACACTTGTGCGGCAAAACACTTTATCCGACACGAGAGGTGATGAAATGGATTACAGAAAAAAGTACCACCGGCAAATAGTGCTTTACGATTCCGGCGTTATGGTTATAATTCTGCTTGGACCAACCCAAGCCTTTCGCCAGCGTCGGAAAGGAGGTTAATTATGGCGAAAAAGCTGGTAAGGCTTAGGACGAGGCCGTCGCGAGACGGCAGCTCTTTCACATATCTTATAGATTACGTCGAAGAAAACGGCAAGAGGCGACAGATTTCACTCAGTCATGCTGACAGGAAGAAAGCCGAGAGGCAACGGGCCCAAAAGGAACGGGAAGTTCGAATGGGAGTAGTTGAGCTTGAATCGATGAGGCTCAGCGATTTCCTTGAGGACAGCCTATCCAGAACAGGCAACCAAATTCGGGAAAGCACCCATGATGAATGTCGATATGCTATGAATCACTTTATTGAAGTGGTTGGTAACATCGACTACCAGCGAATAACACTGACGCACGGAGAACTGTTCCGCCAGAAGTGTCTGGACAAAGGAAATAGCCCCGCAACGGTAACAAAGAAGCTCAGCCACCTCAAGAGGATCTTCCAGCTGGCAGTAAACCGAAAACAGCTTGACGAAAACCCACTGCAGCATATTGCTATGCCGAAAACGACTAAGAAGAAGGTAGAGAAATACACCGCAGACGAATGTGGCCGCATAATCAAAGCTGCCAGAGACAGTCAGACAGATTTGAAGTGGGACATGCTGATTATCACGGCTTTATGTACCGGCATGAGACGAAGTGAACTGCTCAACTGTACCTGGTCGGATATTGACTTTGAGGGCATGACCATGGAGGTTTCACCAAAGAAGAATACCGACTACACATGGGAATGGCTTATCAAAGATACTGACCGAAGGACGTTGCCACTGACAAAGGATGTCGTCCAGATGCTTGTCGACCATCAGGGCCGGCAGCCAGAAGGCTATCCATACGTTTTTGTGCCAGCGGCCAGATATGACTATATCCAGCAGTTAAGGAAACAAGGCAAATGGTCACTCAGAGACGCCAGGCTAAAGGTGGTAAATAATTTTTCACGGAAGTTTGATAAGATCCTGAAAATGGCAAGTGTTAGCAAGCGTAAATTCCACTGTTTCAGGAATACAGCTCTGACAAATTGGTTTGCCAACGGCATGAGCGAACATGATGTTATGACCCTTGCTGGACACTCAAGTTTTAGCACTACGCATGGATTTTATCTTGCTGTAGCGGATGATTTGGTTGATCGTGCAAGGGCAGCAGCGCAGAAGGCCTTGAGTCCTGATTTGTTGCGCGCTTGTTGCGCGCCCCATTTTTCGCCCATCACAAAAAAAGCCGACAGCCATAACGGCTTGTCGGCTAATAAGTTATAGAATGGGCAGGAGTGGATTTGAACCACCGACACACGGATTTTCAGTCCGAAGACAGGTTTTGTAAGTGTTTGTGAATAAATGATTAATGGTTGTGAAATAAGAACTTGTGATGCTGACCGTAGTGTAACAGTAGCGTGGCAGTAGCCTAAAAGTGCATAGCTGTTGCAAATTCTGTTGCAAATCGACAGCTCGGGTTAATCCAAATTCTGTTCTTATACTCTATAGAAGAAATCATCTCGACATGTTCACCTACCCTCGATTTTAGTGAAAAAACGCCGCTTTTTTTACGTCGGATTAAGTATACTATGAGAATAAAATCTATTGTTGATATAAACACTTTCTAATTATGGACTTATGTGCATAATATTTAAAGAATCTAAGCTCTTGTCACTGTTTTGACACCATTTTGCAAGAAATCTGCCCTCTTTTTTCACTTGATTTGGACACGTTAAATCACGATAGATTGAGGTATGAAGAAGGTTTGGATATACAAAAGAAAAGGAATAAAAGGCTGGTGGGTGGGCTGGTATGAAAGCGGCAAACGCAAAACAAAAGCATTACCAACTAAAGCTCTGGCCGAGCATTTTCGTAAGATAAAATATGCTCAATTGAACTCCGACGTATTTACTGGAACTGTTACCGTTGACTGGAACCAGATTCGTGACGAGTATCTGCACAGCAAAAAAGTAGCTGGTTATGTAGAAGATTCAATTTATGAAGTAGCGCTCACACTGCGTCACTTTGAACGGATAATTGGAAAATGCAATTCTAAACAGATTACTCAAAGTGTTATTGACAAGTACATACTCGAAAGAGGCAGAGAAGCCATTCGGTCGACGCTCAATAAAGATATCAGGAACCTGAGAGCATTTGTTCGTTGGTGTAGGAAAAATAGATATGTGAATGGAGAAATTGAGTTCAAAGAATTAAAGGAAGATGAAAGGCCCGTTAAATCCCTAAGTAACACTCAGATAAAGAAAATAATTTCAGCTTCCAAGCGACATAAGACATTGAGGATGAGAATTCTGTTGGCTTTAGGCACAGGACTTAGACTAGGTGATATTGATTCAATAATGATCTCTGATATTGACTTTGAAAACAACTCTGTCACTACAAGGAGCAGAAAGACCAGAAAAAGTATGGGCTCACGGCCTGTGCCTGTTCCAATTATGGCTGAGCTTAAGAAATATGTTTCCAGATTGGATACTAAACAAGAAAAGATATTTAATAATTATTTCAGCCGGTACACATGGAAAAAAATACGTCGGAAACTTAGCTTAGATGATTTGAAATTTCATGATTTACGTAAGACCTTTTGTTCTGTACTTGCTCAAAACGGTGTATCTACTGCAGTCACACAGAAATTGTTAGAGCACTCTTCTCCAGATCTGACTAATAAGGTGTATACGAATGTTGATCCTGTTTTGCGGCATGCAGTAGATCAAATACCAGTTGGTGACTGGCTGTAATAAAAGGTTTACGATTTAGTCCGCTCTTCTTTGCAGCATGTGGCTTGAGATATTCTATTGGTTTCAAAATTGGTTATGTTTATAATAAAAAGAGCAGCCCATTTCTGACTATTTTGACCAATCGATTAGAAATCCCCATTAACGAAAAAAAACTTCTCCTAAACTTTAGCAAAAGTTATTAAAATCTTCGCAGGTAGCGTTCTGCTCCTTCGTTTCAAGCATGGCAAGACTAGCTCGGCAGAACAAGGCAGGCACTTCGGTCAGGTATGCGTGCGTTGGAAAATCAATCCACATTGGGAGCAGAAGATCAAGTTCTGGACACATGTGTGGGTGAAGAACACGCAAGGCAACAGAGTGGACGTCGAACAGGCAGAGGTACTGGACAGAAAACGCTGAGAGTTCTGCGATGACGAAGGGATTGACCTCTCGAAGGCAATCGAGCGACTGAGCAAGCCGGACTTTACAGCAAAGGAGACAATGACCAGGCGTGATATAGTCGACGAATTCTCAGTGCACCCGAGTAAGTTGCGGAGCATCCTGCAAGAGAGGCAATGAGTTTTCTCGAAACAGGTAAGCGACCTTTCGGAACAGTTCTCATTTCCTCAGTTCCAACGACGAGATCAGTCGGGGTAAAAACGCCGCGATTTACTTCCGCTGGGTTGTTTCGTTTTTTCCTTTACCCATATCGGACAGTAATTAATTGCATCAACCGGGCAGACATTCAAGCACCGTGCGCAGCTAAAGCAATCAGCAGGAAAAGTTTTACTCTCAACTCTACCTTTTGCTGCATGTAATGGACAAACCTTGATGCATGCACCGCATTCCGTACACTTTTCCTCGTTAATGATTACACGGCAAAGGCTAAAACTTTCGGCTATCCAAGAAGCAAGGCCAAACGGACAGATAAACTGACAAAACGGCCGGTAGAAAACGAAAGCTATCATTAATACAGATATGACTGTTATTAGAACACTAATACTGTCAAAATCGAAATTAAATAGATTAAAAGGATTAATATAATGGTAGATCACGACCCCTTTTCGTCCGTCAATAATACCGAAAAGAAAGAGAAGCATAACTAAAAAAAGAAGAGTCCGTATTGTATTTGTTAAAATAAATGGAAGCTTTCGTTGTTTAATTTTACGAAGTATCGGAAAACTATAAATAATTTCCTGCAATGCACCAAAAGGACACGCCCAACCACATATAGCCTTGTTGCCAATTATTGCCAGAACAATGAAAAAAACAAAGGCAAGCACTTTAATAAAAGGATCGGGATAAAGACCTACCATGGATTTAAAGACCTTTACAATACTTTCCATGGGATTTGGAGATTTACCAAGAACGAAACCACACAATATTATTGATAGCAAAAGAAAACCAATGTAAGGGGCACGAGGGAACCATAATTGTTTTTGTTTGACATCGATACCATCCGGCCTTCCTAAACGTATAAGAAATACTACGGCTCCAAAGACCAATGCAGTGAAAATATAATATTTAATTGAGGTATCCTTATGCGACAGCAAATGCTCAATAGCATGTTCAAGATTCCCCATTGTGATTCCAAGTTCTTTAAGGGGCCTTTTTTTGGGCACATCAAGATTAAGTTTAAGCTCTCGAGCTAAAGCTTTCCCAGTGACTCCAACTTGTGGAGCAATATCCTGGATAGACATATCGGTAGTGAATATATCTGAGGTCGTTTGCTCATTATGCAAATTCATAACAACGCCTGCTCCGAGTATAATCGCCATTATCAGCACTATAGCAACCATCTCTGAACGTTGTCTTGTAGATAACAAAGAAAACCATTTGTACATATTTATCATTTGTGCTTTCCTACTTTATTCCGCCATTGGTTTTTTCTAACTACTACTTAACTCAATGAATACGCAATAGCATCCAACTACTGTTTTTCAATGTAAAACATGTCATGAGCCACTCTCAAATCGTCGGCATAGTCCAATCAACCACTTCTGCTGCTCAACAGTAAGGTAAGGACGCAGTACCAACACGTGCTCTGCAATTCGCCTTTCGATCCAAGTGTGTGTTGATATGAACTTCTCAATCTGTTGCAACAATTCATCATCACCGCTGTTGGGATTTTCGAACATGGATAAGAGCTTCTCCCTTTCGGTCATGAGGGCATAGCGCAAATTCATAGAATTGGCTTCGAAGTCTGGATCCTTTTCTTCTAATAGCTTAGCTTGCTCCTGGTTAAGTCCCAGTCTGCGCGTCAACCTGTCCCTGACTCTCAGACGCATTCCGTAACCACCTCCGCCTCCGCGTCCGGCGCCACCACCACGGCCGTATCCATAACCTCGTCCATCCGGTCCGCCTCCGCCAGCTCGGCCGCCCAGCCTGCTCATCGGTCCTCTCACAGTCTCAGCGCAAAGGTGCATCAGGTAATCTCGGTTGTCCGCTTGCAGTTTACTGCGAAGTTCGACCACATGTTCGCCTACTCGTCTTATCAGATGCTCATGCGCCCCAATGACATCTTCGGTGTGCTCTAGAACAACCTCATTCGGTGTGCACGGATCCTCCAGTGCCAGCGCGAGGGATTTCTGCTGTGCTGCAAGATTGTTAATAAGTCCACCTAATTCCTCATCAAATTTCTCCTCCAGCTCGACAGCGGCGCTGGATGCATCACTAAGCCATTGTCCTGATGGCCTGAGCTCTGTCTTTTGATCGCTGAGTGCCGTTAAGCGGGCGCTGTAAAACGAGATTGCTCCACAAGCAAATGCAACTATCGCAAGCATTGCTGTTCTTTTTCGATTCATCGCTCCTCCCCCATATTCGGCGAGTCGTCCTCTAATATAAACCATGCCAACTCGCTCGACCATTCCAGGCCCAGTGCCGCAAGATATTCAGGCCTGTTTTCCGAGGCTGCGGCTTTCGTTACATTTCCCGTAACACTGTATTTGCCCAGCTTGTGCCCAACACCAATAGCAATGATAATTGATGCCGCCACACGGAGGACCACCAGTAGAAATCCTACCTGCAGAACATGAGTTTTTTCACCTTGTTTCTGCTTGCGCTCGGCCTCCTCAGCCAGGGCAGTGATTCTGCCAGCAACATCGTGACCGGCTGTATCAACGCTCCATTGTCCGAGCGATTTCCAGAGTTCAACAGCTTTCCGCCAGCGAACGGAACACTCATGGCATGCCTCCAAGTGCACACGCGCCTTTTCGTTTCCGAGTGCGGTTAGTTTGCCGGCTACATATTCCATCAATTCGATGTCATTTACATGTTTCATGATACTTACCCATATCTTAAACGGTCTCGAAGCCTAAAAACTGTGGACTATTCATCAAAATATTTCATTTTATTTAATTTTTCCCGTAAATTTGCATATGCTCTAACCAGCAACGATTCGACTGCCGAGGTTGTCCAGCCTGTTACTTCGGCGATTTCTGTGTGGCTCAAGCCATCATATCGATGTAGAATCACCGCAAGCCGCTGTCGCTCTGAAAGCTCATTAACGGCTGTTTTAACCGATTCTACAACTTCCTTTCTTTCAGTGGCATGACAGTCCGATTCGGCCAGTACTGCCGGATCCACATCCTCCAGCGGTGCTACGGCCTTAGCTCGCTTGCGTTGTTCATCGAAGCAAAGGTTTATGACAATACGGTAAAGCCATGTTGTGAACTTGGCTTTCGGCTTGTAGTTTTTTGCCGCCCTATAAATCCTCAGAAACGTTTCCTGAGCAACATCCTCAGCTCTATGCCAATCTCCGAGGACACGGTAAGAGAGTGATAAAACCTTGTCTTGATGTTTCCTTACTAAATCACCAAGGGCGGATATGTCGCCTTTAGCGAGGCGAGCCATTAATTCCGTGTCATTTGAAATGTCATTTGTCATGAAAGAGATTTAATTCCCGGGTCTTTTAAAAACACATGTCCTTATACTACTTCTCTGTATCCCAAGTTCAAGTAAAAATATTTTCAAGAAAGACCGCAGGCTATAGATGGCTCTATCCGTTAAAGGCATGACCGTAAAAGTTTCCGGAACCGTATACGGATGTTATGAACCGATTAATTAACAAATGATTCTAAGGAGAAATGAAATGAAAGTTAAACCATTACTGATTGCTGTCGCTATACTAACTGTACTGGCTAGTATGACAGTTGCAACTCTAGCTGGGCAACAGCAAAGAGCTTCGCGGCCCTTGCCGGCCGCCGTTCAACTGACAGAGGCTGAAGAGCAACACATTTTGTACATGCGTGAAGAGGAGAAACTTGCACGTGACGTCTATCTGACCATGTACGAACTCTGGGTCGCCCAGATTTTCGCAAATATAAGCGAATCTGAACAGCGACACATGGATGCCATCAAGACCCTCATCACAAGATACAGCCTGGTGGACCCAGTTGTCGATGATGCGGTGGGTATATTCACAAATCAGGATTTTGAGATTCTTTACGACGAACTCGTAGCTGATGGGTCTGACTCTCTGGAAGAGGCACTGAAAGTAGGTGTACGTATCGAAGAGCTTGACATTGCTGATCTGGAACTGGCACTGCAAGAGGCCTCTATGCGAACTGTGAAACGGATTTTTCAAAACTTGCTTAACGGCTCATACAACCACCTCAGCGCCTTTGAAACAAACATAGAGACGGGCGGAACGGAATGCCAGGGGCAACTCGGACTGGGCGACGGTACGTGTACGGCAGACCAGGAAGGCGGCATGATGCGTCGGGGTAATCGAAGATCCGGCAATAGGAGAGGTCAGGGCAATGGCGGCTTTGGTTCAGGAAGATGGAGTCGTGATCGGCAGACGGATAGATTTGCACCACCGCAGTGAGCCGGGTGTCTTTAAAACCCTAAAGAAAACATTTCAAAAAGGGGCTGCATGTTACTATGCAGCCCCTTAATTAATAATATTGTCACACCATGACCCTGGACTATTGTTATCCTGCTAAAATGAGTTTTGATTGCCATGTAGTTTTGAATAAGTCACACAGTCGAAGATATTTTTTAATAGAAACCCCAAATTATCCGCAGGTTCTGACACCTTCTCTTCGTTAAAATGGTGGACATGCAAAACTCGAGTATTGCGATTCCATTTGAAAAGTAAAAAAGAAATATCGGCATTGCTTCGCAATGAAAATCAAACTGAAACGATAAGAATTAAGGAGAACAAAAATGAGAACGAAAATGAAAACGAGAATGTCAGTAGTTATCATTCTGCTTGCCGTTGCAGCAGTGGTATTTACCGCTGTCCCTGTAAACGGAAGCACAAACGAGATCCGTAGAGCTCGCTGGGACCGACGCTCTAAGGCCCTTGCTTCTCTCGAAGCACCTGTCAACCAACAACTGCCCTGCCCTGGCGAACCCATGGGTGAAGGTCGTGGACTCGGAACAGGCAGAGGCAATTGGATGGGCGGTCCCGGTGTAGGACGTGGAAGAGGCCAAGGCTTCAGCGGCGACTGTGTCGGTGTTAGTCAAGGTCGTGGAGCCGGCAGAGGCAACCGGATGGGTGGCCCCGGTGTAGGACGTGGAAGAGGCCAAGGCTTCAGCGGCGACTGTGTCGGTGTTAGTCAAGGTCGTGGAGTCGGCAGAGGCAATTGGGTGGGCGGTCCTGGTGCAGGACGTGGCAGAGGCCAGGGCTGCAACGATTGTGGTGGTGTCAGTCAAGGCCGTGGAGCAGGTAGAGGCAACCGGGTAGATGGCCTTAGTGCAGGACGCGGCAGAGGCCAAGGCTTAAGCGATTGTGTCGGCGTCAGTCAAGGCCGTAGAGCAGGCAGAGGCAACCGGATGGGCGGTCCTGGTGCAGGACGTGGCAGAGGCTACGGTCGTAACTTTGCTCCGCAGAATCAAGGAGTATACCGCTGAAAAAAACACGTACATCGGTATTAGTTTTACACACTTGCAGCAAGATGGGATTACTCATCTTGCTGCAGGCAATATTAGTAGGACTCCAATTCTGTTTCCGCATGCCAAAATTTACAAAACTCAAGTGAACTTGAGCGGAGAATTGTCTGAGTGTACGGTAAAAACGGCTTTTTAAAAAAATCTTTTCCTCCTAGCCGCACTATCGGATAACTGTTTTATAACGATGGAATCCGTATTTCCGTACTGAAAACAGAGTTTCTCAGGCTTTCCTGAGGTTTGAGCAACAGTAAAAATTCACCTCAGTTGCAATGAAGCGGTTACGATTCTTGACATATTTGAATTGACAGACTGAGAAGTTTATATTAGTATATTAGCGTTTACTAAAATAGATTGAAAAGAATGGGTAAGACCTTAGATTTAGCTTATGTTTGTAAGATTTTGTCCGTAGGTACACGGGTACAGATCCTTCAATTATTGAAGGGTCGCGCTCTTTGTGTTGGAGCCCTTTCTGCCAGGCTAGATGTTACCCAGGGAGCCGTATCGCAGCACTTGAGAATTCTCAGAGATGCAGATTTGGTTGTGGCTGAGAAACGTGGGTACTTTGTCCACTATCGGCTGAACGAGAAGACGCTAAGTAAATGGAAGAATATGGTTGACAGGTTGCTCACAACCAATGCTTAGCCTTTTAACCACAACACATATTGATAAATCAAAGAGGATAAGAGCCATGCATAAAGATAAGAAGACATGCCAAAGACCAGAAAAACTTACTGGTAAGCCTCAGGATTGCTTGCCTGAACGTATCCGAAAATGCCACGGAAACGTCGGAGAACATCAGTGTATAAAGAGAGCCAAAAAGAAATAGCATTGGGACTGGCAAGTGGCTGGATGCATCATTCTGTTGCCAGCTATAACTCCTGTCGGTGAGGTATCTCATGAGCATTTTGGAAAAAGTCAAGAATGAATTCATTCGTGTCTGTAACGAGCGTAGCCTCGATCTGAATCAGATCATCATTATCCATCCCTTACTACCCCGTGAAGCCATCGGAGATGCAGAGGGCGATTTCGTAATCAAGAAGGGCAAAGAGTATGTGATTGAGGCCACATTTGAAAATGCATGTGGGCAAGCCTTTACCGGCATACCCTATGAGTGGAACGGAACGTTAGAAGAGTTATTATCTCTGGAACTGTCGGACGTAAGCAATCGAGGCATTTTCGTGTCTGCTATGAACGCGGTACTGCGTACTCTTGGGGTAGCGACCAACACAATCCACTGCCGCGATGAGGACCCGACCAACTGCGGCCCCGAGATTGCAGGAAAACTTAAGGCCCGCTTCGGGACCAAACGATTTGGCCTTGTTGGTCTTCAGCCAGCCATTTTAAAAGGTCTTACAAAACATTTTGCACCAGAGTTAGTTCGTGTCGTGGACCTTGATCCTGACAACATCGGCAATCTGAAGTTTGGCGTCGAAGTCTGGGATGGACAAGCCGATCTGCAACGTCTCGTGGAATGGTCGGAGGTTGGCTTGGCTACAGGATCCAGTATTGTTAATGGTACCATCGACGAGATCATTCAATGTTTCAAAGATGATGGGAAGCCTCTGGTGTTTTTCGGCAACACCATCTCCGGCGCAGCGGCCTTATTGGATATAGACCGCATCTGCCCGTTTGGGCGTTGAACATGTTTGTTTGGATCGCATGAGTTCAGTCTTCGCGAATTAGCAGTTTTGAGGCCAGCTTTCTACAAGGATGTCAGCCTGCTCGTCTTGCCCACATGATACGTAACATCCAACCGTTCTGAAAATCTAATTGTTGTGGAAATCATTCCTATGTGGTACAAATAAATTATGTTAAATAGAGTACAGAATAAAAAACGAGATGTTATTTTAGACTCAATAACCGAGGGTGTTTTCACAGTAGATTCAAATTGGCGGATCACCTCCTTTAATCGGGCCGCTGAGGAAATTACCGGCATTCCTCGATCGAAAGTCCTACGACAAAAGTGCAGTAATATTTTGAGAGCGGATGTTTGCGAGACAGACTGTGCACTGCGTGAAACAATAGCAACCGGCAAACCTATAATCAACAAAGCAGTCCATATCCTTGATGCCAGGGGAGAGCGACACGCAATTGCCATATCTACGGCTTTGCTAAAAAATGAAAATGGTAAGATTATTGGAGGTGTGGAAACATTTCGTGATATGAGTTTAGTAGAAGAGCTTCGAAAGGAAATTGAAGGTCGATGGTCCTGCGAGGATATAATTAGCCAAAATCACCGAATGCATAGGCTGTTTAGTGTTCTTCCAAATATTGCCGAAAGCGATTGTACAGTTTTAATTGAAAGCGAAAGCGGGACCGGCAAGGAGCTCTTAGCTCGTGCGATTCATAATTTAAGTTTTCGCAAGGACAAGCCTTTTGTCGCAGTTAGTTGTGGTGCTCTTCCTGATACTTTGTTGGAATCTGAGTTATTCGGATATAAGGCGGGGGCGTTTACAGACGCTAAAAAAGATAAGCCCGGACGTTTTGCAATAGCGCAAGGCGGTACGATCTTTTTGGACGAGATAGGCGACATATCTGCGGCCGTGCAAGTTCGACTGCTTCGTGTTTTGCAGGAACGTACTTATGAGCCGTTGGGAGCTGTTTCCTCTGTTAATGCTGAAGTACGTGTTATTACAGCAACCAATAAAAAGCTTGACGAACTCGTCGAACAGGGCCAGTTCAGGGAAGATTTATATTATAGAATAAATGTTATGAAATTGGAACTACCTTTGCTGCGAGATCGTAAAGATGATATTCCACTGCTTGTAAACCACTTTATTAGCCGTTTCAACCGTTTGCGTAGCAAGAACGTTAGCTGTGTTACAGATGAGGTATTGGCGACTCTTTTGGCATACGACTACCCAGGCAACGTGCGTGAACTTGAGAATATAATTGAGCATTGTTTTGTTTTGTGCCAGGGTGAAATAATAGAAAAGAAGCATTTACCAGCCTCGGTCTGTCCAACTTTAAGTGTGGACAAGGTAAAGACTGGTGAGTTAACAACACTTAAACAGATGGAAATCCTTCTTATTATCGAGGCACTGCGGCGAAACAAGGGCAATCAGACGGCTACATCTAAAGAATTGGGCATCAACAAAAGTACGCTGTTTCGCAAACTGAAAGCGCACGATATCAAACCCGATGCTTACACTTAAATTAACGTTAATATAGCCAATTCATAATATCATTTAGGCTGAGCAAACTTCAAGGTTGCATATTGCAATCGCTAGCAGTCACCAAGAATTGCAAATTGCAATCCCTTGAGGCACTTTTTAGAAAGCCTAAAACATCTGCAACTTATCATAATTCCTTATAACAAAGAATGTTGAGATTCTTTTTTTCGTTTCTGCCGATCTTTCTGGTACATCACTTGCTTAAGCAATATTTGAAAGGTCATTGTAATGAAAATAGCAATTCCAATATGGAACGACTGTGTTTCGAGTGCCTTTGATTTTGCTCACAGACTTTTGTTGGTTGACATACAGAATGGTTCTGAGACTAACCGTTCAGAGATTTCTCTGGATCGGGAGCCAATCCCCCAAAAGGCGAGTAGATTAAAAAGCTTAGGAGTTAATGTGCTCATTTGCGGAGCAATTTCACGTTCATTAGCTTCTCTGGTTGCAGCATCTGGAATCGAAGTTCTGCCATATGTGCTTGGTCCGGTAGATGAGATATTGAAAGCATACTTGATAGGCCAGCTTGGTCAATCAAAGTTTGCAATGCCCTGTTCGTGGCCTGGAGCCCGGAAAGGTTTCTGCCGAGAGCGTCGATGTCGTCGTGGACGGCAGTAGCATAAGATAAGTTTTTTTGACACCAGTTACGGTTGATGAGATTAGAAATGTAACCGAGGGGGACGGAGTCTAAGTTTAATAGTAAAGGAAAAACAAATGAAAATTGCAGTAACATCACAAGGTAAAGAATTGTCAAGTGAGATAGATCCAAGATTTGGACGAGCCAAGTGGCTATTATTGGTGGATACGCAAACAGGAGTGTCTGGGGCGTATGATAACACCGTGAACTTGAATATCGTTCAAGGGGCCGGCATTCAGACAGGTCAGAATGTAGCCAATCTCGGAGCAGAAGCGGTAATAACAGGCAACGTAGGGCCTAATGCTTTTAAAACACTCAATGCAGCAAATATTAAAGTCTTTCTCTCCAAGGCAAAGACGATTCAAGAGGCTATAGGATTGTTTAAGGCGGGAGATCTAGACGAAGTAAAACAAGCTAACGTAGAAGGCCACTGGTCATGATTAATGTCTGAGGTTTACGAGACATGAGAACTTATTTCGATTGTATACCGTGCTTTGTACGTCAATCGCTGGATGCTGTTCGGTTAATGACCGGCGATGAATCAATTCATGAGCAGGTGGTTCGGAATATTCTTCGTTTAGCGGCTGATTTAGATATGAGCCAGAGCCCGCCGGTGCTTGGCCAGAAAATACACCGCGTGATTCGAGAACTTGTAGACATGGAGGATCCGTATCACAAGATAAAGAAGCATTTCAACAATCTGGCTTTGACGGTATATCCCGAACTACGGAAGTTGATTATCGGGTCCGAATATCCGCTTATGACAGCAGTTCGTTTGGCCATAGCAGGAAATATCATCGACTTCGGCGTCAATAGTCCTTTGGAAGAGTTGAATCTTGAGACGGCTATTAGTGAGTCCTTGGCTGCAGAGTTTCACAGCGCTCAGTTGGAGTTCTTTCAGGACTCTGTAACAAAAGCGGAAGAAATATTTTATCTTGCTGACAACGCTGGTGAGATTGTTTTCGACCGTTTGTTAATTGAACAGTTACAGTATGAAAAAGTTACTGTGGTCGTCAAGGGAAGGCCGGTCATAAACGATGCAACAATGAAAGATGCCGGGATTGCCGGCTTAACTCGAATTGTAGAAGTGATTGATAACGGCTCAGATGCGCCGGGTACAATCCTTGAGAATTGCTCAGATTATTTTCGTGATCGTTTTGCGCGTGCCGACCTAGTCATAGCTAAAGGACAGGGTAATTATGAAACCCTCAGTGAAGTCAACAAGAACATTTTCTTTATCTTAAAAGCCAAGTGCCCCGTTATTGCCAGAGACCTGGATTGCGAGGTTGGCGAAATGATTTTAAGAAAAAGTAAAGCATTTGAGAAGAAGAAACTATATGCCGGCTAGGTGAATCCTTGGCTTCGGAGAGGCTTCGGCTTTGGCCGAGGTGGGGTAATAGTAAGAGTCAAATTTGGTTATTGGCAGCAAATTCAAATTAAAACTTAATTACAGAAAGGATGTGGATTATGCCAAGAGGAAACGGTACAGGACCAAGGGGCCAAGGGCCCAGTAGAGGGCGAGGTCGAGGACAAGGTAGAGGCAGAATGGGCGGACCATTTGCTGCAGGCCCGGGTGGTGATTGCGTATGTCCAAACTGTGGAGCAACAGTTGCTCATGCTGCAGGACAGCCTTGTAATGCAAAAAGCTGTCCTAAATGCGGAGTGAGCATGACCCGAGCTTGATATTGCTGGGTTATGGCTTCAAGCGAGTAGGAATTTTCAATGGTTTATTTGTGGTCCGTATTGTCTTTTGCAGGCCTTGCAATGGCGCTGGCGGCGTTGCTGATGGTTGCCGAACGCCTGCTGATAAACTACGGTATCTGCAAGCTCGATATCAACGCAGGTGAAGAACCCCTCGAGGTCAACGGCGGCCAGACTTTGCTTGCCGCCCTTTACTCCAATGATATTTTTATACCATCAGCGTGCGGCGGCAAGGGCACGTGCGGACACTGCAA
>Ga0307378_10006597_pt1 | contig 15824 bp, 14 predicted proteins | sample UN1MG_FD_202238 | JGI IMG/M metagenome (GOLD analysis project Ga0307378, IMG submission 202238) | Soil microbial communities from Risofladan, Vaasa, Finland - UN-1 | ecosystem: Environmental > Terrestrial > Soil > Coastal area > Acid sulfate soil | place: Finland: Risofladan, Vaasa | collected... | reverse complement strand
AGGGCCCGTAAGTTTGGGGCAACAATATCAGCTCTTTGCCATATTGCGTAACAAGCCATTTCTGCAGAAAACCGAATATCAGGAACCTTCGTAATCCATATATATCACTGAAACTATCACCGGCGGTAATGTCAAACACCTTATCCGTCTTAACCAGTGTCTTAACATAAGGATTGATCGCAGACAGTAAATTCCGGAACCTTCTAAAGGGCAGCAGTTTCAGCAATATGGCGTTCAACAACAACACGCAGAAATGAGAACGCAGGAACACATTCTTGCAGAATCTCATGCGCACTATTCTTACTCGAATCTCTCGACCTGACAGCTTCAGGTAGTGCTCACCGTCGGTTGACCCCATTCCTAATAGTACGACTTCCGCATCGGGCCATCGATTAAGGATAATCTTGATACTCGACTCGGCTAAGGCGCTGACACCCAGGTTGCCCGTATCAAACGAAGCACCAAGCAGGCATATCTGCATGTTTTTCTTCTCTGTCTTGCTTTTTTCAAACACTCTAAATCTCAAAAAGATAAATAATTCGGCTTATCCTCGGATATCTTCGTCATCGCAGATGGTCATTTAGCACGATTCAAAATGATAGCACCTGTTGTTAATGTCCCAATGAATACCAAAACGCTAATAGCAAGGACAAGCAGAGGAGAATCTACCCTAAAGACCCAAAATAAACCGGCAGTAACTATGATCGGCAATGCTGCCAGTAAGCCGGTGATATAGGAACGCATGTATCGGCTGAGTTTAAGATCGAACACTTCTCGGGCCTTAAAAACCTGCAGTAGTAAAACTGAATAATTACCCAAAACGATAACGACAACAGCACCTACAGGTCCGAAGCGAACAGCAGCCGGGTAGATAAACACGATTAAGATCACAGCACGAACAATGGCAAAACGACGCTGCAGGTGAGGCTTCCCAACGGCCAGATACATCCCGGCTAATATTGAAGCTTCACTTCGAGCCAGAATCTGCAGACACAATACAGCAAATGGAACCGCCATTGCGACATACTGGGGACCGTAAACGACACCCAGCAGATCTCTTGAACTGCAGACCATGAATGCAATTAAGGGCACAATAAGAAAAGCAGTGTACCGAGTGGTCCGGAGCAATCCGCGGTAAAGAGCATGCTTGTCATCCTGTTTTTCAGAGAAGGCTGGAAGCAAAACGGGGCCAATTATTCTTGCGTACAAGTCCGTCGGAATGAAAGCAAACAAAGAAGCAAGATAGTACAAGCCTAACTGATGCGAGGATATTACCATGCCAAGTATCAGGATGGGTGCCTGAAAGCTAAGTGCATTGAGGATCGGCAAACCGAAAATTCCACGCGAAAATTTCAGCAGTTCATTCAAGCTTTTCCTGTCAAGCCTGAATCTGGGCAGGAAAGGAACAAGCAGAAAAGATAAAACGGACAAAAATGCCATCTCCGACACAAAACCGATAGCCAGCGCCCAGACATTTCGCATCACTAAAGCAAGGACAATCGTTATGATCGTGCCCAAAATGGCGCTGCCCTGAATAAGGAATACCGCCCGACCGAATTTATACTCTTTTTCAAGGACGTATGTACGAGGGCTGACAAAGCCCTTCAACATTATAGCAATAAAAGAAACACGCAGCAGATTCAGTAATTCGGGATTATCGTAGAAGGAGCTTATCCACGGAGCCAGGAGGACCGCGATACCGAAGAGGCACAACCCGCGAACCATCTGCATCCACCAGGCTACATTCAGGTAATCCGCATGCGCGCCTTGCTTATTCTGAATAATCGATTGTTTTACGCCAACTTCTGTAAGAGCCTCGAATGTAATTGAAAAGCTCATGACAAGAGCCATCATGCCAATTTGGTCGGGAGCCAATATTCGAGCAAGAAGCATGTTCCGCAGGAACCGGATACCCCGCCCGGTAAACGTTCCGACACTTAACTTCACCACGGCACGGGCACTCTTGGCCTTTATACCCGTACCTTTCAACCGGCCAAATTTATCCGAGATCTCCTTGCGTATCTTACCGGATGAAAACATATAGCTGGACGATTCTGTCACGCTTTTCCTCTTATTATAGAATGAATCCATCCTTATCCGGTTTTATAACCGACCAACAGATGAAACCATATTCTTTCTTATTTGTGGACGTTGAATCAACATTCGGCGCTAGTGCGTTGACGAAGCCGTTTTACTATTCAACGAAAAGCATTAACCAATTCGGGAAGAGGGTCACCTACAGTGAATCGCAGGGCACTTTCCTTAAAGCCGATTTATTCTAAAACACAAAACAGCGTTGAAATTTTTATTATAGACTGCGCGTCAGAAGTTATTGGAACATAATGACGTTTTCCTGATGAAACTTCTGAAGCTCTGATTCGTATTATCAAAAAGCCGGTATTATTTAACTCCGGACGCACTTCGTCCCCGTGGGGCGCATCGACAAATCAACATAACCCTATTTAATACAAGCTCTTATGCGGCTCTTAACAAAACCGGTTCTCACCGGCAATATCTCAATCTATTTCTTCACATCGCTCGAAGGTTCGACATACTCAACAGCTCTGACTTTCCCATTTTCATCAGGGAAATAATCGAGTATCAACTCGGCAATATCCTTCGCCGCTGAACGGACCGAATTCTCAAAAACCGAGCTTATTTGGACCTGCGTCACATAACGCGCCGGATTACCGTCAATATTTGGAGTTCTCCATCCAACGCCTGAAAAGACTCTTTTATCAGTTGTAAGCCGGCCATTGACGATGTAGAAATTCAAAACCACCGTCTCCTCTGTTTCCGGAGCAGGCCTATGGAAGCGATGCAGTAAGCAAGGGAATTCTCTGCCGGTAACGGAAGTCATGTCGGTCAGTTCGGTGCTATCATGCACCCATCCCCCGGCAACATAACAAATCTGAGGCCGATGGCCCAACATTGTTCGCGGATGAGCAGTATAAGCCACGTAAACATTGGCCCACTCATTGCTTAAGTCATTAATAAATAAACGGTTTAGAAACGTATCGTTTCCGGCTACGGTTCGAATATTCTGCGGAATCGGTACGTCTTTGCCGACCCAATGGCCTATCTTTTTAGGGAAAGCACTCAGCGGCACAGGCAATTCAACAGGAGTATCGACAATGAGTTTCAAACGAGATGCAAGCACACGATAAGTTATGCCGGAGGATATCAGGAGGAAAACAGCCAAAATCCAAACCAGATAAACCGGCATTGTGCCAGTCCTGGCAGCTATGGAATAGAATGCTTCCGCCTGTTTAGTTAAATGCTTACGTCTAATCGGATACATCAAAGGATATAGCTCCAAAGTAGTAGCTAAAATCTATAATCCATCCCTGATCCGCAGCAGAATTACAATCTGTGCAGTAAACATGAGAGTACCTCCTCCGTGAAGGTACCAACTAAAACATATTCATTTTACGTTGCTAATCGGCGTTTTGTCAAGTCTACATCGCACAAATAGTAATATGCTCATACAAAATAGATGCCCAGTATAATCTCAAGATAATAACTAATCCGCTTGAGCAACAACAATGCAATTGTAAAGCTGACTCAGACAAGTACTTATGGATTTATTGACAGGAAATATGAATATGATATTCCCAAATAATATACTCCCGAATCATACATAAAATGGCTCTTAAATAGCCAAAATTGTCAAGACTTACTGACATGCTCCGATAACCATTTACGGATCGAACAGTATAAGATATGAGAATATCCCGCTATATATCATCCGGTGCCACACCTGGGCGTTATCGGTCTTTCATGCCGATTTTGCTGCCATTTGGAAATTGATAAAACAAACCCCCCGGCGTATAATCGAAAGTCGTAAAGAATAAGGAATAGGACCCTTGCCGGTTTTACGTGATAGATGACCAAGACAAATAAAATATATACGGTCAGCCAGATCAATTCGCTGATCAGGATTGCTATCGAGGAGAAACTGCCTCCTCGGCTGATAGTCAGAGGCGAAATAAGCGACTGGAAACATCATACCAGCGGGCATTGTTATTTCTCGCTGAAAGACGAAGGTGCCGTGCTGCCATGCGTGATGTGGGCGAGCAAGTTTAAGAATGTCATGTTCTCGCCCGAAGATGGAATGGAGGTTCTAAGCACAGGCCATATCGACGTTTACGCCCCTGGCGGCAAGTATCAACTTTATGTCGATAAGCTCGAACCGGCTGGCGTCGGAGCCCTCCAACTGGCCTTCGAGCAAATGGTCGCAAAGCTCCGCAAAGAGGGACTGTTCGACGAGGCACACAAGAAAGCCCTGCCCCGTTACCCGATGCGAATTGGCATATTGACCAGCGAATCGGGAGCGGCACTGCACGATATCACCGACAGCATTCACAGCCGGTGGCCCTGTGCAAAGCTGTTTTTGTATCCCGTGCCGGTACAGGGCGAAGGCTCGGCGGCAAAAATCGCCGCTGCTCTGCGGGACATAAACAGGCGCAACCAAAAACTCGAACTTGACGTTCTGATTGTCGGCAGAGGCGGCGGAGCGATGGAGGATCTGTGGGCCTTTAACGAGGAGGTTTTGGCAAGGGCGATTTTCGACTCGACAATACCCGTTATCAGTGCTGTCGGCCACGAGGTTGACACCACAATTGCGGATCTCGTTGCCGACGCAAGGGCTTCGACGCCGACAAAAGCGGGCGTCGTGGCAGTTCCGGACATGCAGGAAATATTGGGACAGTTGAATTCAACAGAACAAAGACTGGCAAATCAAACCCGGGCGAGGCTCAAAATTGCCGAGCATATGCTGGAGGTCATTCTGGCAAATGCGGTATTTAGAAATCCGCTTGTGCTCGTCCAAAACAGCCGGCAGCAACTGGATGATCTGTCGGCAGATTTGGAAGAGTTCATAACAGCGCTTCTGACCAAAGCGCACAGGGAATTGTCCGCCGCATACGAACAAATTATCAGAATTGAGCCGCACAGGCTCCTGGGATATAAATCAATCGAATTGAACAACTGGCAAAACCGTGCCAATGTGGGCATTAGCGCTGCCATTAACAACTGCCGAATGCAGCTTACAGCACAGGAAAATCGATTGAGCGCCTTGAATCCCAGGTCAGTTCTGCAGCGTGGATATAGCATCACTACCAACAAACAGACCGGGTTGCTGGTAAGGACCTCAGAGGACGTCAGCATCGGAGACTTTTTAATTACCGAGCTCGCAAACGAGAATTTGATTGAAAGCGAGGTAAAAAAGAAGTAAAAAGGTAAAATTAAAAGGTAAAATTTTAAGCTGATATTATGGCACATAAAAAGCAAAAAACCGATGTCGACAAATTGGGCTTCGAAGAGGCGATCAAGGAGCTTACAAATATCGTCGGCAAGATAGAACAGGGCCAGATCCCTTTACAGGACAGTCTTGAGCAGTACGAAAAAGGAATGGCCCTGATTAAGCAATGCCGAACAATACTGCAGAAGGCAGAAGAACGGATTGAGAAAATAACCAAAGAGGAAGATTCTCAAGACAGCAGCCGGCAAGAAAAAGACCCGGACGAGCTATTCAAATAGAAGTAGATTCCTTCTCCCGCAGGAATGAAGGTATCATACGCAATATGATATGCGAGCGTGGCGGAACTGGCAGACGCGCAAGGTTTAGGTCCTTGTGTCCTTATGGACGTGGAGGTTCGACTCCTCTCGCTCGCATTTTACTATTAGACCAAATGGAGTGAATGTGTAATGAAGCACAAGAGAACCGGAGCCGTGCTTTGCATATCTGCTATTCTTCTATGCGTTTCCTGTAGCTCAACTCCTCACAAAGATAAATCCGAACCAAGTTCCGTACCGGTCACGGCAATATTAGGGGCGTTCGAGAGAGAGGTCACATTGCTTGAGGATCGGCTAACCGAGCGGCGGGAGCAGCAAATCGAGGGAATCAGATTCGTCACCGGCAAGCTGCACGGCAGGAACGTCGTCGTGGTCTGGACCGGCGTCGGCAAGGTCAACGCGGCGATGACGACAACGCTGCTCATAGAGCATTTTAAGCCCGAGCACATAATCTTCACAGGGATTGCCGGAGCGGTGAACCCTCAGCTCCGGCCGGGCGACATTGTTATCGCCGAAAAGACCGCCCATCATGACATGGGTACTGTATGGCCCGAGGGTCTCTTCGTCAAGGGCGTTAAAAACCGCCTCGACGGCATGGAAAATCCGGTATTCTTCCCGGCGGACGAAAAGCTCTTGATATGTGCTCAGCGAGCCGCCGAGCGAATCGATATGCAGCGCGTTGAAACAGTTACGGGCCAAAGAAATCCGAAAATCATAAAGGGCGTGATTGTCACGGGGGATTCGTTTATCGCCTCGACCGAAAAGTGCGCCGAATTGCGTAAAAAGCTCAACGCCGACGCGGTCGAGATGGAAGGCGCCGCCGTCGCTCAAATCTGCTACCAGCGGCAAATCGACCACCTCGTAATCCGCAGCATAAGTGACAGTGCCGACGAGGGAGCCGTCATGGATAAGCAGATGTTTTACATATTGGCAGCGAAAAATTCTTCCGATCTCGTCGCCGAAATGATCGGCCTTTTGGGCTCAGAGTTTTCTACTGAGAAAGGCAGTGGAATTAAAAAGTCAGGGGGCTAAAAATGCTCAGCGAATATTTCAAGTTCCGGGAGAAGAAGACCAGCATCAGAATCGAGCTTGTGGCGGGGCTCACGACGTTTGTGACCATGGCGTATATTATCGCCGTCAACCCGGCCATACTCGGTGTGACCGGCATGGACAAAGAAGCGCTCATCGCCGTGACGTGCATCATGAGCGGCGCAGCCACCCTCGCTGTAGGACTGATTGCAAACGCACCGATAGCGATGGCGCCGGGACTGGGACTCAATTCCATCTTTGCCTATCTGGTCGTCTCGGAGAAAATGGACTGGCCGACCGCACTCGGTGTTGTGTTCATCGCCGGATGCTTCTTTCTGATATTGACCGGCCTGGGCCTCAGACGCCGGATCGTCGAAGCGATACCAACGTCTCTTATCTCTGCAATCGGCGTCGGCATCGGATTATTCATCACCTTCATCGGCCTGCAGGATTTGGGGCTCATCGTCAACAACGAAGCGACACTGGTCGGGGCAGGCCCGCTGAGCCCGAACGTCCTGATCGGCATCCTGGGTCTGCTCGTAATGGTCTACCTGGAGACCAAAAAAGTCCCGGGCTCGCTCCTGGCCGGCATTGTAATCGCCACAATCGCGGCTCTTATCTTCAGGCGGATCGATCTGCCCAGTCAATATGTCTCATCAAACATTGATATCAGTCCCATCGCTTTCAAGCTTAATATCATCGGCGCCCTGAAATGGGGCTTTTTCGGCAGCATCTTCACGTTCATGTTCATCGATATGTTCGACAGCATCGGTACGCTGGTCGCCTGCTGCCACAAGGCGCAGATGGCCGATGAGCAGGGACGGATTAAGGGCATGGACAAGCTGCTGGGAATCGACGCCGTAGCTACAATGGCGGGGGCGGTGTTAGGAACGTCACCCACCACGGCGTACGCCGAATCCGCGGCGGGAATCGAGCAGGGTGGACGAACCGGCTTTACCTCCCTGGTCACAGGCATTCTGTTCCTGCTGGCACTGCTGTTCGTGCCCATCGTGGAAGTTGTGCCGAAGTACGCCACGGCTCCGGCGTTGATTATGGTCGGCCTGTTCATGGCCAGGGAAGTCAAACGAATCGATTTCGCGAACATGGAAGAAGCCTTTCCATCGTTCATCATAATGGTGATGATCGCCTTGAGCTACAGTATCAGTACGGGACTGGCGTTCGGATTCGTCTCGTTCACCCTGATAAAAACGGTGCTGGGCAAGGCCAAAGAAATAAAGCCGGCCATGTGGATAATCGCGACTCTGTCCGTGCTGTTTTTGACAATGGACCAGATTTCCATCTTGATTGACTATCTAAGGTCTCTGGTATAAACTTGTGAAATGGAGAAAAGCTATGTCGAAGAATATTATAACCTGGGCAACGGTGCCGGTATTGTTGTTCTGCTGCTGCAAGAACAGCCGGCAAACCGAATCGCCGGCAGAAGGAGCTAAAAAAATGGAAATCAGTATTACCAGTTCAGCTTTCAAAGACGGCGGTATGATCCCGGCCAAATACACCTGCGACGGTGCGGATATTTCACCGCCGCTGCAATGGGATGCGGCCCCCGAGGGAACCGTGAGCATCGCTCTGATATGCGATGACCCCGATGCCCCAATGGGAACGTGGGTGCATTGGGTCTTGTTTAATCTGCCAGGCGAGACCACCTCGCTCGGGGAGAACGCTCCCCCTGACAAGACTCTGGCCAGCGGAGCCATGCAGGGCACAAATGACTTTCGCAAGATCGGCTACGGCGGCCCATGTCCCCCCGGCGGCACGCACCGTTACTTTTTCAAAATCTATGCGCTCGATACGCAACTGGATCTGCAGGCCGGCGCTGATAAACAACGGCTGGTCAAGGCAATGCAGGGACATATTCTCGCTGAAGGCCGGCTGATGGGAAAATACAAGAGACAGTAAGCCGCCGCCGGTGTACTGATCAAGTAAAGCAAAACGGTTTTTCTAACAATGGCAGGAAATTACTATGAAGCTTGTCAAAGTATTCAGATGTGTTGTGTTGGCCATCGCCGGGATGGTTCTGGCCGCTTTCGTGAATAGCGTGATGGCTGGAGCTTCTCAGGCAAAGGCCGAAACAGCATCGATGCCTCTGCCTCTGAAGGTAGTCGGAACACAAATCCTCAACAGCAAAAACGAACCCGTGAGACTGCAAGGTGTCAACTGCGCCAGCCTCGAATGGACCAGCGACGGCGAAGGGCATATCGTCGAATCCGTCCGCGTGGCCATCGACGACTGGCACGTCAACCATATCCGCCTGCCGTTGTCACAGGATCGCTGGTTCGGAAAGGCGCCCGAACAGGATGACCAGGGCAAGGCCTATCGAGCCATCGTCGACGAGATTGTAAAGCTGTGCGCCTCGAAGGGCGTTTACATCATGCTGGAGTTGCACTGGTCGAACGCGGGCGTATGGGGCGAGCAAATAGGTCAGCATTCTATGCCGGATGAGCACAGCGCAGCGTTCTGGAAAGATTTTGCCCCCATCTACGCCAATCATCCCGCAGTGATATACGATCTGTATAACGAGCCGCACGATGTCACTTGGGACATCTGGCTCAACGGCGGCGAGATTACCGACAGGCCCAACCGCCGAAATCAGACACCGAGAACCTTCAAGGCCGTCGGAATGCAGCAGTTGCTCGATATCGTCCGCGCTGCCGGAGCGAAGAACCTTGTATTCGTGGGCGGCCTGGACTGGGCTTATGATTTCTCCGGTATTCTCGATGGCAGGCAGCTCAAGGACCCAACCGGCAACGGACTAATCTACGCGAACCACTGCTACAACAACAAGAATCAAGCCGTAGAAACGTGGATCGCAAATATGGAGAAGGCGGCGAAAAAACTCCCGATCATTATAAGCGAGTTCGGCGGCGCATACTACAAGCCAGGCGAGGAGCCACCCAGACGTCGCTCCGGCGGCATGCAACGAAATGACGGCGACTGGCTGATGCGCGTATTGCAGGCCATCGAAGACCACGAATGGTCCTATACCGCGTGGGATTTCCATCCCGCCGCCGGCCCGACTCTGATTTCAGGCTGGGATTATAAGCCAACACCCGGCTTCGGCGTCTACGTTAAGCAAATGCTCGTCGGCATGCTGCCCCGCTACACACCGCCGGCCCCCGCCGAGAGCACTTCAGAGCCGGACAAGTAAACGGTTCATCCGGTTAATGAGGACAATCTTATGAAGCGTATCATAGGAAGTTTTCTTATTGTATTGAGCATTGTCTGTGCGGCGGCAACTGTCCTCTGGTTTGGAGCAGGACTCGCCGACATGCCGGAGAATCCAGGCGAAAGAATACGGCAACAAATGTTTTACGTTTTATTGATTGCCGTTGTCCTGCTGGCACTGGAATGTGCCATGTTCCTTTACGGCCGATATTTGCGGCGGCGTTATCCTGCCGAAGTGCCGAAGCTGACGAAGACACTTCGTGAAAGGTGTTTATTGCCGCTGGTTGCTTCTCTGGGATGCAGTATTGCGATAACGATTTTCGTCTTTCTGACCAAAGATTTCTTAGAAATAAAAGCACTGTTCTTCGTGATAGGCCAGGGCTGGGTGCTCGCCCAGCTCATCTTTGGCGGCCTTGGCGGCATTATAGGATTTAAGCTGGGTGGAGGTATTATCACTGATGTGATAATGATCGCTTCCAATCTGCTGTACTATTCGGTCTTGTTCTACCCAGTGTTCCGCATAGTGACAATGGACCGGAATGAAGAGGCGGTTCGCTACAGACTCATGAAGACGCTTCTGACAATTTTCGTCAGCGTGCATATCCTGATGGGATTTATCATGGCCATGCTGGTAAGAGCGTAGCTACCCACCAGGCAAACCTGGGCCTGCCGTTCCCTTGTGTTCTTCTATCAGTTCATCGATCCTTTTGTCATATTCTTCCGGACCGTAAATGTATCCCTCATCGTAATACCATAATCCGGGAAGAAGCTTTCTGTCACCATATTTGAAATAACGATCCGGCTTTTCGTAATCTTCCGGATAGATCCGCACCCCAAAATGGGTCATACCCCCATGCATCTCCAGCGTCAGATAGCCGTCATAGCTTATGAGGCAGCCACATTTAAGGTCCCGGATGGCTTGCGGAATCTGTACTCCTTCCGGTACACCGAATTCGCCGAGAGTTCTCGGCCCACCAGGACGTGGATTCAGACGATCTTTGGGAACCCGGCTCAGAATTTCTCTGCCTGCATTCAACAACGCCTGATGGTCTGTATTGCACAATAGCAGCACACGACGGCGTTGTGTATCAGTTATCCCCTGTTCCCAAAGAACGAGAAATATTCTTTCACGCCAGCGCTGCGGTAAATAGCCACTCCGCCAGAAAACAAGGCTGGCTAAACAGGCAAGAACTACTACGACAACAGTAATTCCGAGAACCATTTTCTTACTTGCTTTCATTTTGAAATACCTTTCAATAGATTCATCTAATCACTGGATCTGGAGATCAAAGTTGCGAATATATGATACCATATTGAGTCTTGTTTCAACATGAGGAATAAAGGAGTAAGGAGTATATGGGGCTTGTTCACAATAACGTCCACTTGGACATGGGCCGGCCGGTCTGTTATAATGCCGCTGTTGAAATAAATTCAGACAGATTGAAAGGCTCTAACATATGAAATCTACTCTATTAAAATCCATCTTAATTTGTATTGCTTTATTTATCGCCGCTCTAACCTGCGGTGTCTCCGGCCCGGCCCAGCAGCCCGGGGTGCTTATCATCCAGGATGAAAAGCCGCAGATGGATGTGCTGGCGAAATTCCTTACGGAAAATGGCAAGCTGACGGTGACGATAGTTGACCAGCAGTCACTTCCCGGGCAGCTCTCCGCGTACAAAGCAGTCATCGTCTTTATCCACGGCCAGCTTGACGAGCAGACCGAACGGGCCATCATCGACTACACGAAAGCCGGCGGCCGGCTCGTCTGCCTGCACCATTCTATCAGCAGCAGGAAAGCCGAGAACAAGTTCTATTTCGACTTCCTGGGAATGCAGCTAAATAAAGGCTCGATAGAAGATGGGGGCTACGCATGGAAAGCTTCGAGCTGGACGCTGGTCAACCTCAATACAAAGCACTATATCACAAATCACAACATCGAGTGGAATAAGCAGGTGACATACTCTTCATCGGACCGGCCCGCCGTGGAGAAATCCTATCCCTGTATCGATCTTAAAGATGATTCCGAGGTGTTCATCAACCACAGGTTTACCGATGGCCGGGAAAAGACGGTTCTGTGCGGCCTGATTTATACCGACAAGGCCACCGGCAAAACATATATGCAGGATCGCGGAGCGTGGATAAAGGACCGGGACAAGGGAACCATAGTCTATCTCATGCCGGGACATTGTGCATCGGATTATCAGAACGAGAACATCGCCCGGATGGTCCTGAACGCCGTGAACTGGCAAAAGAAATCCCAAACGCAATAAGGAAGATATGAAAATGCAAAAAGTTATTATCGTAATGGCGATAAGCATCTGGATCTGCTCTCAGGCGGACGCATCCTTCGATGCGGCGTATTGGTCTGACGGTCACGTTGTGCAGCGATCGATACCAACACCGCTGGCCGACCGTCCGGGAAACGTGTATTTGGAAACGGAGACGGTCTGGGTCAGGGTTCCCGCCGAGGTTCCGAAAGAGACTCGAAGCTGGCGTGCGCTGGACGACAAAGGCCGGATGGTTCGCAGCGGCGTATTTTCTGAGGATTCTTCCGCCCTGCCTTCACGGATTCGGCTGGAGCAATTGCCCGTCGGCTGGTATCGCGTGGAATTTCTCGATGAGCAGAGTTCCTGCCTGCACTGGACGACGGCGGCCGTGCTGCAAAAGCTCGGAGCGCCGGTTCCGCAGGATTCGCCTGTGTGCGTGGATTCTGCCACGGCATGGTTTGCCAAAGACCAGCCGGACGATCAGGCGAGGCTCGCATCTCTGGCCGCCCTGGCCGGTGTGAACTGGATTCGCGACCGGCTTACCTGGCGCGAGCTGGAACCGAAGCCGGGGCAAGTCACGAAGGCCGGCACTACTTATGATACGGCTGCCGCGATCCAGGCGAATTACGGATTGAAGGTGCTGCAGGTCTTTCACATGACGCCGGACTGGGCATGGGACACCATGCTTGACGGCGAGCATCCATCGGGACGGTTCGCCCGTGACCTGCGGGACGTGTATCGATTCTGCAAGGCGATGTCCGGGCGGTTCAAAGGGCGCGTGCTTGCGTGGGAGCCGTGGAACGAAGCGAACGTCAGCACGTTCGGCGGCCATACCGTCGACGAAATGTGCAGCTTCCAGAAGGCCGCCTACATGGGTTTCAAGGCTGGCGACCCGGACGTCACGGTCTGCTGGAACGTGTACACAACCGCGCCGACGCCTCGGCACACGCAGGGCCTGCTGGACAACGAGGCATGGTCATACTTCGATACGTACAACATTCATACGTATGACTGGGCGCACGATTACGAAAGGCTGTGGGCACCTGCCCGGCAGGCGGCCTGCGGCAAGCCCATCTGGGTCACCGAGGCCGACCGCGGCCTGAAGTTCACCGGGCCTGAGCCGTGGTGCGAACTGTCACGCGAGGATGAAATTCGCAAGGCCCGGTATATCGCCCAGTCTTACGCATCCAGCCTGTACGCCGGCAGCATACGGCATTTCCATTTCATCCTGGGGCACTACCACGAGGGATCCAACGGCGTCCAGTTCGGACTGCTGCGAATGGACATGACACCCCGGCCGGCATACGTCGCGCTGGCTGCGGTCGGGAGATTATTAGCCGGGGCAAAGTGCCTGGGTCGATGGGTCGTTCCGGCTTCCGATGATGCCTATGTCATAGCATTCCGCGCCTGGCCTGATGGACTGGAGCGGGATGTACTCGTAGCATGGGCGGAAAAGAAGGTGGACTGGCCCGGCCGTGCAAAGACAAAAGTCCCCTTCTCGCTGCCCGAATCGTGGCAGGTCGAGGTGGTATTCGATTATCTCGGCCGCAGACTGGATGAAATGCCCGCCGAGCTGAGCGGCGATGCCTTGTTTATCGTCCTTCCCGCCGGACAAACAGACAAGGTGAAACTGACAACTCTCGCTCGCTCCGAGCGACGGGAGGATAAAGCCTGTCCTGTCGTGCTCCAGGTGCAAATGCCACGCAGCGCCAGTTTAAAGGTCGAGCCGCTGCCGTGGTCGCAGGGCTACGAATACCAGATCGATCCGGATAAGCCTTACCACCTGCACATGTTCGCCTATAACTTTGCAAGCGAACCGGTAAAAGGCACAATTCAAGTCACAAACATACCTTCCGGCTGGAAGCTGGATCAAGAGACATGGAACATATCCATCGATCCGATGCAGCGTGAACTTTTCGAGGCAAAGCTGACAATCCCCGCAAACCAGGACGGCACGCTGCAATTAACAGGCGATTTCGGCACAACGGGTAAACCAGTTCTCGCATTTCGACTGCAAGGCAGGAAAAACTAAAATCTAATACCAAATACGATTATATTGTGCACTTTTGTCATTTCGACCGGAGGGCCACGAAGTGGCCGGAAGCGGAGAAATCTGGTATACGAAACCAATCCATGTACAGTAACCAGATCTCTCGACTCCGCTGCTCTTCGCTCTCCCTTGGGGACACCTGACGGTGGAGATGACCCAGGCAAGCGCAGTTACTAATCAGAAATCGTATAATACGGAGATTCTTACAGATTCAGAATTATTTCGCTTTTTTTTAGAGAAGAACATGGACTTTTTCAACAGTCCCACTGTCCCTGGTTTTCCCTAAGAGCGAAATAAGTAAGGCTTCCCCTGAATGCCATATCAGTAATCACGCACGATCACCGCGTCCCTGCCGACGATGTACTCATCCGAGTTCTTGATCTTAAGATTGTAGACCTTGCCGGTATATGGTGCGGCTCTCACTGTAACACTCTTGATTCTGACAGTGCCCTGGAGAGTTCGCAAACTAAGGCCGCTTTTCAGGTCCTGTGCCGCGATCCATTCACCGGAAGCGAGCATGAAGCAGTGAGCGCCGACCACGCCGATGTGATTTCCGCTTTCAAGAACAATGTCACGGCATTCGAATGTGCCGGTATGCTCATGGACCTGCTCTACCCGGTCCGTCCACAATCCCGGCGTTGTACAGAGAGATTTGTCGACCGCTTGTCCTGCAACAACCTTGGATATTGGTACGATCATTCCATCTACCCACACAGGCGTCTCGTCAAGAAAGCAGGCTAAGCCTTTCGGATGAGGCGAAGGCGGACCGTCACTGTGTGGGAATGCCTTTTCGTCGTAAGGAATGTGAACGCCATCTACTTCAATACGCAAGATTTGCTCACCAATGAGCTCGTAAGTAGGACTGAATAATAATTCGCTTACGTTTGGGTCTGTATAGACTTCGTCGAAGTGTGACAATCCTCCAAATAACCGCGTAATTAACAATCCTTTAAAGTAACATCTCATGATATCTGATTCAAAATCTGTGCGTTCAACGCTTGTGTAATTGAATCTCTCTGCTACTTCAATAATGCTCCGAATCCATTTAAACACATCTTCATTATAAAAACCGATCTCAATAACCAAGCGACTTGCGAATTCAGCGTTTGCTCGTCCGCCTATATACAAAAGAGAAGGGCCAACAGGCACGTCAAGCGACAAGGATTCAGAATAGTCTTGAGCGGGTTGTAGACGAACGTATCGACCACCTTTAAGCGCAGATGGGTGCTCAATCTCTGGCACAATATCAAGACGTTTCATTATTACAAGGGTCTTGGCATCTTCGGCCAAATACACCTCAAAGTTCAATGTGCTTTCTACGTTAACGCTATCGCAGATCCAAACATCATGGTCAGTATTGTTCTTAATCTTGTAGGACAATTCAAGGTTAGTGTCATTCACATCCAGACGGGTCAGTGCGATTATGACTGAATCCAAATCATTCTGATCAGCAACATCTTCGACATCCTGCCCCCGCGTCGATTGCGGAAACATAACCGACAAAACACCTGCCATCAGCGCTATAAATAAAATATATCTGTTCATTTTTAATCTCCTCTATCGCACCCGGAATTTCACAGAACGGCCAATCGATTCGCTCGCCGATATATCAATCCTTGATGAGATACCTTGGTCCGCTTCTGCTGTTGCTATGGAATATATAATAACACTCCACAGCCTCAAATACAAACAAAATACATCACAAGGTTGAATACCCT
>Ga0307378_10006596_pt1 | contig 15825 bp, 21 predicted proteins | sample UN1MG_FD_202238 | JGI IMG/M metagenome (GOLD analysis project Ga0307378, IMG submission 202238) | Soil microbial communities from Risofladan, Vaasa, Finland - UN-1 | ecosystem: Environmental > Terrestrial > Soil > Coastal area > Acid sulfate soil | place: Finland: Risofladan, Vaasa | collected... | reverse complement strand
GAACTGAGTATCCTGATTTAAAATTAAGAGGAATTGTGTCAAGACTAAAGAGAGCTTATTTGTCCTACGTTCGGGAGTATCACCTTGGTTATCTTTTAAGAAAGCACTTTAAAAAAGTTATATACAATGAGAAATTAGACATAAACGGTGTGGATTATGTAATCTACTATCGTGGGGTTAAATTTAATATTCATGCATATGTTAACACTGAAAATGGTAGATATTGGAGAGGTGTTAAAAATGGAAGACACAATTTTCGTGGTGAACATTTAGATATTCCTATGGACTTGGACAAGGGTAAACGTTGTGGCAAAATTATTCTTTACACTGATGACCACGTAAACAAATTAAAAGAAGAGATGAGGAAGGTTGCTGATGAAAAGGTTAAAAAGAGTAGTGAAAAAGTTTCTATGTAGTATAGGGTTTCATGGAAAACTTATTCAAGACGGCAGAACAGGTTTCACTGATTATGTTACTTGTTTGTGGTGTTCAAAGAGCGTGAAAAAATGATTTGCGACATTTTAAAGGCTTCGTCAGATTTAGTTGTGACATTTGAAAACCCATTAGCAAAAGTGATCTTAATAAGATCATAAAATTAGATCAATAGAGATCCTAATTAGATCTTGATCTTGGTTCGAAGGAAGAGTATGAGTGACGGAAACGCTAAAAAAGATATAATAAAAGCTTTAGAAAAGCATCGGGATGAAATTACTGAAATTATTGAAGGTTTTGAGGGACTAGATGAGAGTGATGATGGACGATTAAATCGAATACTTGCCCAAGGAATAGTTATTACCGTGTTTGAGTTTGTTGATGGGTTTGTTAATACTGAGATAAATATTCATAATTTTATGAGAGGGAGAGGATAATGGATTGTTATTTAAAAAAACACTTAAAAGAAGAACACGCAACTATGCGAAATCCTATGTATGAGAGTGTTGTATTTACGTGTCCTGTTTTTGAGCGTCAGATTTGTATGTGGTGTTGTCTCCATGTCCGTGCCGTGTCAAATCCGATGACTAAGAACTACGCATCTGACCAACATCCAAACTATGCTATCAAAACACCAGAACTTTCTGGTAGACGCCTTGACAGTGTTTGGGAAACTTGTGCTCGTTGTCACAATGCGTAGACTTGATAGCGGTGAGGTGTGTAAATAAATGTTGAGGTTTATGGAAATGGTAAAACAAATTGATGTTATAGACATTGTAGAGCTTACTCCCAATGAGGTAGTAGCGAAAGTTAATACCGCAACTGTACCAGTTACTAGAGCTAATGCTGTAGATGCCGAATCCATCTTTGATTGGGAAGACGCCGTTTTTGGTATCAGAGATGCTTGGAAGGGCAAACCTGATAAGGAAAGAGGAGTTATCTTTAGCGAACCTGTAAGTGGACAGATGGTTGTAATTGATATACACAAAAGAGCGGATGGTCAATACGAATTTAGTTATGATGATGACCCTGTAGTGTAGTATTAATTTCTTTGGGGGCTAGTTATGGCAAGGGATGAAGGGAGGAAAATAGATAAGACTCATAGCCCCGAAGATGCTGGTGCTCATAAGGTTGGTTTAAATTACGTTTTCAACCCTGAGACTGGGGAGTTCTATCCAGAAAGTGGTGACCTTTATTCGGCTATACCACAGTTACACCGAAAGGATGTGATAGTCGTTGATACTGAACCTACAAGCTCTGAGATTGGGGTAGATTGTAGAGGATTTAAACATTGTAGATTTGATATTAAAGTTACGGGAGAAAATGTTACTTCGTTGAAAGTAGAAATTTTGCGATGGAACATTACAGCCGAGGAGTGGTTCTTCGGTGGATTAGTAGACTTGTTGGACAGTAAGTCTTTTACAGTTAAAGGTGGAGCAGTTAGTTTGATTGAAGACGAAGCATTTGGGGCTATACTTTTCTTGAAAGTAAGAGAGTTTGTTGGTGATAATTTTTGCCTTAATTGTTGGGCTGTTCTTTGTTAGGCTTGACAATTAAGTACTTATATGGTATAATGAAAATAGACAGATTAAAAAGGGAAGTTGCAAAATTAAAAGAGAAAACCGCCGAGTTTGTGGCTCCAGGGTTTTCTTACTACGAGCAGGAACTTATCAGGAGAGTTATAAAAGCTGTTTTCCACCAAATCACTGGCAGTAGTGATATTAGTACAGCCAAAGAAATTCTAAAGAAAACGGAGTGGTTAGATGAGGAAATTGAACTTGAGTTATGACAGCATAGGTATGATTAGTTTTGAGTTTGAGAGGAGAACTCTTCGAGATAACAGAGTAGTGTTATTAACAGGTGAGGTTGATGCTGGAACTGCTCATGAGTTTATTGAGGATATACATGTGTTATTACACGAAGAGTCCAGAGACCCAATTACAATTATAATAGCATCACCTGGTGGGGACGCTTTCTCTGGTTTTGCTATGGTTAGGGCTATTAAGTTAGCTCAAAAGTGTGGTATTAGAGTTATAGGTGAGGTTCATGGTTACGCTTGTTCTATGGCGTTTTTTCTACTACAGACTTGCGATGAAAGAATAATGGGCAAACTTGACATTTTGATGGCTCACGGTATTACCACTGGTTTTACTGGGGATATGAGAAACATTGAGGCAGAAACTAAGTTACTTACTTACTGGCATACAGAGTGGGCTAATTTGGTTGCTAAAAGATGTATTGGTGAGCACACTGAATCTGGATTCTGGTTTGAGGTTTTCAGAGATAATACTCCTCAGTGGTATACTTCTGACGAGTGTGTGGAAATGGGGCTAGTGGACAAGGTTGATGATAATAGTTAACACAAAGAAAATCCACCCAAAAGCAATAGTTCCCAAAACAGCTACCAAGGGTTCGGCTTGTTTTGACTTGTATGCTTGCGAAGATTTTGTTTTAGGTAATGGTTACTTCCATAGGACTAGAACTGGTCTCATTTTTGAGATACCTAAAGGGTGGAATATGAAGATATACAACAGAAGTGGGATGGTAGCTAGAGGTATTATAATTCCCAACGCACCTGGGATTATAGATTCTGATTACAGGGGAGAAATTATTGTTCTGCTTTATGGTTTATTTATGAAGAGACAAGAAATCTTCCAGATCGGTAGTAAGGTGGCACAGGGCGAGTTAGTAAGAGGAGAATCTGTTGGGTTTAACGTGGTCTCTAGTCTATCGAACACCGAACGTGGTTCTGGTGGATTTGGTTCAACAGGTAAATAAAGGGGGCAAGGAATGGAAAAGGAATATTCGGTCTACTTAGCTGGCAGGATAGCTAATTTAAGTTATGATGAAGCTATGACTGACAGAGACGTAATGATTGAGAAACTAAGTACAGTTGGTATTAAGTGTCGGACTCCAATGCGGGGTAAACAGCATTTAGTGGGGACGCAGAAAATCACTGGTGATGCTTTCAAAAATGGTCTTACCATACAGGAAGTTATTCAAAGAGACCTGAGCGACGTGGAGAAAGTTGATGTTGTGTTGGTTCTTACTGGAGATAACGCTAGTTGGGGCACTGCTGCGGAGTTTTGGTATGCAACATGGATTACACGTACACCAACACTTGTAATCGCAAAAAACCATGTTGGTGGTTGGTTAGAATATTATGCTACCAGAATTGTACCAGATTTTGATGCTGCCGTTAAGGTGTTGCAGCATTGGAAGAAGTATTGGAACGGTGAGGGAGTATATAATACGAGGTAAAAAACTATGAGTGGTAGATTTGGTTGGGGTTCTACGCCCCTTATACATATATTGACTGACACAGATATTGATGCTCCAGGTGAAGGAAAAAGGATTTGGATAACCGATTTATTTATCGAGTGTGGTGCTAATACTAGTATAGGTCTTAGCGAAATTATTAGTGCGGAGGTTATAATCCCCAGTGTTCAGAATATGGACCACACCTTTGCTGCCCCTATAAAGTTGGGTGATAATGTTGGTGTTTCTATAGACATTACTGGGGTAGGTTCAACACGTATTGTAATTGGTTACTACATAGAAGGGGCGGCACACAATTAAATGAGAGTAATAAAACGAGATGGTAGGATTGTCAAGTATAATCCTGAAAAAATAGTTGTTGCCGTAACCAAAGCAATGAAGTCAATTGGTAAGACGGATGACGAGATTGCACAAAATATTGCCACCGTTGTCACTGATAACTTGGATGGTGGTAGAGAGGTATCTGTAGAAGACATTCAAGACAAGGTTGAAGATGCCCTTATTAAGCTAGGTGACGCTCAGTTAGCAAAAACATATATTTTATACAGAGCAAAAAGAGCCGAGGTTCGTGGGTTCAGAGAAGCCATTGGTATTGAAGAAGATGCGCTTAAATTGGGGGTTAATGCTTTAGCTTTACTAGATAAGAGGTATCTTAAAAGTTTTGATGGAAAAAAGGAAACTCCGTCACAAATGTTCCACAGGGTTGCTAATCACGTAGCATCGGTAGAGAAGACATTTGGTGGTAGTCCTGATTACTGGGGTAAAGTATTCTATAACTTAATGGCTAACCAAATATTCTTGCCGAACACACCGTGTTTAGCCAATGCTGGTAATCTTGATTTAAATTATTTGTTTGCTTGTTATGCATTTGAGGTTGGTGATTCTATGGAGGACATACTGCAAACAGCTAAAGACTGTGGTATGGTTCAAAAGACTGGCGGCGGTGTGGGTCTCAATTTGTCCAAACTAAGACCATGTGGTGATAGGGTTAATACAACTGAAGGTATCGCTAGTGGACCTATTGACTTTATGAGGATTTATGACACAGTAAGCGATGTCATCAAACAAGGTGGGATTAGACGTGGTGGCAATCTAGGATTATTGTTGGTCAACCACCCAGATATAATTGATTTTATAAAATGTAAGAATGATGAAACTAGACTAAACAACTTCAATATTTCAGTCGCTATCACTGACGAATTTATGCGGTGCGTAAAGAACGATAGTGATTTTTCTTTGATTAACCCCAAGAATGGGGAAACTGTACGGAAAGTTAATTCTAGGCATCTGTTTCGCTTTATTGCCGAGTCTGCTTGGCGGAACGGAGAGCCTGGTTTTGTTTTTTGGGACAAAATTGAGCAAGACAACCCTACACCAAAACAAGGGCACTTAATAAAAAACTTGTGTGGAGAGCAAGATTTGCTACCATATGAAGCTTGTGTTCTTGGTTCTATAAACCTAGTAAAGTTTGTTGAGGGTGGACAGATTGTGTATAACTCTTTAAGAAAGGTTGTTCATCATTCTGTTAGGTTTCTTGATGATGTCATTAATGCTTCAAATTATCCATTAGAGGCTATTCGTAACAAGGTCATGGCAAATAGGAAAATAGGTTTGGGTGTGATGGGGTTTGCTAATTTGTTATTGGTGTTAGGTGTTCCATATGATTCGGAGGAAGCCGAAAAAATTGCTGAAGAAGTGATGGATTTTATAAACGTAGAGGCTAGAAAAGCTTCCGCTCGTTTGGCTGATGACCGTGGCGATTTCTTAGGGATTAGTGAATCTATCGTACAAGCACCACAAAGAAATGCTTCTCTGACTACCATAGCTCCAACTGGTAGTATAAGCATTATAGCGGAGACGTCTAGTGGTATTGAACCTATTTTTGCTGTGGTCTATCAGAAGACTAATATCTTAGAGAACAACACATTTTTTGAGGTTAACACGGTGTTTGAGAGCATCGGTAAACAGGAAGGATGGTATTCCCAGGCATTGATTAACAAAGTTATCAGGAATGGTGGCAAGGCGACAGGAATTACAGAAGTACCAGAAAAATGGCAAAAAGTTTTTAGAACAGCGTTGGAGATTGCTCCTGAATGGCATGTAAGGATGCAAGCAGCTTTCCAACGTCATGTCAACAATTCAATATCAAAGACTGTAAATCTACCATATGACGCTACAGTTGATGATGTCGAGCGAGTTATTAAGCTTGCATACGACACTAACCTAAAAGGACTTACGGTATTCCGTAACCTAAGTAGGACAAAGCAGGTCCTAGAAACGCTGTGTACAGAGTGTGAAGATGATTATTGTACTATTCCTCAAGAATTAGTTTCTAACCTAGAAGAGTAACAAAAGAAACGTTCTTTGTTGCTAACAGTGTAATTTAGTTTGGAAATGGCAAAAAAGCCACTGGTGTACTAAACATGACTTATAAATGTGCAATATGCAATACTGTAATTTATCGTCCCAATCGTTATTTTTGCTGGCACTGCTATCACGACTTTAAAGATGCTATCCATAAGAAGAAAGAATGGACTAAGTTTGTTGTAAGTGAAGAATCGAAAAGACGAAGAAGGGAAAAAAGAGATGCCTGCACCACACTCATTTATTTGGGGGACAGGTGGGATATTGGTATTGGGGGAACCCTAATTCGCAAAGAAGGTTATCGTTATGGGCAGGAAAAGAAAAGGGCAAGAAGTTCAAGAAAGAATTGAGAGGTACTTAGAAGAGTACGAGCTTGATGAATTGAACCAAGCTAATGATATGGCGGCTCTTACCCATATGTGCCAAATAGAAGTTAATGTTGACCAAATTCAGAAAGCTCTTAGCACAATAAAAAACCCATTAGAAGAGTCTAAGAAAATTAGAGAACTTCAAAGTTCTTTGCGTGATGCTAATCAGAGTTGGGTGTCACTACAGCAAGAGCTTGGTATTAGTAGAAAAAAGAGGCAAAGTGATAGCGATGAGTCCCCATTACAGTACGTAGAGAGACTCCAGGACATGGGTAAAAAATTCATAATCAGCAGACTAAAGAAATTTGTGTGCCCTTCGTGTGGGCAGGTTTTGGGTAAATATATTTTTTATGTCACCGATAAAGGTGAAAAAGGGTCAATAGACAGCAAGGTTAAACCAATTGACCCGTATAGATTTACTATTCGCTACGAGTGCTGGAAGTGTGGAGAGATGGTTGAAGTGTCTAATGAATAGTTTGTGGTAGTTCAGAAATGAAAGAGAAAACAACACTTGGTGATGGTGACCTGGCTGTATTGGAAATACTTGATGACCCAGTTCTGTTCAGTGAGTTTATCAGGAGTACTGATGAGGAAATTGAGCAAGGTGAAGGTTGGCATTATGACAACTACCAGAGAAAAATGCTAACTGATAGCTCGTCTTATATTAGTATAGCTACTGGTAGAACCACTGGTAAGACTGCCAGCATGGAAACAAAAATTATTCATGATGCTATATCAAACAAGTACAAAAAATCGAGTGCCAATGAAATATTATTGGTTGTTCAGAACAAATCACAGCTAGAACCCGTGTTTTTGCGTCTTATTAATTTCTTTAGAAGGCATTCTCTATTGAAGTACTTTGTTGATAGGTTTAGCGTCAATATGTCAAGTCATGAGATAAGACTATTGAATGGTTGTCTGGTAAGATGTAGAATTGTTGGTTCTACGGCAGATAGCAATGTTATCGGTCTTCACGTTCCGTGTATATATGTTGATGAGGGTCAGGTTTTTAACTATGCAGCATGGAACTCACTGATGCAATGTTTAACCACGTGGGACGAAGGTTTTAATTTGTGGGTTAGTGGTGTTCCTAATGGTTTACGTGAAAAGAACGTTCTTTTTGAATGTGACCAAGTAGACCCAAAGTTCTCACGTCATAATATATCAAGATTAAGCAGTACAAGGTACACAAAAGAACAACACCAAACAGACCTCAAGCAGTATGGTGGTGAAAATGGTGATGATTATGTTCATTTGGTTCTTGGTGAACACGGGTCACCCGCTTTTTCAGTATTCGACAGAAAGTTGATGAGAATAGAGGACTATCCAGTGACAGTATCTATTTTGAATAACATATCATTAGAGCAGCATGGCGGGCAATATAACGAACTTTTGATAGCACCAGAACTTACCGCCGACATACAGAAAAGACATGATTTGATAATTGCTGGAATAGATGCTGGTTTCTCTAATGACCCAACCATAATTACTATACTGTGGAGGGATAGAGAAACTTTGGTGTGGAGAGAACTTACTAGGTTTGAATTGAGAAGAATCAAATATCCAATACAGGCAAAGATAATTAACTGGTTGGACACTATTTACAGGTTCAATATGATAAGCATTGATGCTGGACATTCTGGTTTGGCGTTGTGTCAAATATTACAAGATGAGACTGGTGAGTTCAAAAGTAAGACATTTACTAAGAGATTAGTTCCTGTTGACTTTCAAGCGAATGTTGTTACTGGGTATGACGAGGATGAAAAGGAAATAAAAGATAGGGTAAGGAAATTTACAATCCAAACACTGCAAAAGTGGAGTCAGAACGACCAAATAATTGCTTTTACCACACAGGATGATGATATAATTACCGAGCTTGAGCGAGTTGGATTTACTAGAGACATGCTTGGTCAACCAAAATTCTTTGTGTATTCACCACAGGGCGGACAAAGAGGTGAAGACCACTTATTGGCTTCATTGTTGACATGGGTGTATGGGTATTATTATAAGTATTACTCTCCTGAAAAACCAAACAGTAAGGGTAAGTATGGTGATTTAGCTAAGGGTGGTTGGTTAGAGAGGTAGGTTAGGAGTGGGGGCTGGAGGTTGATAACGATATGGAAGAAAAAAAGAAAACTACAAGTAAAGTGGCTACTGGGAACATAAGTCCAGGTAAACTGGTAAAAGCGTCAATTAATATTCTAACAGACCCGACGCAGACTGGGTTACTGTTCACTAACGATGTAGACAGAATGGAGATACCAAAAGAGTATCACAAGTTGATAAAGACTTGTAGATTCTTCTACAAGCGTGACCCAATTGCTGGCACTGTTTTGAATAAAATGGTTGATTGTGCCATTACTCCTCTATCAAACAAGAAATCAGAGTGTACCGATGATGAATATGAAGTATATAATGCTTTAACTGAGATGCTTCAAGAGTTCTTCAGAAACGTGTGCCTAGAGTATTTACTTTCTGGTTTAGTTATTCCACATTATGAGTGGGCGAGAGTGAGTGGTAGTGACCTTTCTCAAAAGTTAAACTCTAGACGTAGAGTGACCGTCCCCGACAACATTTGGTTTAGAGACCCCGCAACGGTTACGGTTAAGAACTCAGTTATTCCGAATAAAAAATATTATTTTGTTGATGTTGACGCAAGAACTATATCATTTGTTAAGAATAAGGGTAAGTATCCTGATGGTACAGTTGATAAGGAAACGTATGAGGAATTAGTGAAAAACTATCCAGCATTTGTAAAAGCGATACAGGATTTAAAGGGCACCAAGATGCAGATTAGGTTGGAAGATGTTAGACCAATTCTTGCTAAGACACTTCCAGAGGATGCATACCCAGTACCTTATATGAGCAACGCCCTTGAGTCCTTGGTTCATAAGAGAAATTTGAGGAAAATGGACTATGCGATTGCGGCTAGGGTAGTTTCTGCTATCCAACTTATTAAATTGGGTAGTGATACGTTCCCATGTACAGATGACGCAGATTTTGACCACATCAAGAACCAAATGAACTATAGAAGTTCTGTAGGGTATCAAGAGCGAGTATATCAGTTGTTTGCCAACCATACTCTTGAGATTGAGTGGGTGTTTCCTAACACAGAGGCTATGATAAACACCGAGAAGTATCGTGCTGTTGAAGATGACATCATTGCGGCATTTGGATTTCCTAGGACGTTGATTACTGGTGAAACTTTAAGGTCCAATGTTCAAGGTGGTTCAGACTTTGCAGCATTTTCTCCTATTGCTACTATGGAAACCATAAGAGACAGATTGCTTGAGTGGACTAAGGAGTTATACAAGGAAATCAGGGATAAGAATGAACATATCAAAAATTATCCTATGCCTCAATTTACACCGATGAGACTTTATAGATTACTTGACCTTAATGTTATTGGTCAGTCACTATACATGGAAGGTAACATCTCAAGGACATCAAGGCAAGAACTTGTTGGATTGGATTTTGAGACTGAAATTGAGAGAAAGGTTCAAGAAGAGAAAGAGATGAAGGAAAAAGGTGTTGAACCAGCTCCTCAGTTACCGTTCTCTTCACCGCAAATAGGAAAAACTGGTAGACAACCTCAGCAAGAAGAAAATGATAGTAGTGGATAGCAAATGAAAGGAGTAATATTAGCTGGTGGTCTAGCTACTAGACTTAGACCATTAAGTAACGTTGTTAATAAGCACCTGTTTCCAGTGTTTGACTTACCTATGATATACTATCCTGTTAAAACTCTGTTAAATGCTGGAGTAACTGATATATTAGTAGTTATTGGTGACAGGTCTGCTGGTGACATAGTTAACCTACTTCAAGATGGTTCAGAATTAGGAGCAAGTGTGTCCTATAGATACCAGCACGGTGGAGCTTTAGGTATTGCACATGCGCTTAACCTTGCACGAGATTTTGTTGATGGTGATTTTGCTCTTATTCTTGGTGATAATATTTTCTTTGATAAGTTTAACTTTTCAGAAATGCTAGTTCCGCATTTATTTTTAACTACTTCTAACACACCAGAGAAGTTTGGTGTAGCAGAGATAAGCAAAGGTAAAATTATTCGCATAGTTGAAAAACCAAAAGAATTCATCTCTAGTTTGATAGTTACTGGGCTTTACTTGTATCCGAAAAGCGTATTTGGGTTGATTGATGACTTAAAACCATCAGCCAGAGGAGAGCTTGAAATAACGGATTTGAACAACTTGTTAGGTAATTGTGACTACACAACAGTAGATAAGTGGTTTGATGTTGGTGAGTATGATACGCTTCTTGAAGCATCTAATTATGTAAAGGAGTTAAGGTGTCTCTAAAAAGGTATGCTGGTGCCACGTATGACAAAGAAGAAATACTGAAGATGTTTTCAGCAATCTTGGATGGTTGGTGGAGTGGTGGAAGGTATACCAAAGAGTTCCAAGATGACTTTGCTCAGTTTGTTGGTATAAAACATGCACTGGCTTGTAATTCTGGTTCATCTGCTAATCTATTAGCTGTTAGTGCATTAGAATTGGACAAAGGAAGTGAAGTGATAACACCCCTTTGCACATTTCCAACTACTCTTAATCCAATAATTCAATGCGGTCTCGTCCCCGTTTTTGTAGATGTGGATGATACTTTTAATATAAATACCAAGATTTTAAGACAGGCAAGATCTGATAAAACACGTCTTATAATTATTCCACACACCTTGGGAAATCCTTGTAATATGGATGACATTGTAGACATTTGCTCAGAGTATGATTTGAGGTTAATAGAAGATTGTTGTGATGCTTTGGGAGCGAAGTACAATAATAAGTATGTGTCGTCATTTGGTGATTTAGCAACATTTAGTTTTTACCCTGCCCATCACATGACAACTGGTGAAGGCGGAATGGTTGTTACTAACAACAGTGACTTAGCCAAAAAAGTTAGAAGCTATCGTGATTGGGGTAGAATGTGCAATTGTGACCCTTGTTTAGAGATGATACAAGAAGGATATGTTTGTTCTGAGAGACTAAATTTTACTGTGGATGGTATACCATATGACAAACGATATGCTTACAGTCATATAGGTTATAACCTCAAAATGACAGAAATTCAAGCTGCTATGGGCATTTCTCAGATACAAAAACTTGGTGAGTTCATTAGGAAAAGAAACGAAAATTATAACACATTGTTAGAGTGTCTTACTGATGCTGAGTGGTTACGCTTTCCTGTTCCAAACGGAGAACCGTCTTGGTTCGTATTTCCTATGTGGATTACAGATGGGGCGCCATTTAGTAGAGACCAAGTGGTTAAGCATTTGGAAGAACACGGAATACAAACAAGACCAATATTTGCTGGTAACATTTTAAAACAACCAGCATATAATAACATACAGTGTAGGGTAGTAGGAGATACTTCATGGTCGGACAGGTTGTTCCGCAACGCTTTTTTTGTTGGTGTTTACCCTGGTTTGGATAAGGATGATATGCAGTATATTGGAGAGGTATTAAATGATATTGATAACGGGCGGACTAGGTTTTCTAGGAAGTAACTTAGCTGAAAGTTTGGTAAAAGATAATCATCAAGTTATTCTGGTAACTAGAAGCAGTGTAAAACTGTGTAATATCAACAGTATCGCTACTGATGTTATTGTTGAGTATGGGGATGTAACCGACCATGACTGGTTAACTGAGGTTATATTGAAGTACAAGCCATCAGTAATTTTTCACTTTGCTGGTCAACTAACTTCTTACGAATCTTTTGAGTATCCTCTATACGATGTTGACGTAAACTGCAAATCTACGTTAAGTATACTAGAAGCTGTTAGGCATTTAAATAACGGTTGTCGTGTAGTTTTGGGTAGTACTTTTTGGGTAGTCGGCAATCCTGCTTATCTTCCTATGGATGAGAAAATCCCTTGCAACCCACAGAATGTTTACGCTGCTAATAGGTTGGCAAGTGAGCACTATTGTAAGATATACAACAGAGTTTACGGTTTAGACACAGTAATCATGAGGTTGACCAATACGTATGGGGTGAAGGAGCAGTATGATAACAAAAAGAAAGCAGCCCTTAATTACTTATTATACAGGGGTATGAACGGTGAAGCGGTTACAATATACGGTAAAGGTAACTTTTTCAAGGATTATATCTACATTTCTGATGTTGTGACGGCAGCTAAGTGTATTATGGACCAAGGCACTGCTGGTGAGTGTTATTTTGTTGGTACTGGTATTAAAACTTGGTTCCATGATATTGGTAGGTGGATAAAAGAGTTAACAGGATGTGAAATTAAGTATATTGAACCACCTGAGTACCATCAAAAAATTGATGTTGGAAGTACTGTGATCGATAATCGGAAACTTGTAGAACTTGGATGGGATTGGAAAGTAAAAGTTAAGTATGGGCTTAAGTTTACCTTAGACTATTACCGCAGTGAGGGATTATGAAGATATGTATTACAGGCGGAGCAGGCTTTATAGGCACCAACTTTATTAAGTTTTTACGTAGCAAGTATTTTAACTTAAAGATTGTTGTTATTGACAAGTTAACATACGCTGGAAGTAAAGAGAACTTGGACGGACTTGGTGTAGAGCTTATTGAGAAGGATATTTGTGACCTACAAGTGTCGGACTTTGATGTTTTTGATGCAGTTTATCACTTTGCTGCTGAGTCACATGTTGATAGAAGTATTTTGTCCCCACATATTTTTCTAAGAAGTAATATCATAGGAACAGTTAATTTATTGGCTTTATGTAAAGAGATGGGGGTCGGCAAGTTTATTTACATTAGTACTGATGAAGTATACGGGTCTGTTAATTGTCCGAGTAGGGAAACTGATATACTCAATCCATCATCTGCTTATTCTGCCAGTAAGGTTTCTGCTGAGTGTTTTTGTAAGGCTTACTATAAGACTTTCAATATTCCTGTAATTATAACGAGGAGTTCCAATAATTTTGGACCTCATCAGCATTCAGAGAAATTAGTTCCTGTCATTATTACTAACGCTATTAACGATAAGAAGATACCAATATATGGCACTGGTGGAAATATTAGAGACTGGATTTATGTAACAGACAATTGCGAAGGCATAGAATTTGTTGGTCAAAAAGGTAGTGTTGGGGAAATATATAATGTTGGAGGTGGTCGTCAGTTAACTAATATTGAAATTGCTAATGCAATATTGGACATATTGGGTAAACCAAAGACACTTATAGAATTTGTAGCTGACCGATTGGGGCATGATGCTGAGTATAGTTTAGATTGTTGGAAGGTTAATAGATTAGGGTGGAAACCAAAATATGATTTTGGTAAGGCTTTGGAAACTACAATTGGATGGTATAAAGAGAAATGGAAAAATTAGTTATAGCAGTTCCTACTTTCAACAACATTAAATATACAAAGCTGTTACTTGCGTCTATAAAATGTTCATTTCCGCATGAGATTTTAGTTATTGACAATGGTTCTGTGGACAATACTGTTGAATGGTTGATTGATAATAGAATTAATCACATAGCTTACAAAGAAAACCGAGGGTTCTCGTATGCTTATAATGAGGCGATGGATTATACCTTCTGTACAGATAACTTTTTGTTGTTTGCGGCAAATGATACTGTATTTTACCCAAACAGCATAGACCACATGGTTCTAGCACTGCTTGAGTCAGACTTTGAATTATTTTGTGGTCATGAAATTTTAAATAAGGTAACTGTTGAAGGAGTAAATGTCAACGTTCTGAAAGAATTTCCTTATCCGTTTTCTTTTAAGAAGAAGGAATATAATAAGTTAGTATACGTAGATGGTGGGTTGAACCATAGTTGTATTATTCGGCAAAAATCTTCGTTTGATACGATTGGTTATTATGATGTGAATTTCTACCCTGCTTACTTCGAAGATAACGATTATGCTCGTAGGTGTAACTTGTTAAATGTAAAGTATGGTACAGTAATTTCTGCCATGTTTAAGCATTTTTGGAGTAGGACTATTTATGAGGGAGGTGCTAAGGAATTAAACGATAGGAGATTTTCTAAGAACAGAGAATACTACATTAGCAAGTGGGGTGGAACTGTCGGTAATGAAAGTTATGAACGACCATTCAATCTTCAAGATGTAAAAATATCATCCAGAGACAACGAATTAATGATTTTGAGAGAGTTAATGTGAGGGATGTAAGTGAATTTAAGGACATTCACAAAGGTGAGCGTTGTTTCATAATAGGCACAGGTCCATCTTTAAATAATACTAATCTTACTATGTTAAAAGATGAAATAATTTTCGGTGTGAACACTTTATATCTTGGACTTGCCCGCTTCAAAATAAAACCCCGTTATTGGGGTATTTCTGACCCACAAATAATTAAAGACCACTATAAGCAGATTTTTACATTAGATACTACTGTCTTCTTGGCGCACCATGCTCGAAAGTATTATGTGGCAAACTCTAACCTATTTAAACAATATCAAGTACCTGTTTTACTTAATTCAGCAGGTAGGTTTTCTACTGACTTGGCGAAAGGGGTAGCTTGTGGGATGACTGTTACGTATGACATTTGCTTGCAGGCAGCTTATTATATGGGCTTTGATAGGGTTTACCTTGTAGGTGTTGATGCTGATTATTCAGGTGCAGCGACTCATTTTTATAATAATCCTGATAAGCGTGGTAAGTCTATTAATCAGAAACGTCCATTTGAGGCTTACAGTAGTGCAAGGAAAGTTTTTGAGGCGGACAATAGAGAGATTATAAATTGTACAGTTGGTGGCAAATTAGAAGTATTTAAACGAAAGAAATTGGAAGAGATACTAAATGAGAAGTGTTGAAGATTTTAAAGACATTCACAAAGGTGAGCGTTGTTTTATTATTGGTACAGGACCGTCATTACGTAGCACCAATCTTACACTATTGAATGACGAGATTACCTTTGGTGTGAACGGTTTGTTTGTTGGATTAGAGTACTTTGGCATAAAACCCCGTTATTGGGGATTTTCTGACCCTAGAACAATCGAAAGTTACTACAAACAAGTTTTTTTATTAGATACTACTATATTTTTGGCAGTCGGAGCACGTGAATGGTACTTAAACAATATATCACAATTTGAGGAATTCAACAATGACCCAATTGTGCTTATGGCGATACCATCCCCAGTACTAGTACCATTTTCTACTGACCTTACCCAAGGTGTTACTTGTGGGAGAACAGTGGTTTATGATGTCTGCCTTCAAGTAGTTTATTATATGGGGTTTAATAGAGTTTACTTGGTGGGTTGTGATTGTGACTATTCGGACTTTTGTGATACCCACTTTTACCGAAATCCATTTGAGGATAGGTTAGCTGAAGTTGCTGAATCATTACAACCTAAACGACTTTTTGCTTATCAAAACGCTAAAGAGGTATTTGAGTCAGATGGTAGGGAGATTA
>Ga0307378_10006594_pt1 | contig 15826 bp, 10 predicted proteins | sample UN1MG_FD_202238 | JGI IMG/M metagenome (GOLD analysis project Ga0307378, IMG submission 202238) | Soil microbial communities from Risofladan, Vaasa, Finland - UN-1 | ecosystem: Environmental > Terrestrial > Soil > Coastal area > Acid sulfate soil | place: Finland: Risofladan, Vaasa | collected... | reverse complement strand
CTTCTCCTCCTTGGGCTTCTCCTCCTTGGGCTCCTCTTCAGCACGGTTGCTAATCTCCTCAACCTTGTCCTTGAGCTTCTTGAGTTTGGCCTTTTCGTCGATGATGGTCTCTTCAAGATCACCTCGCTCCGACTTCACCGCCTCCTCCAGCTCCTGCATCAGATCATCGACAACCTGCTGTTGAGCGTCTTGCTCCTTTGTCGCCTGGTTGAGTTCGTTCTGCGTGTCGACTTCAGCTTGAGCCTCCTCTTCGTCCTCAAGCTCTCCGTCGGCTACCTCTTCATCGGTTGGCTCCTCGGTGACATCAGACTCCTCATCGGGTCGAGTCTCTCCCTCGGGCTCCTCTTTGTCCTTCAGCCTCTTCTTTTCCTTCTTGGGTTCTTCAAACTTTTCACCCTTGGCATACGCCTGAGCTTTGTCTTCAGCGAACTCACCCTCCGGGAAAAAATGAGGAACTCCTGTGGGGGAGTTCCCGATCCAGCCGGGGTTTTCCGGGTCCTTGGAGCGATGGGCCTTCCCTTTTGTGGATTGGGCCGCATCAGGGGCAGCAGCCGTGCGCATCAACAAGCGTTGAACGGACGGCTCACGAGGCAAAGCCAACCATTGGAACGCAACACGGCGAGCTTGACGACGGACATCTTTTTGGAGGTCTTCGTCTCCACCATCCTGCTTGTCCATGCCCTCCATGTCTTTGTCCCGCTCTTTGAGCGTGCGGTTGTTACGGAGGTCGTAGCGAGGGGGCTTCAGCTTTGGCTCCGGTCGGAGCATCTTCTGAGCCTGTTCGTCCTCACGCTGGGATTCATCCTTCTCCTTGCGCCCACCCTTTTTGGTGTGGCTCTCGTTGATGGTGCCATCCCTCATGTAGTCGTCTTCCAAACCAGGAACGAGGTATTGGCTCTTGAGCGTGCTCGGTTGGTGTCCAACAGCATCAGCCGTCGCTTCCAACGCTTTTTTGAACTCCTCCTTGAGCTTCTTCTCTTTTTCTTTTTTGTCCGAAGGGAGCTTGCCGGAACGTACCTTCTTGAGCTGCGCCTTCATCTCTGTGTTGGCGTGGAACCCTCGGATGTCTTTGGCGGAGATCTCAAACGGCTTGAGGTAGGCGTTCACATCAGATGCCTTGGCGTCGACAACACAGGCGTTCTTGCTCTTGTCTTTGCAGGATGCCTTGAGTGCTTTGACGAGGGCAGCGTCCGTGACGGTCTTCTTCTGATCTACACCGGACTTGCCGACATAACTGATGGTCGCCTTGCCACCGCTGAACTTGACGTGGCTGACCTTCCAAGTGGTCACACCGAAGTGCCCCTCCTTGGCGGAGCCTTCATTACCCACTCGCTCAAAGGTGTGGTCCATTAGGCCCACAGCCAGAGCTACGGCGCTGGTCTTGTCGTCGGAACTCTTCAGGTCTTTTTTGACCTGAGTACGCAGCTTGTCCACGGATTTGCGTAGACCTTCGATGCGTTTGGCCTTCTCACGATTCCGGTCAGCGATCTGTCGGTCGCTGTACTCGTAGACGGTCATGTCTTCGCCGTCTTGCTTCTTGACCTTCTTCTTGGACTTGTAACGGGATTTGGCGTAACGACGCTTCTCAACGAGCAGTTCTCGGGGGAGCTTCGACTTGTCCAGGGGATACCGAAACTCAGCTACGAGTTCGATGTCGGGACGCCCCAAACGAACCCAGCGACCCGGGTGCGTTTTAACTTGGGTCACTTTTCCCCGGATGCTGCTCACACGGGCGCGAGCTTTTTTGACAATCCGGTCAAGGGTTTCCTCGTCGTGCTCGTCCGTGCTGATCCAGATGCGGACAACGTGGTGGTCGTCCTTGGACTTCTGGTCATCCCGGTCAGTCCAGACAGCTTTGACATCACGGTCTCGCCTCAACTCTTTGTCGAGATCAATCCACGGGCCGTACTCCATCGGGTCGTAAGGGTCGATGGTCCTGGCCTGAACCGCAGCTTTGCGGATTTCCTCCACATAGGCGGGAGGGGCACCATGCTCCTGGGCGCCCTGAACGCAAAGCTCCCTGTACCAATCAGGGGCAGCAGCCTCCGTCAGCCTTCGGGACTCGTAAGTGAACGCTGTGACCACTGTGTCCCCCACAGCGACATCCACAGCAATCCGGTGGTAGCCGCCTTCGATGCGGTCAAGCGTCTGTGCGGCCTCGGGCGGGACTTGGTACAGGACGCCCCAGACTTGCCCAGCACCCGGGACGATGTTGGCGCGTGCGCTCCCGTCTTTGGACAGTTTGTTGAAACGGAAACCCCATCCCTCAACAATCCCAGAACCCATGGGAATAGCTGAAGGGACGCGTTCAAGCATCCGAGCAGAATCCAGGTTGGACCCATAGGCGAAATAGAAAGTCCGGTTCTCGGAAGCCCGGTGACGTGCTGCCACACGGACAGCCAGACTGGCATCCTTCTCCATCACTTCATCATCCTCACCTTCGTACTGGATCACCCGAACAGGAATCTTGGGATCTCGCTTACCTGGGAGCATGTTGCGAATTTGCTTGAGGCTTCCGTGACCTGGAATCAGGTACAGAACCATCCGGGGACGGGTCGTGTTGATAAGAAGCTGACTGGTCGTCCGCATCTTGTCGGTGTCCCGCACCGGATTGAAAGGGCTGTCCCCCTTATGAATCGGGTCCATCAGGGCGGGCCCTATGTCCTCGGGGTGCTTCACATCCTGGATGCGCTTCTGGGCTTCCCACCGACGAACAATGGACGAAACGTAGTCATCACCTTGGGTGTATCCGGCGTCGGGGTAACTGATCCCGTGGTTCGTCCGGGTGTTCGTCCGATCCATGTCGAGCTTCGTGACTCGGGCAGGGTGCGTCCGGCTGCATTCGATGCAAACGAGTTCCTTCCCATCCCCCACAAACGTGTGCCCCTTGATGCCCCCGCCCTCGGTGATTAGGATTTGGATCGCATCCTTGAGGGTCTTGACTGCAAGCGCTTTGAAGATCTTGGGGCCGTCCTTGGACTTCATCGGCCCTTTGCCTTTGCCGGCCGTCTTCCCTTCAGCTTCGTCTCTGGCCACCGCCAAAGCAGTGTTGACGACGCCAATGCCGTGTTCGTTGACGCCCTCGATGTAACCGGTCTTTGGATCATAGATGACAGCCATCTCGGTGCCGTCCTTCTCCACATGAACGACCTCGACCTCGGAGTCGTAGGCCCGGTCTCGGTTCTTGAACAGGCACAGGTCTTCGTCGAACTTCCGTCCTGCGATGATGCAACCGACTTTGATGCCCAGGGCCTCTTGAGCGGCAGCCTCTTCCTGTTGCTTCTTGATAAGGGGCGGAGGGTTGTGCCAGAACTTGAACAAGCCCATCTCTTTGGTCTTTTTCCGACCCTTGGGGATTGGATCAATGAAAACCGTGGGGTTGCCCTTGTGGTCTTCGCCCCAACCCACGATGACGCCCTTCTTGTTCTTGTACTTACCGAACAAGATCTGGTCCCCGATCTCAAAGAAGTCCCTTGCGATCAAGTAGCGGGCGGCGATGCGCCGTATGAGTTCTTTGTCGCTCATCGGTTGACTATGATCTTTTCGAAGTTCTCTTTGTGAACTCCGGTGAGTTTCTTCATGGCATAGAGAGCAAAGCTCTCAGCGAAGTGTTCTTCTGCACTCGTGGCAGCGTAAGCAGTTGGGTACGAAATCTTGCGGGACGCTTGGCTTCCCAAGAAATCGGCAATCGTCGTCAACTTGAGTCGACCTTGTTGGCCTTTCTTCGCTCCTCGGGGCATCTCAAACACCACTTCGGCACGTCGGGGATTAGACGTGTTCTCTAAACCGACAACAATAGGGGGTCCACCGCGACTCCATCCTTTGATGGGAAGTGGCATTGGCTGACCGGGTTTGATGGTTGCCATGATCTCTTTGATCTGGTCGCCGACATCCGGGTTCTCGTACCGTTTGCCAGCGTGATAACGACGCCATGCCAGTTGCACGTCTTTGGGCAGGAACTTGAACCAGTACCGATGGCCCAACTCGTGTGTCAGCGAATGAGCCGCATCCATGTCCGCCTTCAGCAGAGGCCGGAGGTACACATTGTCGTCACGGATATTGTACCAAGCCAGCGTGTTGTGGCCTGACAGCTTGCCCACCACAAACACGTCCCCGTAGAGGGTCTTGTTGGCACCGGGGATGCCCGAGTTTCGGATGAACTTAGCGGAGGATTCGATGACCTTGTTGGTCTTCTTTAGATCATCCCCCTCCAACTGGAGAGTGTTGTGGACCTCAAAAGGACCAACGGCATACTTGTCCGGGGAGTCGTCGCCTTTGTCGGGCCACTTGACATAGGCGTTGATCAGGTACTCAACATTCTTTTCGTTCTGGATGAACCACTTGTTGAGTTTCCGGGGGACTTGCTTGACGGACATGAACGGCTTAGCCGCCCGTTCCAACGCCTTTGCTTGTCCCTTGGGCATCGACTTGAACCGAATGATGATCTCCGCCAACGCACGGGCGTTGTTGATCATCTTGATGGCGACACGGCCACCTGAGTACCGCATCGCTTTGTCGGCATCTTGATACCGAACCGCACGGAAAAAGGTGGGGTCGTCCTTGTACTTCGTCGGGATCACTCCTGAACGAGCGGTGTCCTCAAGCGCCTTAGCCACATCAACCGATGGCAACAACGTCAAGAGAGCCCGAGCCTTCTCTCTCCCGTCCTGCTCACGAAGGGCCTCCGCCGATTTCACCATTGTGGCGAATCGGACTCGATGGAAAAACTCAGCTCGTGCGTTCATCGCAATGCCCGGATGACCTCATCGGTGAGCTTGCGAGCATTGCTTGCGAGCGAAGGGTCTTGAAGAAGGAGCTGTTGAGCCGCAGGCTTGATCTTGCTGCGATCCGGGCCTTGAAGGTCCAAAGCTTCAAACACTTTGCGGTTGTCCACAGGGGGCTTGAGAAGGACATCCAGGTACTGCCCTGCGTCCTTCTCGTCCATCCCGATGGTGATCTCACGGAACCGCTGCATCTGTTTGGGGTTGAGTTTGAGACCCTGAAGGGCCGTACCCACAGGCAAACCCAGGTCCATCATGTCGAGCAAGAGCCCTACTTGACGGTTCTTTTTGAACTGCCCCGCCATGTACGTCTTGAACGGAGGCGTGCTTTTGATCATCTCAGAGATCACATCAAGGATGCCGAGATCCTTCATCTGCTTGAGAGACTTGCGAGCCGTTGGCTCTTTGAGGATGTTCTCGACCAGGATGGTCCCAATCGCCTCCCAAGGCATCCGCTTCATCTTGGGAGCGTTTCGCTTGATGGACTTCGCCAAATCCGGGGGAATCTTGAACCCGTATTTGCCAGTGAACTTGATGGCCCGGAGGATGCGAGTCGGGTCATCCGAAAAAGTCTTGTCGGGGTTTGAAGGGCACGAAAGAATCCCGTCCTCCAGGTCTTTACGGCCACATCCGGTCAGATCCAAGATCTCAGCCTTTTCGGGGCCAGACGCTAGATCATCCAAACGCCACAGCAATGTGTTGAAAGTGAACTCTCGACGAAGAAGATCCTCCTCAATCGTCGCCGGCTCTACCTCAGACGGCTTGTAACCTTTGCCCCCAGCCCCGCCGTAGCTCTCCTTGCGAGCATTGGCAATCTCAATGACCTCGCCCTTCATGTCCTCACCGTCTAGGTCCCACGGGCCTTTGACAGTCAGGATGGCGACACCGTACTGGTTCGTCGTGACGTTGGTGGGAACGGGGATCATCCTGGCGAGCTTGGCTGCCAACCAATCGCTGTCGTGCTTGGCCGCAATGGAATCGAACACGATGTCGATGTCCTTGATGGGGCGGTCGATGAGGAAGTTCCGTACCGCCCCACCCACTACATAGGCTTCACGCGCAACGCCCAGCTTACGGGTGGCTTCGGACAACCACTTCATCAGCGCCACGCTCTTGGCATGAGTGCTGCCGTAAAGGGACCACGCGACTTTGTTGTGAAGCCAACGGGATGCGACTCGGGCGGATAACGTAGACATTTTGATCTCAGCAGGGAGAGTGGGACGGCGAACCACGCCAATCACTTTTCCACTTGAAGGATAACGGCGCCCCAACGAGATCCACACGCGCACTGCGTCATCGGACGTTCCGCTACCGATGCTGCACTTCATCGGGACGAACATGAAAGGGCCTTCCTCCTTAAAGCCACGAACCATCGTGGCTTCGTACATGGCCTTCCCAACCCCCTGGCCTCGGTAGCTTTCGTCTGTCAGGAACGCTTTGTAGACAGCGAGCACCTTGGCGTCAGCCAACTTGGGCTGGCTGTCTTTGAGCTTTTCTATGTCTTTTTGACATGCGTCTTGGCGTCTCTGCGATCCCCAGTGCGACACCATCGCGCCAATGCGTTTGCGGCCGGCGTACACTGCAACCAGAACACCCTGGTAGGAGGATTTGACCCGGTACTTGATCTTGTCGATCAACGGTTGCCGTGGGCCCAACTGAGGGTTGCTGGCTTGCTTGGCCAACCACTGCTCGCTGACCTTGTGGATACTCGGGCCGAACTTGATCTTGTGGACCTCGGGTAAACCCCAGACCTCCATGCCCTTGAACTTCCACGATCCCTCGGGAACTTCCCCGTCGTAGTCTGGGCTGTCACTGCCGTCCATGTACTTCAACGTCACATGCGGCTTGTACTCGGGGAACGAGTCGCTCACGGGGATGCCCGCATCTTGGAGTGCTTGCTTCACCCGATGACGCATTCCAGACAGGTCTTTGTCGAAATCCACTTTGACGTGGGCCACTCGACGGTCCTTGTCCTTGTGCTCAAAATGGTCGAGCCCATCAAGCGTTGCTGTGACTTCTGGCCACCATTTGCCATGTACGTCTTTGAGCACCTGAAGGAGCTTCTTCTGCTCCTCCTCGGTCTTGATGTCTCCGATATAGAGAAACGTGACGTGGGAGGGGGACGTGTCTTTAGGCGCCAGAGAGGGGAACTTCTCTGCAAGACGCTTGGGCAGCGGGATGAACAGACCAATGTCTGTGCCGCCCCACTGCTTCTTGCCCTCGGCTTTGGCGACCTTGGGGTATTCACCGTACTTCCCAGTAACGACGCCATTAGGCACCGCCTTCTCTTTCAGGATGTCCAACGGCATCCAGCCGTCTTCGCCCTCGGCGTCTTTGTTATCTTGGATCCATTTGTCGTGGCACTTTTGACAATGCCAAGCCCGACCGCGGCCATCAGCCCAAACAGATTCGACCTCGGGTGCTTTGGAGCATTTATCCCCCATGCACTTGCTGAAGCTCGCCCCTTTGGCGAGATGCAGCTTGGCGAGACGTTTGTGAAGATGGCGCACAAAGAACCCTTGCTAGAGGGCTCCCCATAGCCCTTTTATCGAAACGCGGGCTATTCGCCCTTCAAGTAGGCCAACTCAGCCTCTAGCTCAGCAATCCGCTGATTTGTCTGTTTGCCCTGATGTGCAGCTCGTTCAGCCTGAAGTTCTGCTTGAGCATCCTCCAAAGTCTGAATCCTCATTACGGAGCCTCCCGTCATGGGGGGAGGTATCTGATCAGGAGGCACCGGAACGAACGTCCCCGTCAGGTTCCTAGGATCGGCTGGAACGGTGACTCCGCCCATGTCTTCCATTGGAGGGCCTCCGTGGTACGCGCCACGCTCGGGGAACTCCTCAGCAATCCGATGACCCTCTCGGGCCTGGGCCATCAGTCGAGCGATGACTCCCTCAGTAGGGGCCAACTTCTCGACGATATGGTCCTCGGGCTCCATGTCCCCAGGGAGAGCGGCAATGCGCTGGTCTTCAACCTCCAGAGTTTCGCTTGGATCAACCATCCTAGAACCGCCCCTCTTCTTCCTTCTTCTCTTCGTAGTTCAGACCAAGTGTCTTGGCGATCTTCTCTGCAATGTCCGTGTTCTCCGCCAAAACATCTCCCAACCGTCCGTAGAGGGTTCGGAGCACTTCGTTGAAGTTGGCATCGTTGAATGTGGCGAAATCGGCTTCCAACCGCTCTTTGACCACAACAGGGTCGATGTTGAGCAGATCGAGGATCGTCTCAATGTCCAAACTGCCCTTCTGGTAAAGCTGGAACAAGGCATCAAAGGTGTCTTGGTTGTCACGCAGCGCAAGCCTGGTGAAGCTCAGACGGGGGTAGATCACTTCCATCTGCCCGTCTTCGTCCTCTTCCACGAAGCCCATTCGCTTGCACATGGGCTTGAAAAAGTTTTCCTCCACCAGCGTCTGCATCTTCTCCCGCATCAGCATGTAGCGAGTGTTGATGACTTCCAGGTTGATGCGGTCGCCGGAGTAGCTCGACTCACCGTTGAGCAAAGACTCCGTGACACCCAAACCAGCGTAAAGCTGACGTGCCACCAAATCGTATTCGCCGGAAAGCTCCAGCAGACGACCGTTGGAGTTCATCTCCTCCCAGGTGACCTGGAAGTTGGTCACGATGGAGTAGTCGGGGTCTTGCAAAGCCAGGTCGATCTGGTCACGCAAAGTCTCCGTGTCGTTCTCATCCATGCCCTCGGCGTACACGAGCCGGATAGGCGTCATGTGTCGTGAAGCAATGCTTGTCTGGGCTTGGCGCAGTTTGTCGAAGTAGACGATGGTCCGCATACAACGCTGGAGGATGGAGTGTCCTCGTGGCTCGTACTGGGACTTCTTGTTCGCCGTGTAATGGACGAAGCTGCCTGCGTCTGGGTCCGTATTTAGGGGGATGTTCTCTCCCGAACGGATTGCCTTGACCACAGCGGGGTCCATCGACTGGAGGATCTTGGAGGCACGCGGGTCTCCTTCATCTGCCATGTTGATGAGGTTCGCCGTTTTGGCGTCAGGGATGAGTTCGATCATAAACTCGTCCGTGAACGGGAACGTCTCAATGTGGACTTGCTCGGGGGGCAGGATGCGGACTTTCGACCAACCCTGGTAATTCTTTTTCATCCACGCAACGGCCTGTTCGTTGCCGTCTTCGCGCTCAATCCACTCTTCGGACAACGTGCCGTCTTGTTCGACTTTGCGGATGACTTTGTGGGTCAGTTCCCTCGGCATGTCCGGGGAGTTGTCCTCACAAAAGATGTAGACCTCTCCGATGAGATAGAACTCGTGGACGATCTCCAGCAAACGCTCAAGCAGACCAATCCGTTTGACCCACTTCTCACAAAACCGAAGACTGGCGTCGGCTAGTTTGCGGCTTTTCGCCCGGGGCCGCGCTAGGCGGACCTTGGATAGTGGAAGCTCTCCATGCAGGTCGATGGCCTGCCCAACGAAAGGCTCGTTGTTGTAGAAGAACCGATAGTAGTTCCACTGCTCGTTGAGCGACTGGGGCAGCTCAAGGAAGTCTGTGGAAAGCTCGGGGCTGTAGAAGTTGCCGCCACTCGCATCTGAAGTGATGCCTCCATTGTTGAAACCGCCACCTCCGCCTCCTCCTCCTCCGCCGCCTCCGCCACCGGGGTTGAAACCGCTACCGCCTCCTCCAGTACCGCCGGGTCCACAGGACGCTGCGACTTTGGCTCGGAAGCCACTTTGGATTGCTTTCGAACGCATCGTCCCGACGACAACACGTTGAGGCTTTCCGACTTGAACGGGTGGGTGGTTCGCGTCTCGTTTTTGTGGACGAACGCGTCCGATTTCTTGCGCACCCTCGTTCTTTTTCAACGTGGTGTTGGATGCGCTTCCTGAAATCGCGTTTTTAGATCCTTCTGCTGGCATGGCTCAGTCTTTCTTGTGGTTTTGTAGTTTGTGGGCTTGTGGTGATTGTGGTTAGGCTTCGACATCGTTGGCGAAATCCGTGCTCACTTCGTAGTAAGTGCCACGGCCAACACCTCGGAGTGCCCCAAGTGCCGCAGACAGAGAGCGCACAAGGCGCAACTGCTCACGACCCTCGGGAGAGTGTCGATGGATGGGGGTCTCTTGGGCCACACGCAAGGCCCGGCTCAGAGAGCTGGCAGCATCACTCACAGCGCTCTGTACCTTGGCCTGTGAGGCTGTGAGAGCGGCCTGGCGCTTCTGGCTGGCGGCACGTCCTCGGTCCTCTCGTGCCGTCTGACGCTTCTTAGCGCGGGTGTCGCGGGTGGCACGCTGCTCTTGGCGCGCTTTCAGGATGCGTTCTTGGCGATCTCGCTCGATCTTCTCCGAGATGACATCCCTGATGGTTTGCCTCTCAGTTTCAGACTGAATCGTGTCCTTTGGATCTGCCATGACCAATCACCACTTTACCGCCACTTGGGCTTTTTGGAGATCACGCCTTTTTCGATGGCGATCTTCACGATCTTCTTCAGAAGATTGACCTCTTTGGCCGAACCTTTGAACAACTGCTCCCAAGAGCCGCCCATCAAAGCGAAAATGTTGGACACTTTGTCGAATTCACGAGGGTCCGACTGGACGCCCTTCTTACCGTAGAAGGTCTCGACCACATACTTGATGAGTCTATGGTCGGCCCGTGGTGGGTCCGATGGCATGATCCCTTTGGACATAGTTCACCTTCGCTTCTTTTGGATCTGACGCTTGGGGTCAGATCCCCCAAGAAGCCGCATCCGATGGTTTCGCCGCCGAGCTTTGGCGGAGACCGCACGCTGGTTGGGGTCTTGGTTACGGGTTCCTGCAAAATGCCGAGTCGCCCCAATGCTCTGACTGGCGAGCCACACGGCACGCACCAAAGCATCGGACAAGTCGTCGTGTTTACCGGCGGTTTGAGGGGCTTGGACGTTGATGACGTACTTGGACTTGTACTCAGCTTGGAGCGACTTCAACTCTTCGATGTACTCCAAATGATCAGGGACTTCTTTCCCTGCTGCCTCAAGCTTCTCACGCTCCTTGGGCTGGATATCAAACAACCGAAGGCGCTTGTCCCACATGAGCGCTTTGAAGTTCTGATAGATCAGCGAATTCAAAGTAGCGGTGAAGTGCTCGCCCTTCATCTGCTGAAGGCCCTTCTTCGCAAGGGCCTGCTCTAGTGGAATCGCGTTCCACATATCGAACATGCCCTGGTGGAAGTAGAACCGGCGAGACAAGACGTGAATCCAGTTCGCAACCGCGTCAAAGTCCAAACGATCCTTGTCAGCGAACTCTCCCTCACCGGCTTTGATCTTGCCGATGTAGTCCAAGACCACCTTCTCTTCGGAATCCAGGTGAACGATAGCGATAGCGCTGGCATCGTTCACAAGACCAAGGTCGAAGCCCACGAAGTAGGGACGACGGGCGTCTCCTCGGCTACGGGGCTTGAGCGCTGGATCGATGCAAGCGTAAAGGTCTTCAGGGTCGTCGATCCACCCCAACGTCCGGTCGGAGAACTCTCCACCGAACTCCGTGAAAAACACATTGCGGTCTTGAGCAAACCGCTCCTTGAACACCTGAGACGGAACCGTCGGGTTCACTTCCCAAGTGGGAGCTTGGATGCAGAGCATGTTGTCGGCTGCATCGCCGGCCGTCTTGCCCAACTCAAACAGCTTGTAAAACAACCCCTGCTTACCAAGCGGGGAGGAGATCAAAATGATGCGGCCGTCTGAAGACGTGTCGTCGCCTTCGACGGGCTTACCCTTATCGTCCTTGGGCGTGAACGTAGCTGCCGAAGGAGCCACCGCGTCGTAGACCTGCTCTGCCGAAGAACCGCCCGCTTCAATAAAGTGGGCAACCTCATCAAGAATGATGACGATGTTACCGGCACCACGAAGACCCTTGGCGTTACAGGCCGAAAAGGTCACCTTGACTGAAGCACGCGCCTTGGGGTTGTCAGCGTAGGGACCGAACTCTTCGATGTCGTGAGGCGTCTGGAACCGCGCATAAGACATCGTGTGGTTTGCGGTGTACCGCTTGAAGAACGCGCATTTGGAGAAGTGACCGGACACCTCTCCGTACAAGAGACCCGCCTGGTCCTTACCCGTCGCTACCGCGATAAGTTGGATCATCGAGTTGGGGGACAACCCGTAATGCTTCTGCGGGTACCCCTTATTGATCAGCTTGTAGGTCTCGTAGGCCGCTACGCAAGCACTGATGGTGGACTTTCCTGAGCGTCGACCAATGCTGAGAATCATGTTCCGGCGTTCTTGACCGGGGATGACTTCAGCGATGTTGCTGCGGCCGTCGTCGTACAACCAACGCAGGTAGCCCGCTTCAGTGAACTCTTTGGCGTTCTCCCGCCTAAAGTCCGTGACCTTGAACGTGTTGCTCGGGTCGTCATCCAGAGGGATGCCGTAGTGGGCCTTCAGGATGACCTTCTGTACCGGGTACAAGGGAAGGTTGAGTCCCCAGTCCGATTCGATGAAGGTGATGATGTCTACGACTTCACGCGAACTTGTGTCGCTTTTGAGACGCCCAGCATTGAGAGCGATACGGGCAAGGTTGCCTACTCCACTCTTCCGAGCCATCTCACCCCCCCTTCTTCATGCGGATACGGGCTTCTTCCTCCCAGGTGTCGTCACTCATGCGTTCAGACAAACCAGTGAAGATGGTCTCCACTTGATCTGCCGGGACACCTCCGCCAAGCATGGCTTCTCGGAAGGTCTCAATCATAAACGAGAACAACACCGTAAAAGCCGGGCTCCCCAGATCGATCATCTTGCCTGAAAGCTGATCCTTCCGTTTGAGCCACGCATCAACGATGGCCTTGATGGCACCGATACGACGAATGGAAAGCTGACTGGTCTCTGTGCCCTTGCGCTCAGCTTCAGTACGTTCGAATCCCAACGAAGCCGTCTCCTCCGCGATGATCATCATGGAGTAGTGCAGGACATCTTCGGAGTCCACGCTCTGAGCAATGCTCTGAAGCAGTGGGTCTTTTTTGATGTACGCCGCCTTGGCGGCTTTGACCTGAGCGGTAATCTGGTTGACGGGTTGCGGCGCACCAGCGGGGACTTTGGCTTTCTTCTTGCGCCCCGGCTTGGTCTTCATCACGACGGGTTCCCCTAGTTGGAACCAAATCTTGTCGCTTTCAAGGATCCCATCAAAGCCGTTCTCGATGTCTCTCCATTTGTTGTGACCCTGCTCGTCCGTCACCTTGACGCGTTTGGCGTCCGAAGGGATGAGGGCGAGTTCTTCATCTCGGGTCAACTTTTTTGCCGCTGTACTCATGCAACCTGCCTAGTTAGGGAGCCACCCCTTGCTGTGAAGCAGGAGGGATGATGGTGGGCGGAAGCTCCGGCTTGAGACCCACACCAAATCCAAGCAAACCGTCTTGCGTTGAATCGGGATACGTGAAATCGAAATTGCGCTCTCCGCCTCGGTAATCGGCTTCGAACCGAAGTCCGAGCTGCCCACGAGGGCCTGTCACCGTCACCGTCGTTCCACCCACAACACCACTGTACCCAGGCAAGTTGTCAATGGCTGCTCCAATCGAGGTGGCGGTAGCTCCTGCACCGCCTCCCGTCACAAAATCTCGGCCCGAGATAAGCTCAAAAGGGCCCACAAACAAACTGGCAGACGGTCCCGCAAAGACATCAGAAATGACCTCCACATCAGCAAAAGGCGCTTCGTTGGGGTCAAAAGGCTGCATTTGAGCATTGAGCGTCTGTGTGATGACGCTACGAGCAGGCCCACTTGTCGCATTGGTCAGATCAGCGGAAAGCCCGATGTTCTGGATGTGACGAAAAATAAACCCAGAGCGGATCTTCGTGGGACGACTGGTGGCGGGATCAGCACCAAAACCCGGAGCCGGGTTGGGCCGCGAAAAGTTCGCAACCAAAAGTTCGTAGCTTGGTCCTGATGTCGTAGCCATGTCAGTCCTTTTTCAACGGGATCCAGTTCTCCATAGCAGTCCTGCCACGGAGAATTTGTCGCAAGAGGTACGTGTTGGTCTCGTGCTCACTCGCCATCGCCATCAAGAAGTCATCCAACCCCAAGGTCAGATCACCGCTCTCCTTCAAAGACTCGTAGGTGTCTTCGATGACGTTCTGGATGTCGTCTTCGCTGAGAAGCCCACGCTTGTGCAAGCAATCCACAGCAGAGTCCCACCGCTCGTTCCAGTACAAGAACATGCCCAGGAGATCTTCATCGTCAAGGGCGTCGTTGCCAAAGATGCCCACCATCTTCTCAGCAAGCGTATCGGTTTGGGTTTGGACGCTTTCGTAAAGACGTTGGAACATCAAGTGGTCCCCGTAAAACGTCTTCCCCTTCACCTTCCAGTGAGAGTTCTGGTAGCTCCAATACTGAGCCCGCAGTAGAGCGAGCAACCATCGGAGTTTCTGAAGACCACTTTCGGTGTCCTCCGCTTCAGAGTCCATCGCTACAAATGCCCACTTCATAGTTCGATTCCTTCAAATCCACCGAAGAAGATTTCGGAGAGTTGATTCACTTCAGGAGCTTCAGTGTCCACGGAATCCAGAGCACCGTTGTGGAGACCAAACTCTGTGACCGGGTTGACGGCAGGCGTCAGGTCATTGAGGTTGAACAAATCAGCCGTGTGCTGCTGGTCCGATGCCGCATGGGAAGCGATCATGGCCTGTCGGTAGGACTCGATGCCCTCTGACGGGACCTCATCCACGACCACCTTGTTGTACTTCTGGCAAACACCATCGGCGTTCTTGTAAACGCAGCCATCGCACTTCTTTTGGGCCAAAACGAACTTGAGGGTGTTCGCTCGGTGCCGGAGAGCGCCTTGGTCACATCCCTTGGTTCCTGCCTTGGTTCCGTAGGCTCCTGCGTCCACATACAAGTGACCGGACAGACCCTCGTGGGTGCTGCGGGCTTTCTTGATGCGCTTGGTGGCAGCCTTGGCGATCTTGGGGGTAAGTCGCAGTTGGATCAACTGGTCGAGTTCTTGTCCCGCCAAACCCTCGGACATCTGCTGACGTACCCATCGAGCTGCTTTGCGCAGTTCAGCCGGAGACACCGCCATGTCGGGGGTGACTTGTTGGGCTCGGGTCTGCACAGCACCTTGGTACTCAGTGCTGGCTTCCTTCTCGTAGAACCGTCCTCGGATCAAGATGGGCTCAAGTCGAGCATGAACCACCTTCATCTCGGCCAAAGTGAAGTTGGCCTTGAGTGCCTTTCGGAGCCTGGATTTGCTGGCACCGTCATCGACCAACTGCTCAATCTTGCCGACTTTGAGGAGCATCCGCTCCCTTGCTGCCATCTTGGCTTGAGCCTTCAGGTTGAGTTGACGGGCTTTTTCACCTGCAACAACCTGCCCTTGCTCAGCTTCAACAGCATGACGACGAATCGCCTCGGGAGTTGCGTCGTTGTTGGCATCGGCAGACCCCATGTGACGGGAGTTGCCTTGGTCGTATCGGGCCGTCTTGACGGTGGATGCGAACTTGGAAGCTGCTGCCATCGCCAATCGGCTGTCTGTGCCTTTGGCGAGGAGTGTGTTGGCCTGGGGTTGGGTAAGAACCCCTGCCCGGACCATCTTGGACACACGCTCCACCAACAGAGCCCGGTCTCGTGCCAGGTACTCCTGGGCTCGTTTGCCCATCTCGGTGTTCCACTGCTCTCGACTGAATGCAGCCTGACGCTTGAGCACATGGACAGCTCGGTCTCGACCAGATCCGTTGTACTCACCGCTCTTGGCGGCGTTGATGAGAGCAGCAGCCGTGCGGAGGATCTGCATGGGCGCGGCTTGGGTCTTGATGATCCGGTCCACGTCCTCCTTGCTGATCAACCGGGCCTGAACCCAATTCCCCAGTTTCTTGACGACCTTCTCAGCCGTTGCCCGCTTCTCACGCTGCACCCAGTTGATGACTTCACGTTGTGAGGGCTTGAACTGAGCCAGGGCCTTTTGAGCCTGTTTGGCGGTGACGGTATCCACCGGCATCGAAACGCGAACCCGTGAAGGCTCGATATCCATGCGAGGAGACGCCTCGTGCCCCAGGAAGGCGTTGCGAAGGATCCCGGGGATTGCCTTCACGGAAACCTTACCGGCAGCCTTCAGGCGCCCTGTGGCTGCGA
>Ga0307378_10006593_pt1 | contig 15826 bp, 16 predicted proteins | sample UN1MG_FD_202238 | JGI IMG/M metagenome (GOLD analysis project Ga0307378, IMG submission 202238) | Soil microbial communities from Risofladan, Vaasa, Finland - UN-1 | ecosystem: Environmental > Terrestrial > Soil > Coastal area > Acid sulfate soil | place: Finland: Risofladan, Vaasa | collected... | reverse complement strand
CTGTCGGACCGGCCCGCCGACGAGGGGCACCCCTTCGGCCACGGCCGTTTCGAGACCCTGGCGGCATTCATCCTGGGGCTCATCCTCATCGGCGCCGGCGTCCTTTTGGGCTGGGAGGGGCTGGAGAAGATCCGCCACCCCGAGCCCGCCGTCCCCACCTGGCTCGCCGCGGGCGCGGCCCTCCTCTCGATCGTGGTCAAGGAGGCGCTCTTCCGCTGGACGCGCGCCGTGGCCCGCAGCACGGGGTCCAAAGCCGTCGAGGCCAACGCCTGGCACCACCGCTCCGACGCCCTCTCCAGCCTGGTGGCCCTCGCCGCCATCATCGGGGCCATCCTCCTCCCGCGGTGGAACTTCCTCGACCCCGTGGGCTCGATCATCGTGGCGCTGATGATCGCGGGGGTGGGCTTCAAGGTGATTCTGGACGCCGCCCGGGAGCTCACCGATTCCGGCGTCGAGCGCGAGCTCCGGGAGCGGATGGGCGAGCTGACCGCCGGGGTGCGGGGGGTCGGGGACGTCCGCCGCATCTGCGCCCGGCACATGGGCAACCTCACCGTGGTGGACCTGGTCGTCGCCGTGGACCCGGAGATGGACGTGTTCCAGGCGCACCGCATCACCGAGCACATCGAGGCCAACCTGCACAAGCACCTGCCGCGCGTGGGCCGCGTCTTCGTCCACGTCGAGCCCCTGACCGAGCCGGAGCTCCTGGACGGCCGGCGCAACGCCGAAATCCGCCGCGCCGTGGAGGAGTCCTGCCGCTCCATTCCGGGACTGGTCGGCTTCCACGACCTCCGGCTCCACCGCCGCGCCACGGGCGTGGCCCTGGACATCCACGTCGAGCTCGACGGCGGCCTCCCCCTCGCCGACGCCCACCGGGTGGCCGACGAGGTCAGGCTCTGCCTCGAAGGGCTGGAAGGCGTGGACGAGGTCCTGGTCCACCTGGACTCCGAGAGGGACGAAGACTGACCCGGGCCCCGTGACGGGCGATCGGCGCGGCTCACCCGGGCCGTTTTTTTGCTATACTTCCCCAACGTAGAAGGGGAGGTTCCCCATGCGTTTCATCGGGACCCTCATATCCCTGGGCATCGCGCTCACCGCGATTCTGATCATCCTGTGCAACGTGGACGACTGGTCCAAGCAGGCGGCCGAGGAGGCGGACCGGGCGACGGCCGAGGCCTACGGCATAGACCCCGACACCCTGGACCTGCCCGGCCGGGTCACCGTCACCTCGCTCGAAGTCGTGGGGGAGGATACCGCGCCCGAAATCCGGCTCCGCGTGGAGAACACCGGCGGGCGGAACCTCTACAACGTCCACGTCACGGCGGAGCTCCTGAACGCGGGAGGCGGGGTGCTGTGGGACGAGGCGGAGTTCGACCTCGAGCCTGTAAAAATCCCCACCGGCGACCCGGCCAAGGGCTCAGGCGTAGTCACCGACGAGGGGTTCGCCTCCGTGGGTGAGATTCGGGCCGAAGACGTCGTGGGCGAGGTCAAGGTCCACACCTCCGACTGAGGGGCATCCCAGGGGTGGAGCGGACGATGGACGGAACGAAGGAAAAGGCGCTCAGGGACGCCGTGCTCGGGCTCCGGGAATGGGCCGAGGACCTCCTGGCCCGATTGGTGGCCGTGCCCACGGTGAACCCCCCCGGACGGGAGTACCCCCGCCTGGTCTCCGTGTTGGGCGCCGCGATGGAGGAGCTGGGGCTCGGCCTCCAGGTGTTCTTCCCCACCGAGGCCGAGGTGCGCCGGCTGTACCCGGAATCGGAAGGCCTCACCCGGCCCAACCTCGTTGGCCGCCTCCGCCTCGGCCGGACGAAGACCCTCCACCTCAACGGCCACTACGACGTGGTCCCGCCCGGCGAGGGCTGGACCCGGGACCCCTTCGTGCTGGGGCGTGACGGCGAGTGGCTGCGCGGCCGCGGCGCCGGGGACATGAAGGGGACCATCGTCGCCCACCTCGCCGCCGTGGCGGCCCTACGCAAGATCGGCCTGGAGCCGTCCTGCGACCTCGAGTTCGGCTACGTCCCCGACGAGGAATCGGGCGGGGACTGCGGCCTCGGCTGGCTGATCCGACGGGACGTGCTGAAGGCGGACGCCGGCCTGTTCGAGGGGCACTCCGGCCCGGCGCTGACCATCGCCAACAAGGGGGTCCTCTGGCTGGAGATTGTGGTCCGGGGCCGTTCGGGGCACGCCAGCCGCCCCTACGAGGGGGTCAACGCCTTCGACGGGATCGTGGCCGTGGCCCGGGGCCTCCTGGACGCCCTGCCCCAGCTCTGCGCCGCCAGGAGCGACCTGCCCGTCGCCCGACCCGAGGACGCCCGCGGCGTGATGACCCTGGGCGGGATTATTTCCAGCGCCACGGCCAAGGTCAACGTCATCCCGGGCAAGGTATCTTTCACCGTGGACCGCCGTCTGCTGCCCGAGGAGGACCCGGCTCGGGCCCAGGCCGAAATCGAGGCCCGCGCCCGGGAGGCCCTCCCCGTCGTCGAGGGGATGACCCTCGAGGTGCGGCGGCTCCAGTTCGCCCCCGCCGTCGTCTGCCCCGAAGACTCCGAAATCGTGCGCGCCCTGGCCGCCTCGATCGAGCACGTTTACGGAAAAAAGCCGCCGCTCCGCCTGAGCGCCTTCTTCACCGACATGCGCTTCATGGCAAAAATCCCCTGCTGCGGGCACTCCGTCCGCTCACAGAACATCCACGGACCGGACGAGGGTGTACACCGGGAGGACCTCCTGGACACCGCCCTCACGCTGGCGCTCCTCTGCACGACCTTCGGCGCGTAGGCACTTGCGTGTCGCCGCACCGGGTGGTATATTTACGGGGGGCGGTCGCTGGACGGCCGGGCTCGCGTGCGGGGCGGTTGCTGGACGGCCGGGCTCGCGTGCGGGGCGGTCGCTGGACGGCCGGGCTCGCTCACGAGGGGGGATGAGCCGCCGGCGCGCGCCGTCCATCCGGGCGGTTTCCCGGAGCCGGGTGCGGGATACGCGGTCCGGCGACCCTTGGAGCGGACCGCGGCGGGAGTTTTTCGGATAAAAGCGGTGATTTGAGTTAAAATTGAGTGTACCGGGTTCCTTCATCGCGCCAGCCGTCGGCGGACCGGACGCCGACCGCCCAACGAACGGTGAAGCATGGCCGATACTTACATCTTCATCAACGGGGAAACCTACGGCCCCCTCTCGATCTCCGAGATCAAGAAGTGGGCCGAGGAGGGGCGCCTGGGTCCCGAGGACCAGGTCTGGATCGCGGCCCGCAACGAGTGGGTCCTGGCCCGCAACGTGGCCCAGTTCAAACGCATCTTCGACGACAAAGGGGTCACCGGCGATGGAGCGCCGGTCTCCGAGGGCCTGTTGGTGAGCATTGACGGCGAGCAGTACGGCCCCTACCCCGCCACCCAGATCATCGAGTTCATCCAGGACGGCCGCATCAACCACAAGGACTTCGTCTGGATCGAGCGGCAAAACCGCTGGTTCGAGCTGGAAAAAATCGTCCAGTTCCGCCAGGCCTTCGAGCGGCGCGACGCCGAGGAAGCCCGGGAAGTCGAGCCGGCCGCCGAGGAGGAACCGGAGGAGGCCGTGGAGGCCGCGCCCGCCGAGGAGGTCGAGGAAACCGCCGAGGAGGAGGCCCCCGAGGTCGAGGAGGGGGTCGAGGTACCGGTCCCAGACAGCGACTGGGCCGACTTCGACGTCGGGACCAAGGGGAAGGCCAAGAAGCCGGTCGTCTCGGACCGCGACATCGTGGCCCGGGTCTTCGCCGATGACCGGCCCCGCGGCGAGGGCGCCATCGGCACCATCGGCGACTTCGTCGAGGCTCCGGAGGAGACGCAGCTCCGCGAGCGCGTGGCGGAGATTGACCCCCGCGAGCTGCCCCTGATGAAGGCCAACGCCGCCAAGCGATTCGGCGGACTCATCTGGGACTTCGTCATCTGCTTCAGCTTCGTCGCCGTGCTGGGCATCATCTTCCACATGCTCGACAAGGCCTTCGCCGACTTCTCGGTAAAAGTCTTCAATCCCTCCGACACCCTGGGGGTCCTCGAGGGGGCCGGGTTCCTGGCCAACCTCTCGAAAACCTTCGTCTTCATCTCGATCGGCGTCATCGGCTTCTACCTCCTCTTCCGCGACGCCCTCTTCGGCCACCGGTCCCTGGGCAAGCGGCTGGCGGGCCTGCGCGTGGTGGACCGCGTGAGCAAGCGGCCCGCGAGCTTCGGCAAGCTGGTGCTCCGCAACCTCACCGTGGTCACCATCGTGCCCCTGGTGATCGAGTTCTTCCTGGTGCTCGGCGACCACAAGGGGCTGCGCATCGGCGACCGCATCGCCCGCACCCAGGTCGTGGACACCAACATCTGACCTGGGCCGCCGGGGGGGGATTTCGGGGGGGAGCTGAAAGCGGGGAGCGCGACGCGTCAGCCCTTTGACCGGGGCCGCCGCGGGGGGAAAGTCGTCCGTCGGTGACCGCCGAAGCTCGGGGCGGTGACGGACGCCGATCGTGGAATTAACACGGACGGGGCGAGCCGAGGGGCTTGCCCCACAGTTTAGGCGTATGATAGGGGAAGAACTGAAGGCTGGTGTTTTTACGAGGGCAATAGGCGGGAAATGGCTGTCGGCTATTCTGGCGGCAGTTGTGGCCCTGGCCGCCTTCTGGCTCACCGCGGCCCCGGGAACGGTCCTTTTAGAGAGCAACTACGACCTGACCCTGGCGGCGGCGGACCTCGGCTGCGCCCACTCCCCGGGCTACCCGCTCCACTCCCTGGCCGCCCACCCCTTCATCGCCCTCTTTTCGGACCCCGCCCAGGCGACGAACCTCTTCTCCGGTCTCTTCGGCGCGCTGACGGTCTTTTTTCTTACACTGGCCCTCGCCGAGCTGGGGCGCTGCGCCGACGGTAAGGAAAATCCCTGGCTGGCCGCCCTGGGCGCGCTGGCCTTCGGCCTCTCGGCCACCCTGTGGACCCAGGCCTCCCTCACCGAGGTCTACACCCAGCACACCGCCTTTCTGGCGGCGGCGCTCTACGTGAGCTTGCGGGCCCGGCGCCTCGCCCTGGCCTCCGAGCCCTCGGGGATGGAGACGGCCACGGCGGGCCTTTTGACCGGGCTTCTATTGGTCAGCCACAACGCCGGCTACTCGTACCTCCCGGCGCTGGCGCTGGTCCTGTGGCCGGCCTTGAAGCGGTTGAACGCCGCGGGCTGGGGGCTCACCGTCGCCGCGCTGGGCCTCGGCCTCTCGGCCTACCTCTACCTCCCGATAAGGGCCTCCACCGGGCCGCTGGTCAACTGGTCCTCCCCGGACAATATTTCCGATTTCACCCGGAGCCTGAGCCAGGCGGTCTACGCCGACACGCCGCTGGCGCGGAACGCGGCCGTCCTCGGCGGCCAGCTCGCCTGGGTCGTCCGGACCTGGTGGGCCGACCTGGCGCCGGGGGCGGCGCTGGCGGGCATCGCCGGCCTGGTGGTTTTATTCAAAAAAGGAAGGCGCCAGCTCTTCGCCGGGCTGCTGCTCTTGTGGCTTCTGCCGGCGGCGCTGCTCATGGCGATTCGCAACTACCCCGTGCCGCAGCTCGTGGGGTCCGGGGAAACGTTCCTGTTGACCGGGGCCTTCGTCTTCGCCGCCGGGCTCTACCTCGGGGCCTCCCGGCTCGCCCGGAAGTTCGAACACCGGGGAAGGGCGATGGCCGTCGGTGCGCTGATGCTCGTCCTCGCCGCCACGGTTTTTACGAGCCTCCCCCGGGCCGACCTGTCGAAGAGAACCGGGATGGAGGAGCTGGGCGCCGACCTCTTCGCCTCCTGCCCCCCCGGGGCCATCCTGGCCGTCTCCATCGTTCAGGGCGACAGTTGCTACTTCGACGGCCTGGTCCGGCGCTACGCCCGTGACCGCCGCCCGGACCTCGAGGTCACCTCGGCCTACCAGGTGGGCGACTCGTGGTACCAGCGGGAGCTGGCCGACCGCGCGGGGCTCCTCCCGCCGAGTGAGGACGAGCAGATGCGTCTGTGGCGCTACGCCGGCGAGCGGGCCCCCGACGTCCGCACGGCCCGGAGCTTCGTGGACACGAGCCTTTTGGAGTACTACTCCCGCACCGCCCGCCGTCCGCTGGCCCTGGCGGTGGACGTGGACTATCTCTACGCCTTCTCCCTGGCCCTGAAGGAAGACCGGGACGGGTTCGTCCCCCTGGGCCTCGTCGAGGTCTGGCGTCCCTTCGAGGCGTACGCGGCCTCGGGGAATCCCGATCTGGGCCGGCAGACCCTGACGCGGGCGCGCTGGGACACCCTGCGGTTCAGGCCCCGACCCGAGGGCCCGCACAAGTACGAGCGCGCCGCCACCGATTTCCTCCTCGGCCGGCTGGACGTGTTCGCCGAGGCGGCTTCGGCGGCGGGATACGCCCCCCGGGCCGCCGCAGCGGCCGTCCGCGCCGGATGGTTCTCCCCCCTCGTCCCCCAGCGCTGGAGCTCGGCCCGGGACGCCGCCGCCACCTGGACCGCCCTCGCCCGCGACGCGACGCCCTCCGACGTCCTGGTCGGCCGCTGCCTCTTCTACGGCCTCTACGGCCGCGCGGCCCTCTACGCCCGCCGGCGCCTGGAGGAGGGGACGGCCGGCGTCCCGGACATCTACGCCCTCTACGCCCAGAGCCTGATACTGGGCGACGAGGAAGGGGCGGCAAGGTTCGAGCGCATCCTCGGGGCCATGACCGCCACGGCACCTTGACGCGGGGAGCGCCCTTCTGCTAAACTTCGCCCGCCTCGCAACAGGGTAGAGGAGGTCGGCCCCCGTGATCATCGTCCTCATCATCCACATCCTCCTGTGCATCGGCCTGGCGGTCACCGTCCTCCTGCAGGCCGGCAAGGGCGGCGGGCTGTCCGGCGCCTTCGGCGGCGCGGGGACCCAGACCATCCTGGGCCAGCGCGGGGCGGCGACCTTCCTCTCCAAGCTCACCCGCTGGCTGGCGATAAGCTACATGGTCGTCTCCATGGCGCTGGCCTTCCTCTACTCCTCGCCCAAGCGGGAGGAGGCCGCCCAGCCGAGCGGCACCGAACAGACCGAAAAGCCCCCCGAGGCAAAGCCCATGGCGACCGAAGAATCCGCGGCGGAGACGGGCGGCGGGGAGCAACCGGCCCCCGAGACACAATAAAAAAAGAGGGGCCCCGGGCCCCTTTTTTTATTCGACTTGACCGAAACGCGTCCGGTCCGGTTATAATGAATGCGCCCACTCAAGGAGGCGTGGAAAATGCGGCTGACCGTACTTCTGTTTCTTCTGCCCGTCGCCCTCCTGGCTCAGGAGGCCGAAACCCCGGACCCGGAGTCCGCGCTGGCGGCGCAGATAGCGGTCTGGCTCACCGAGGAGGGCTTAGACCCCCTCACCTACGATGACGAACCCAACACCTGGTACATAAGCACCACCGGGGACAACATGGGCGCCGTCCCCTGCACCCTCTACCTCTGTGACGGGTTCCTCTGCTTCCAGTCCGTCCTGGTCTCCATCCCCGAGCACAGCCACGGGGACCTGGGCGAGCTGGCCGGGGTCCTCCTGCGCATCGGCCTCGAGAACTACATGGTCAAAGCGGTGATCAACGACTACAATAACGTGGAGCTGGAGGCGGAGTTCCCCGCGACCTCCCTCTCCCGGGACGACTTCGTCACGGCGCTGTGGCTGATGCTGGGCACCGCCGATTCCGAGTACCCGCGGATAATCGAGAACGTTTACCGTTAGGGGGGCGGATGCGCGCCACCGTTTGGTTCCTCACCATTCTTCACCTGGGGGCCTGGGCGACGCCGGGCCTCTTTTATTCCCCGACCAGGCCCGAGTCCTCCGTCTTCACCGTTCCCGCGGCCGACGGCTGGCTCTACCTCGGCGAGACGACGCCGGGCGCCCGAAGGCTGGCCGACCACGAGCCCGGCTCGTACTACTACCTCTTCTACGGCCAGGCTCCGCCCGCGGGAGTCCAGACCGTCGCCTCCTTCCCCGGCGTTCACCTGCTGCGCTCCGACTGGCTCCTGCCGGGATTCCCCGGCGGCGAGCTTTTACTGCTCCACCCCCTGCCCGGGATTTCCCGGCCCTCCGGGATGCTCCAGGACACGCCCCCCGAGCCCTTCGGCGGGGGATGGATAGACCCGGCGGTCGTCGCCCGGATTGACACGGAGCACTACCTGGACCATCTCGAGGAGCTCACCGCCATCCCCACCCGCTTCTCCTTCTGCGAGGGATGCGCCCAGGCCGCCGAGCTTTTGATGACCACCCTGGGCGGGTGGGGCTACGAACCCTACTACCACCTCTACGACCTGAACGGGGTCGGGACGGTGGACGTCTGGGACGTCTCGGCCGTGGACGATAATACGGCCTACGCCGTGGGACTGCTGGCGATCAAAACCGAGGACGGGGGGGAGACCTGGCACGCCCTGGAGGATACGGCCGGCTACTCCCCCCGCGCGGTGCTCTTCCTCGACACGGATCGGGGGTTCGCGGGGGGGTGGCGGACCATTCTCGCCACCGACGACGGCGGGGGAACGTGGGAGGTCGTGGACCACGACTTCCCCTCGAACATCCGGGACATCGCCTTCAGCGACGACGAGCACGGATGCGCCTCCGGCCGGGGCTTCATCTCCTGGACGGACGACGGGGGTGAAACCTGGCGGGAGGCCGACGCGCCCGAAGTGGAGGACATGCTGGGGGTGGACCTGGCCGGTTCCCTGGGGCTGGCCGTGGGGACGGGGGGGCTGATCCTGCGCAGCGTGGACGGGGGAGAAACGTGGGGGAGCGTGGACTCGGGGGTCGGGCAAAACCTCTACGCGGTGAACATACATCCGGGCACCGGTGACGCGTGGGTGGTCGGCGCGGCCGGCACCATCCTCCACTCCGGGGACGGCGGGCTCTCCTGGTCCCCCCAGGAGAGCGGGTTCACCCAGTTCATCTACCAGGTCGAGTTCGTGGACGCACAGCACGGCTTCTGCGTGGGGGACAACCGCTACCTGTTCGAGACCACCGACGGCGGCGCGACCTGGACCATCGTCGGGAGCTCGGACCGGGACCGCTTTCTCGCCCTGGACGTGCTGGACGACGACACCCTGTGGATCGGCGGCGGGGAACCGCCCTTCGCCTACGTCTCCACCGACGGCGGCGGGACACTCGTCGGGGGTTACATTGACACCGAGGAGAGCCTGACCTGGCGGAATGTGGTTTGCGAGCTGCCGAGCTCGGGAGACGGCCCGGCCCTTCTCGTCACGGGGCATTACGACAGCATCTCCGATGACCCGCTCCATCTGGCGCCCGGGGCGAACGACAACGGCAGCGGCGTGTCCGCCTGCCTCGAGGTCGCGCGCGCCTGTAGGGGGCTCACCTTCGAAACCCCCGTGCGGATCGTCCTCTTCTCCGGGGAGGAGGAGGGGATGATCGGGTCGTCCTACTACGTGGCCGATCTGGCGGAGGGCGAGGTCGGCGGCGTATTTAACATGGACATGTACGCCTACCGCGACGACGAAAACTACGACCTGGAGGTCTTCACCCGGGACGACTCCCTCTGGCTCTCCGGGGCCTACGACGACGGGTGCGGCTACACACCGGCCTTCGAGGTCGAGACGAACGACCCCGAATGGTATCGCTCGGACCACTCCAGCTTCTGGCGGGCGGGCATCCCCGCGGTCCACGTCGCCGAGTACGCCGGCACCCAGATCTACCCCTGGTACCACACCACTGAGGACACGATTGACAAGATGGACCTGGTGCAGGGTGTGAGCGGCGCCCGGGCGGCGGCGGCCGCGGTCCTGCAACTGGTGCCCCGTCGGGACCAGGCCGGGGGACTGGACGCTGCCTACGCCTTCCCGAACCCCTTCCGCCCCGACGAGGGTCACACGACGGTCACCTTCCGCGACCTGCCGGCGGGCACGGACCTGCGCGTCTTCGACGCCGCGGGGAGCCTGGTCTTCGAGGCGGGGAACCTGGAGGGCGAGTACGAGTGGCCAGTGGAGAACTCGGGCGGGCGACTTCTGGCCTCGGGCGTGTACCTCTACCACCTGGCGGCCCGGGGCGAGGAGAGGGTGGGGAAGCTCGCCGTCATCCGTTGAAGGGCCGATGGCACGCTGGCGGCTGAAACCTCTGGACATTCCGCTGGCCGTCGTGCTGTCGGCGGCGGCGGCGATACCCTGGATGCTCCCCGAGGAGCCGGGCGCCGTGGCGGTCGTCACCTACCCCGGCGGGGAGTTCCGCGTCGGACTCGACGAAACGAGAACCCTGGTGCTCCAGGGGCCCGTCGGCGAGACGGTCGTCCGGGTCGAGGGCGGCCGGGCCTGGGTGGAGAGCTCGGACTGCCCCCAGAAGCTCTGCGTGAAAATGGGGAAGATTGACGAGGCGGGCGAGGCGGTCTGGTGCGTCCCCAACTGCGTCGGGATTCGCATCGAGGGGGGGACGGGTGTTGACGCCGTCACCCGTTAGGCGGGTCGTGGAGAGGTACAGGGGGATCGGCCTGCTCGCGCTGGCCCTGGCCCTCTACGTCCTGGAGGGCCTCCTGCCGCGTCCGGTCCCCTGGTTCCGCCTCGGGTTGTCCAACATCGTCGTCCTTCTGGTCCTGGTGAGGCAGGGGCCCCTGCCGGCCCTGAAGCTCAGCCTGATCCGAACCGTCCTGGGCTCTCTCTTCCTGGGCAACCTCCTGACGCCGGTAATTCTGTTGAACCTCGCCGGCTCCGTGGCGAGCTGGGGGGCGATGAGCGCCCTCTTACCCCTCTACCCCCGGCGCGTCAGCCTCGTCGGAATCTCCCTCACCGGGGCGGCGTTCCACGCCACCGCCCAGTGGGCGACGGCGATTTTCATATTACTGCCGGGCCTCGCCTGGAGTCTCCTGCCGCTCGTCCTGCTCCCCTCCCTCGCCGCCGGGGTGGTCGTCGGGTTAATCACCGCGGCCGTCGTCCCGCAGGAACCCGACCTCCGCGTACAGCCGGGCTAGACGCCCGTCCTGCTCCCGGTTGACGAGACGCTGCGAATTCAGCTCGTCGCGCACCTCGCCCCTCAACTCCCGCACCTCATCCCACAAGCCGTCCAGTTGAGATGACAGGCTCGCCCACTGCACACCCCACAGGGCGGCGACCAGGGCGGGGAGGGCCAGGCGGACTATCCACCGGAGCCAGCGTTTCTCGCCGTTGCCGTTTTTCTCGGACATGTTTATTTTCCGCCTTAATATGTACACGTCGGGATAATATGTCGAAGGTTTTAACATCCCCCGAAGACGACCCCGAGGAGGCCGAGCCAGAAGAAGGTCAGCAGGACCACGGCGGCCACGTCCACGATAAGGAACCAGAACCTCATCCTGGCGTCGGTCGCCTTGTCCTTGCGGACGCAGACGATGACGCCGAGGAGCAGGATCACGCCGGCGAGGATGTAGTAGAGAAGGTCGGGCATGGGGTCCTTTCGGAAAAAGTGGATACCGCTGTTTCGCCAAGCTGGCACAGCGGGCAAGCCTCTGTAAGTTCACCCGCCACTGGCGGGGAATCAGCGTACCCGAATTGGGTGCGTTTGTACCCTTAATGGGTACGGATGGCGGCCGAGCCGGGCCGGAGGCCGTCCCACCAATGCGGCGGCGTCTCCCGGTAGGCGTGGGGCTGCGTCCAAGGGGCCAGCTCGACGGCGATGTGCCAGTATTCATGCAACTTGTAGTACCCCTCGATCCACGAGCGGTAGTAGTACCAGGGGTGGTAGAGCCCCGCGGCGACCAGGCTGTCCCGGATGTCATCCCGGCGCCACTTGGGGCACGGGCTTCCCCAAAAGCTCTCGGCGGTCAGCCGGGCGGAGTAGTCCACCGCGCAGCCGGCCCAGTGGCCGTTCGCGTCGGTGTAGTCCACGGGGTAGCTGCCCTCATCCACGCCGGGCTCCGGGCCGGGGCCGCCCGGGCCGAGGTCGGACTTCGGCCGGTAGCACGAGTTCGCCACCAGGCAACCCCCCAGGTCGCCGCCGAATTGGGTGACGACGAGGGACTTCCAGCGGTCGAGGGTTTCGATCAGGCGCCCGGTTCCCAGCATCCTCACGCACATCTCCCGGCCGTCCCGGGGCTGGGCGAGGTCGCCGGGGATGTCGAACAGGTCAGGCATCATCCTCCAATTTGAAGCCGATGGCGTCCTTGGCCTCGCCGATCTCGACGGTGGAGTTGGCCTTCTCGCGGGCGGCGTCCTGAATGCCGCGGACGATGACGCCACCGCCGCCGACGCCGCAGAGGCCCGTCCACCCGGCTATTGCCAGCCCCTCGTCAATGAGGCGGAAGACGTACAGCGCCAGGATGACGACGAAGAGCCCGGCCAGGACGCAGAAGATGAAGAGCCGCTGGCCGAACTCGATCCCCTTGCCGAAGTCGAAGAGTTTCATAATTTTCCCAATAAAAAAGGCCGCTTTTCAGCAGCCGATAACCCCGCCCAAGGTCATTAGGCTAGTCGAGCAGGAAGGAAGTCCATAAAAAAACCGCCCCATGGGCGGCCCCATTATATCAATTAGACTTTACTTTCGTTTCTTACTTCTGGATTTATTACGTTTTTTATGTAATTTTTGCGGTTTTAATTTCGTTTGTTTCTCTTGTTTACTTGACTTTATTCCGGGTACTTTTTCATCCGGACTAACCCGAGGGGGTGCTGGAATAATAATTTCATAAAAGCCAGACGGACCATGATAATAAAGCTGACCAAATAAAAGAAAATCCCTCCCGAGTAACATTAACAATTCCGGGTCTTGAGAACTTAAATCAAAACCTACAAGTGGAAATCCGTTAAAGGGTGGAAACCCACTACCCGGAAACTCAAAATTTATTGGAAATACGGGATTTCTTGATTGACCCGAAGCATGAGAAATTCCCACAAAATCAACAGGTTTATAGTGTAGGCTCTCTGCTACCGATTTGCATATTCCAGAGCGTGTGGCTCCGGTATCAATTAGTGCCAAGCCATCCTTGTATTGTAAAGAACCGGGGGCACTTGTTGACGGGTACACACGTACCCGCACATGTGGCCCCCGCGCAAGAAGCACGAGAGGATTAATTTGATTTGAGTATTGTGCTGTCAACTAATATGCCCAAAGTATAAGCTGGTGCCCTAAATTCTAGGTCTTTAAGTAAAATCTGCTTAACTAAAATCTGATCGGTGCCAGCTTTTTCGACTCCCATTTTGAATGCTTCAGCAAACGAATCGAAGATACCAATAAGTTTATCACCGTAGACGCATACCCATTTATTTGGGTGTTCTGCGAATAGGCGTTTACGGTTCTCCTCAAACCACGCTAACTCTTTTTCTAATGGGTTGTTATCCGGCATCTCTGTCTCCCTCAAGCGCTGAAAAGCACATTTAATATAGACCCTTTGAACTGGTTTGTCAACCTCACTCTGCCTTGTTGAACCACCCGATCTTATCGCTCATCACGCCCCCGGCAGGCAGGAGCCGAAAAGTTCCAGAATCATCCACGCGATCCAGACGCCGACGGTCGAGGCCACCCCGTCCCGCCAACTGAACCCGTCGCCGCCGAGCCAGCCCCAGGTCTCCCAGCGGACAAAGGCATCCTTGACCTCCCACAGCCACCAGAAGGCCAGGGAGCCCAGGACGCACCAGCCGCGCCACAGCCCGAACACGGCCCACAGAAGAAGGGGGCTCGCCAGCCCCCCTAAAAAGTGGCCGAGCTTGTCGGCCTTCCACCACTCGTCCTTCGCCCAGCGCCAGCCCATTCGTTTCCCTTCCTGGTCGTCGGCCCATGAGCCGACGGTTATCTTCCCGCCCCGCGGCCCCCGGATGATTCGGCGAACCGTTATCATCTACAGGCTCAGGGTGTACGCCCGTAGGACCACGCGAATATCCGACGGGTCGGCACCGATCAAATTTTCCAGCGCCTGGATGTGAATGTGATCCCCGCGCCCCAGAATATCCGCGTCCGCGGCGGCGAGGGTGACCTGCTTTTCGTGCCCCGCGTTTGTTTTGTTGGCCAGGTTCACCAGGAATCCCGTGTCAGCGGCGTTGTTGTAGAGCTTGAAGTCGAAGTTGCACGTATCCGGCGCGGGCATCCCGGGGCCAAGGTTGGCGAACACACTGAGATAAAGCGGATACACGACCTCCATCATCTCCTGGCGCTGGTTCAGGATTGCACCCGTGGCGCACGTACCATCGCACCAGAAGAGATAGTCCCTCGGCGCCCAGACATTCGGGGTGGGGCCGATCACGTCCAGCGGACGCGAGCCGATGTTCAAGCAGGCGTTGGATATGAGCACACCCGTCCCGTGAGCAGCGTCGTTGCGGAAGAAGTTGCAGTCTATCTTGGTAGGCGCGGCGTCCAGGAGGCGCGTGACGCTGATGCAGGTCCATGCGCCGTAAGAAATAACGTCGGTATCGTTCTCGGTGGTCCCCACTCCGTCATCTATCTGCATCCGATAGATTGTGCTCGCGGCGGCGGCCCGGAGAACCCATACGGAATACGTGACGGTCTTACCCGCGAGGTAGGCGAGGACCGGGGCGATGCCCCCGATCCGCTGGCTGATACCCAGACCGTTCACGGCGCAGGTGAGGCTCAAAGAATAGGAGCCAAAGTAGGCTGTAGCATTACGGGCGACGGTCGGAGGGACACCCGTAAACGGCTCCCACGCCATCGGAACCTCGGCGGTCTCCTGCCAGATGTCAAAGTTGGGATTCAAGAGCCAGTTGTAGGGAGCGCTGTCGTTGGGAAGCACGAGCAAGTCGCTCTCAGAGGCAGCCCACGCCTTCTTCAGGCGCCCCTCGGCGATCATGCAGGTATCCACGTAGAAGTCGAAGTCGGTGCCGTCGTTGCGGACGATGCGGAGCTGGATGTCGGCGTCAGCACCCATCACGCGGTAGAAGGGCACGCGATCCCAACCGCCGGTGAGCACCCATGTGACAATCGTCCCGGGCACACCGGATGCAGTCCCCCAGAGATAGATGTCAACAATGCGGCCCACGGCCCCCTGTAGATAGACGTAACCCGCGAGCGTCTTATTCGCGTAGAAACCGGGGGTTACAATGCTCCGGGAGAGCATGTCCCCGTTCTGTAGCGAGTGGATTTTGCAGGAGTAGGCGCCCTGGTGGACAATCGTAGCCTCCTGCGAGATTACGGAAGTGGCGCCCCCGGTAAATGTCCAGCCCGTGGGCGGAATATCATAGATGCCGGCGTCCCAGAACTCGAAGGATGAATTGTCCACGAGGTTTTTAAAACCCTCGTTGATGAAGCATTCGTCGGCGTTTACCATGATGTTGTCGAGGAAGCCGTCGTCGTGGACGCCCGTCGCCCCGTCATGCTCCACGTCGAAAGCCGTCTCGATATTGGTCAACGAGGTATCCACCACCTCGGCGTTCGCGGGGGAACGGGCGATGTCGTCGGCGGTGAGCGCATTGGGCTCGGTGCGAACCAGGACGATCTCCGTGTTATCCACCATGATGGAAACGGTGTCGGACCCGGTGGACCAGACGACGAGGGAGTCAATGAAGGCGGCGGTCGAGTAGTCCCCCGGCCCCGCCGCGCCGTTCACGATGTCGGTGTCGTCGAAGCGCAGGTCGTCATCGGCGGTCATCGCCGTCTTCCACACCCGGGTCCCGTCGCCGATGGTCACCTTGTGCTCGGCGTCGAAGAGCCCCGCGGGGGTGGTCACCCGGCATTCGCCGACGATGGAGCCGTTGTCCACGAAGTCCACGCCGAACCCCTGCCGGACGGCGAGGGCGTTGTTGGCGTCCTTGTTGTTGGCGTCGAAGTAGAGGCCGTCAACGCGTTTGGCGGCGTTGTCCCCCTCGCCGGGGGTGAGATTTTTCGCTTCGAGGTTCGGGTAGGTGACGAGATCGCGCGGCTTTCCGAGTGGCATGGGTTACCTCCACGGCATGAAAAAACCGCCCCGAGGG
>Ga0307378_10006592_pt1 | contig 15827 bp, 23 predicted proteins | sample UN1MG_FD_202238 | JGI IMG/M metagenome (GOLD analysis project Ga0307378, IMG submission 202238) | Soil microbial communities from Risofladan, Vaasa, Finland - UN-1 | ecosystem: Environmental > Terrestrial > Soil > Coastal area > Acid sulfate soil | place: Finland: Risofladan, Vaasa | collected... | reverse complement strand
CCGGCCCTGCTGCCGGCACCTTTATGGCCTCGGCCACACGTCTTGCCATGGCCGCTGCCGCTACCTCTGCCAACGCGGCGACGACGTGTGTGTTTACCTGCAATGGAAGTTATTTCATGATTCAACATTCAAATCACCCAACTTTCAATCGGCATTTATTAATCCTTAATTGCAACACCACGAAGAGCTTCGACCATTTCTTTGCTGCGTAATTTCAATAAGCCTTCAAGTGTTGCTTTGACTACATTTTTGGCAGAAGTGCTGCCGTAAACTTTTGTAAGTACATCCTGCACACCGGCATATTCGAGTACTGCCCGGGCGCTGGAGCCGGCTATAACTCCGGTACCGGGGCTGGCCGGAACCAATGCTATCTTCGTAGCTCTGTATTCGCCGTTGATTCGGTGCGGAATCGTTCGGCCAACCAAAGCAATCTTGTTTAAAGATTTTTTGGCATCTTTTACAGCTTTCTCGACCGCTCGTGGGACCTCGTTAGCCTTGCCATAACCGACACCCACTGTGCCGGCACGGTCGCCAACAACAACCAATGCTGCAAAGCTGAACCGCCGACCACCTTTGACCACTTTGGAACAGCGGAATATTTTTACAACCGTATCTTCCAGCGGCTTTTCTTCCTGTTCCGATAGTTTAAGAGGTTCTACTGCCAATTTTTTCTCCAAGCTTTATCGTTTCTTTTTAAAAGACCAGCCCGGCTTTCTTTGCCGATTCGGCAAGAGCCTTAACTCTGCCATGGAATTTATATCTATTTCTATCGAAGCAAACGCACTTAATACCGACGCTGAGGGCTTGTTTTGCGATCGCTTCGCCTACTATTTCAGCAGCTTTTATATTACCCGCATTGGGTAACTGGTCCCGCTGGATTTTTGTCCTCGTACTTGCCGAAGCAAGTGTCGCGCCTGCGGTATCATCAATAATTTGGGTGTAAATATGTCTGTTCGACCGAAACACCGAAAGCCGTGGTCTGTCCGGAGTTCCAAAGACCTTTTTCCTAACGTGATATTTACGCCTAAGTGCCGCTTTTTGTATTTTACCAGCTCTCAATTCTCAATTCCTATTTCTATTCTTATGCTGTTCCCGAAGCAAATGCTTTACCGACTTTACGTCGTACATGCTCATCCGCATAACGGATGCCCTTTCCTTTGTAGGGCTCAGGCGGTCTTATCTTTCGTATATCTGCCGCGAACTGTCCAAGCAGACATTTGTCTATTGCCGAAAGCGTAAACTTTGCGGGGACTTCATTTCCCCTTGTTGCGCCGACGTCAATTTTGATCTTGATGCCCTTCGGTATTACCCGCTCTACAAGATGACAAAAACCAACTTGAAAAAGCAGTTTTTCGCCCTGTTCTTTGACATTGTAACCAGTGCCGTAAATTTCCATTTTCCTTTCAAAACCTTTACTGACACCGGTAATCATGTTGGCAATCAAGGCTCGCATTGTACCATGCAACTGCCTGTTCATGTGATCCTGTGGTTTTTCGTTTTCAACGAATATCTTACCATCAGAATCGTCAATTCTTACTTTTATCCGCGGATGGCAATCCATCTGAAGCTGTCCAAGCGAACCTGAGATATTGACACAACGGCCTTTGAGCTCGACTTTAACGCCATCTGGGATAACAATAGGTTTTTTTCCGATACGACTCATTAGCTAACCGTACAAAGTATCTCGCCGCCGACTTTCTTCTGGCGGCAGTTTATATCACTCATTACACCTTCACTTGTCGAAACAATTGCTATACCCATACCAGCTAAAACTCGCGGTAGTTTTTCCACGGAGGAATAGACTCTACGGCCGGGCTTACTTTCTCTTGTTATCTCGTTAATAATGGGACGGCCCTCCTGGTCATACTTTAACATTATTCTCAGTATCCCCTGGTTGCCATCATCGATTCGGTCATAATCCGAGATATAACCTTCTTTTTTCAACACAGCCGCTATACCTTCACAGATTTTTGACGCTTTAACGTTAACCTGTTCTTTGTTTACTCGCACAGCGTTGCGAATCCTCGTCAACATATCGGCTATGGGATCACTTAAACTCATAATTTCAAATCTCGTATATCGTATGTCTTTTTAGAATTACATTTGACACGTTATATCGCGTTCTTTACCAACTGGCTTTTTTAACTCCCGGTATTTTTCCTTCGTTAGCCAAAGTTCTAAAACAAATGCGGCAAATCTTAAACTTGCGATAAACGGCCCTGGACCTGCCGCAAAGCTGACAGCGTGTATATTGTCTGACACGAAATCTTTGTTTTTTTTCTGCCTTGTTTTCCAGTGCTTTAGTTGACATTCACAAGCTCCAATTTCTCATCTCGTCCGGCGTTTTACGATTCACGCTTTCTGAACGGCATACCAAAAAGCTCAAGCAGTTTTTTTGCTTCTTCGTTGGTCTGTGCCGTAGTTACAAAGGTTATATTCATACCCTGCTGAAACTCCATTTTTCCCACGTTGATTTCCGGAAAAACGCTCTGCTCACTCAGACCCATCGAGTAATTGCCTCTGCCGTCAAAACTGTTGTCGTTAAGGCCTCGAAAGTCTCTTACCCGCGGTATCGCAAGACTAACGAGTCTATCCATAAATTCGTACATTCTCACGCCGCGAACAGTAACTTTTAAGCCGGTTTCCACCCCTTCCCTGACCTTGAAGTTCGAAACGCTTTTCTTGGCTTTACAGACAAGAGGCATCTGGCCGGTAATCATCATCAGGTCCTTTTTAGCTGATTCCAGAAATTTCTTGTCCTGCGTCGCTCTGCCTACACCCATCGAGATTACGACCTTTTCCATTCGCGGAACAGCCATAGAATTTTTGTAACCAAACTCTTTGGTCAGTTCCTGAATTACCTTTGACTTATATAAATCTTTCAAACGTGCCATCTTGTATCTTGCAACCGTATTAAATAGTTAATAGCTGCTAATCATCAGCTTATTTTATCTTTCGAACAATGCCAATTTCGGAACCGTCTGAGGCAAGGCGTTTCTTGCTGCCATCCTTTTTCACCTCAAAACGAACTCTGCCGCCTTTCGAGCTTTTCGGATTTACCGGTAAAACATTACTTATATGGATCGGTTGTTCAACATTGATCCGGCCTCCCTGCGGATTCTTACGTGAAGGCCGAACGTGCTTTTTAACTATATTGTGACCCTGAACAATAACACTGTTCTTTTCACGTATCACTCGCAAAATCCTGCCGGTAGCGCCTTTGTGGTCACCAGTTATAATCTCTACTATATCACCTTTTTTTATATGTAAAGCCATAAAATCGTATCTCTTATTTCATATCTCGCTTGGCACTTTACGAGATGCTTCATACATTTAGACTACTTCGCTTGCCAGCGAGATAATTTTCATATAGTTTTTTTCACGTAGCTCACGAGCTACCGCACCAAAAATCCTGGTCCCTATCGGATTACCTTCGCCGTCAATCATCACTGCGGCATTGCTATCGAACCTTACATAACTGCCGTCAGGACGTTTAACGGGGCTCTTTGTGCGAATAATAACGCATTTATGGACTTTCTTGTCATCCAACTGGCAGCTCGGCAGTGACTTCTTTATAGCTACACATACAATATCTCCCACCCCGGCGACCGGTCGGGTCTTCTTGCCGCGAGCCCCACCTCTGCCAAGAACCTTTATGCACAATGCCGACTTGACACCAGAGTTGTCGGCTATATCCAACATTGTTTCCTGCTGAATCATCGTCTCGTATCTCTAATCACGCCTGGCCTGCTTTTTTTACAACTTTCACAAGACGCCAGCTCTTGGTTTTGCTGCGAGGCCTGCATTCAGCAATTTCAATGACGTCACCAACGCCGCTCTGATTGTGTTCATCATGAACGCCGATTTTAGTTCTGCGTTTTATATATTTACCATACTTTGGATGTCGAACCTTGTAATCAAGGGCAATTTTAACGCTTTTGTTGCCGCTATTGCTTACCACCACACCAGTCAAAGTTTTTAATTTCCGATCCTGCATTTTTGATTTTCCGGTTAACCGTTACCTATAAACAAACTACAACCTGCTTTGTCGCATTATTGTTTTAATCCGAGCAATATCGCGTTTAACGTTAGTTACGGCCTTGGAATTCTCCAGTTTTTCGGTTACCGCCTGAGAACGCAAATCGAACAAATGCCTTTCACACTCTTCTAATTTGCCCTCAAGCTCATCCGGGCTCATCTCTCGGTAATACTGCGCTTTCATCTCAAGGTTCCCTTTTACAATGAATGCCTTCGTTTAACAAACCTGCATTTGATAGGCATTTTATGAGCAACCCTGACGAGTGCCTGCTTCGCCACATCTTCGCTCACTCCGCCGATCTCAAAGCAAACCTGCCCGGGCCTTACTCTTGCGACCCAAAATTCAGGCTCACCCTTACCTTTGCCCATTCGCGTTTCCAACGGCTTGGAACTTACCGGCTTATGTGGGAACACCCTGATATAGACCTTGCCTTCACGATGCAGAAAGTGAGTTGCTGCAACTCGGCCAGCTTCAATGTTCCGTGCTGTTATCCAGCTCGTTTCCAAAGCCTGCAAGCCGTATTCACCGAACGCCACGAAGTTACACCTCGAAGCATTACCCTTCATTTTGCCGCGCTGGCTTTTACGGTATTTAACTCTCTTCGGCATCATTGCCATTTTTTAGACCTTTGTAAAAACTATACTTACTAAAAGCATTTTCTTTATAGGAAAACGCTCGTTCTTAACTTGTTTCAGTACTGTTTGATTCACCTTTATCTGGCTCTACCAATGGTGCAGCCACTTGTGGTTCGGGGGAAATATTACTTTCCTGTCTCGGTGCGCCTTGAGCTCTGCCCTTACCTCTCATCGCCGGGCCGACACGTTTCGGTGGACGGCGCTGACGACGGTAATGGCTTTGCACGATTTCCTCGCCGAATTTACCTTTATAAATCCATGTTTTAACACCTATGGCTCCATACGTTGTTCTTGCAGTTGCCACGGCGTAATCTACATTAGCATCCAGCGTATGCAGTGGAATACTGCCAAGTTTCTGTGTTTCCTTCCTGGCCATTTCCGATCCTGCCAGCCGGCCCGAGCAGATAATCTTAACTCCTTTAGCTCCGGCGTTCATTGCCGACTCGCAATACTGTTTCATTGTGCGCCTGAATGAGGCTCGTTTACCTAATTGCTCAGCAATTGCTTCAGCCACCAGGGTGGCATTAAGGTCCGGCTCTTTTATCTCGATAACATTGACATTTATCTGTCGACCCGTTAACTCTTCAAGTTCTTCCCGCAGCTTATCGACCTCACCACCCCTTGGGCCGATGACCACGCCGGGCCTGGCGCTATGCAGCGTTACTTTTACTTCGTTACGCGTTCGGATTATTTCGGTCTTTGCCACTGCACCTTTGGGCATACGACGGTTAAATCTGTCATCGACATACCGACGAATCTTCTGGTCCTCAACAAGAAATTCACCGTAATTGGCCTTCGGAGCAAACCATGTGCTCTGCCAACCAAGTGTTACCCCTGTTCTAAAACCTATTGGTGATACTTTCTGGCCCATAATCTCGTATCTCGTATTATTTTTCTGCTATTTACCTATTTGCCTATATTTGCGTTACCGTAACCTGTATATGGCAGGCTTTCTTGCGAATGGGATGCGCCCTGCCTCTGTCTTTTGGAATCCATCTTTTCGTACCTATGCGGATCCCTGCATCGTCAACACGGGCAGAACTTACATAAAGATTATCAACATCAGCCTGCTGCTCATCTGCATCCGCAACGGCACTTCTTAAAACCTTGTCGATCATCGTTGCGGCACGTTTTCTTGTGAACTTCAGGATATCCATTGCTTCCTGAACTCTTCGGCCGGTTATCATCTCGGTAACCAATCGAGCCTTTCGTGCCGACATCGGGGCATAGCGGCAAGAAGAACGCCAGTCGACCAAATCATTTAACTCAACGGATAAAGCAGTCGCCAAACGACGAATATCATCCGCTCGCGGTTCGGGCTTGAAAAGGCCCTTTTGCCAGTTTTTCACAGCCGTTGTTGCTTTTTGCCTGTCGAATCCTCCTCTGGCAAGATGGCTGGCCAACTCATCCACACTTATCTGCTGTTCCTGGCAAAGCTCTTTTAGTTTATCAGCACTTAACATATTTACCGTAATGACCTTAATGCATTCTCAACAGAGCAGCAAAGTAAAGAATCTCTTCTGGATCGTTTTGATTCTTTGCTAACGCTCCCAACTATCAATATTGCCTTATTTTACTATTTTATCTTTTTGCTCGAATGACCTTTAAACATCCTTGTTGGCGAGAATTCACCTAACTTGTGTCCGACCATATCCTCGGTAATAAAGACCTTATGAAACATCTTGCCATTGTGGACCAAAAATGTGAAACCGACGAACTCGGGGATTATCGTACATCTTCTCGCCCATGTTTTTATTGGCTCACGAGAACCGGATTCTGTTTGCTTGTTGACTTTGATAAACAGCTTATCATCAACGTATGGTCCTTTTTTACTTGATCTTCCCATTCGGATTTACTCAACCTTCAAACTACAATAATCATGCAACCATCTCTTTTTGCCTTCTACACTCTAATTTGAAAACGTCCACTCTTGCGTCTTCGAATAATTCTATTGTTACTCGGACTGCGTGGATTCCTTGTCTTGCCCCCTTTTGCCAATACGCCGGTAGGCGAACAGGGATGCCGTCCACCGTTTGCTCTACCTTCACCGCCACCCATCGGATGAGCAACGGGATTCATTGCCTTTCCTCTTACGTGCGGTCTGCGTCCCATATGGCGTTTTCGCCCGGCTTTACCGATTCGTACGTTCTGGTGGTCGGGATTACTCACCTGACCAATTGTTGCCCTGCACTCCTTACGAACCATCCGCATTTCACCGCTTGGCAAACCGATGGTAATCCAATTGCCTTCTTTTGCCACAATTCTTGCCGCGTTGCCGGCGCCTCTTACGAGTTTTCCTCCCTGGCCAGCTCTCATTTCGATATTATGAATCTCAAGACCGGCTGGAATTGCCGAAAGCGGCATCGTATTGCCGATCTTGGGCTCACAGGATTCGCCGCTTTCTACTTTGTCACCGACTTTTATACCTAACGGTGCTAATATATATCTTTTTTCGCCGTCATTGTAATGCAGCAGGGATATAAAACAATTCCTGTTAGGGTCGTATTCAATGGTTGCAACTTTCGCGGGGACGCCGTCTTTATTACGCTTGAAATCAATTATACGGTAAATTTTTCTTGCGCCGCCGCCTCTGAACCGAACAGTGGTTTTACCAGAATGGTTTCTTCCGCCATTCTTTTTGATCCGCTTACAGAGTGACTTCTCCGGCCGGGTGGTTGTCAACTCAGCATAATCATTTACCGAACTGTTTCTTCGTCCGGCACTTGTTGGTTTGTAAACTCGAATACCCATAACTCGTATCTCTTATGCTGCTTTTAGAATAAATCTATATGAAAATCGGGATCCAGAAACACAACAGCTTTTTTCCAGCTCGCTGTCGTGCCATAAGTTCTGCCTCTGCGACGATGCTTGCCTTTTCTATTTGCAGTTCTTACCTTTTGCACTTTAACGTTGTATATTCTCTCCACAGCGTTTTTGATCTGGGCCTTGTTAGCCCGTTTATTCACTTCAAAGCTGTAGGCGCCTTTCGTATTCGCAAAGTGCATCCCCTGCTCTGTAATCAAAGGCTTTATTATTATATTATAGTCATCCACACTAATTATCCGTATCTAATATTGCAAGCTTATGTCATTCTGAACGGAGCGAAGCAAATTTAAGAACCCTTTCTACTTCATTGATATTCAGAACGAAAAAACATTAAGTTTTCGCCTTAGTTACTAATTTTCGCTTGTCTTCTCTGCCGCCAGGACAGACAAAAGAGCCTCTTTTGTAAAAAGTATTTTACGATAGCTGCATATCTCGCCCGCGTTCAATTCGCCCACAGGCATAACAGTCACCTTCGGAACATTCTTAGCAGATTTGTAAATATTAACGTCTTCTGAGCTAATAGTCACGAGACAACTGCGTTCAATATTTAAATTGTTAAGAATACTCACAAAATCTTTGGTTTTAGGCTTCTCGAAACTTAGCCCGTCAACCACAACAACATTGTTACTCAAAAGCTTTGCCAATATTGCCGAATCCCTGGCTAACCTTCTTTGTCTCTTAGGCATACGTTTACGAAAATCTCTAAGGCTCTTGGCAAAAGTAACGCCGCCTCCGACACGTTTGCCCGTCCTAATGTTGCCAACGCGTGCATTTCCCGTGCCTTTTTGCCTGAATAGCTTTTTGCCTGAGCCGGCCACCATACTTCTGCTTTTAGTTGCGGCTGTTCCCACACGCTTGTTAGCGTGACACATAACAATAGCCTGCTTAAGCAAAGAGTATCTGACCGTCCCGCCCAAAGCTGTCTCATCGACCTTCAAGCTATCAACCTCTTTCCCATCCGTGTTATAAACAGCCAAATCAATCATTTTATTGTATCTCGTAACTGGCTTACCACTAACTACACGTCATTCTACTTTTTAGCACTACGGATAATGCAGTAGCCGCCGGCTGGGCCGGGTACGGAACCTTTCACGATTAATAAATTTTTCTCTTCATCTATTGCTACCAGGTCATGGTTCTTTGTTGTAACCCGGCAGTTGCCCATATGACCGGCCATTCTCTTGCCTTTTTTAGGGCCGGGGCCGTGGCCGGCGTCACTGGCGAAACTGGCTATTGAACCAGGCGCTCTATGCTTCCGTTCCGTGCCGTGCGAGGCGGGGAAACCACCGAAACCGTGCCGCTTCATAACGCCCGCAAAACCTTTGCCCTTACTGGTGCCGACAACGTCGACAGATTTATCTTCCGAAAAAACAGCAACTGTGACAGATTCCCCAGCTTTGTATTCTCGTTCGACGTCGTCCGGGAGTCGCATCTCTTTGACGAATTTCTTCGGATTGGTATTTGCCTTCTCGGCGTGTCCGATTTCCGGATTTTTCCTGCGCACAGGTTTCACCTCATCGAAACCGAGTTGAATGGCGTTGTAGCCGTCCGTCTTGGCATTCTTTACCTGCATAACAACACATGGACCTGCCTGTATAACCGAAACCGGCACTAATTTGCCTAATTCGTTATAAACCTGGGTCATTCCAACTTTTTTCCCTAATAGAATCGCCATAATCTCTTATCTCGTGATTCGATTCGCACTTCGCGAATTAGGCTTTAATCCTTACAAAAACTCCCGCCGGTACTACCAAACGATTCAGAACTTCGACTGTTCGCGCGTTGGCCTCGTGAATATCAATCAGACGTTTATGAGTCCTCAACTCAAACTGCTCCCTCGATTTTTTATCGATGTGAGGACTTCTTAGAACAGTATATCTTTCAATTCGCGTAGGCAATGGTACCGGACCACTGACACGGGCATTGGTCTTTCGGGCGTGCTCTACTATCTCTTTAGCAGACGCATCAAGAGCCCTGTGGTCGTAAGATTCCATTTTAATTCGTATTCTCTCTGTTTCAGTAGCCATAACTTATCCTCTCGGCTGCCCGTAGATTGCTCGAGACTCTCGGCTTTTACAGGAACTGCTTTATACATATAAGCCTATACGAGGGTAATGTCTGCCCCTGTATAAAGCAACAACTTAACCTCAAGTCAACTCCAGAAATTTGTACCTTTCGTATCATATTACTCTTCGTTATAAAATTTCTAATAATGTTATAGCTTTCAAGTTTATAAGGCTTTGAAGTATATCGATTTATATGACAAAAACAACATAAAAAACTGTTTTTAGTCTATAGTTTTCCTGCTATCAACTAAACCTGTCTTATCTGATTCTGGCAGGAAAGGCCTTCTTAATTGATTACTGAATGATTATTGCTGATTTGATGTCATTTATTGCAACAAACAATTTGAAAATATTCAGTAATCAATCCTCAAAATCGCCTTCCTTAAAGAGTTTGGATCCAAATTCGATTGTGGCTAATCCAAAACCATTTACGGGCTAAATAAACCCCTAACAATGTTAATAAACCGTCCCTGATCATCAAATCACAGACATGCCACAGCCCAACTAAGGTTACGCAAAGCCGTCCTTGGCGATGCTCGCTACGGCTGAAAACCTTGAAATCTATCACATAAATCAATCGCTGTCAATAAAAAGTAAAAAAATTATTTAAATTAAAAAACGTTGCTTATTTAAAAAATAATCTGTTTTGCAATCTGTTCCGGGACCTTCTCGTAGCTCAACGGCTCCATTGTAAAGGTTCCCCTGCCGGCTGTTACACTTCTAATTTCGCTGGAATAACCAAACATTTCTACGAGGGGCACTTTAGCATCAATAACCTGCATATTTCCATGTACTCTACAATCAGTAATTAAACCCCTTTTCCTAAGCAAATTACCCTGTACGGCCCCAAAATTGGATTGTGGAACAATTACTTGAAGACGCATTACCGGCTCAAGTAAGACTGGCTCTGCATTTTTAACCGCCTTTTCGACTGCTATAGATGCGGCCTGTTCAAAAGCTAAACTTGAAGAATCAACAGAATGAAATGAGCCATCAATCAAGGTAACTTTAATCCCCACGATAGGATAGCCCCCCAATACTCCACCGCCTAAAGCATCCGAACTGCCCCTTTCCACATCAGAAATATACTCTCTCGGAACCGCATCAGCAGAAACTTTGCTCTGAAACTCAATATCACTACTCCAATGGCCGTCCTCAGTAAGCAGCGGCTCAACCTGTAAGATAACATGGCCGTATTGGCCATGACCACCTGTTTGGCGTATAAATTTGCCCTCTGCCTGAGATGTCTTTGTAATTGCTTCCTTGTAGGCAACACGTGGCTTGCCGACTCTGACATCGACACCTTTGTCTCTTGTGAGCTTATGCTGAAGTATCTCCAGGTGCAGTTCGCCCATTCCGCAGATGATTGTCTGGCCCGTATCGGTGTCTTTCTTACATTCAAAAGTTGGATCCTCGCGTTTCAAGGCAGCCAGTGCATCTGCCAATTTTGCTTTTTCAGCAGCAGTTCTGGGCTCAATCGACATATTCATGACCGTCTGTGGAAATGTAATGCTCGGCAGAGAAACAGGTTTCTTAGGATCACAAATAGTATCACCTGTGAGTGTTTGTTTTAGTCCTACAACCGCAACGATATCACCAGCTCGGGCTGAATCCAGAATTTTCCGCTCATTTGCGTGCATTTCAAATATTCTTGTAATATTCTCACGCTTATTGCGATTTGTATTCAAAACTCTACTGCCGGACTTCAATTTGCCCTGGTAAATCCGCAGAAAACTCAAATCGCCGTGCACATCGCTGGTGATCTTAAATGCAAGCGCCACCATACTGCCGTCAAGGTCGCACTTAATAGATATTTTTTTGTTCTTATCGGTTGGTTTATGTCCGGTGAGGACCTCTTTGTCCAATGGAGAAGGCAGATATGCCAGGACACCATCGAGAAGCCTTTGAACGCCGACATATTTTAAGGCAGAGCCAACATAAACAGGATGAAGCTTGTTGCTCAAAGTCCCTTTTCTAATTGCCTTTACAATCATTTCAATATTGATTGGCTTGTCATGGACGTAAGTGTCCATGAGTTCACTGTCATATTCGGCCGCAAGCTCAATCATCTGGTTTCTTTGCCGCTGAGCGGTCTGTTTAAATTCAGCGGGAATTTCAGTTTCCGTAAATGTCGCACCCATTTTTTCGGTCTGATAAAAAACCGCCTGCATCTTTATAAGGTCTATGATCCCAGCAAAGGAATCCTCGGCCCCGATAGGGATCTGCAATAGAATCGGATTTGCAAGGAGCTTATCCCGAATACTATTAATAGTCATCTCAAAGTCGGCGCCAATTTTGTCCATCTTGTTCACAAAGCAAAGGCAAGGCAGATCGTATTTTTGTCCTTGCCTCCAAACCGTCTCGCTTTGAGCCTGCACGCCCTCGCTACCGTCGAATACCGCTACTGCACCATCAAGAACACGCAAAGACCTTTCTACCTCGGCAGTAAAGTCAATATGTCCCGGCGTATCGATAAGGTTGATTTCAAAATCCTTCCAGGGACATTTCGTCGCGGCTGAAGTGATAGTAATGCCTCTTTTCTGTTCCTCCTCCATAAAATCCATAACCGCAGTACCGTTATGGACCTCTCCCATTTTATATGTTTTGCCCGTATAGTAAAGTATGCGCTCGGTTACCGTTGTTTTGCCGGCGTCGATATGAGCCATGATTCCGATATTGCGTAGTTTTTCCAGAGCGCTCGACATTTTGCTTTTCTCATGTCTTAGAGAAGGGCAACGCCATGCAGTCGCCTTGTTACGCACAAGGGCCTTGCCCTACACGGCAATATATACGCTGCAATACGATATAAGAAAACTGCCACGGTCATTCACAGAAACACACCGTGGCAGTTATAAACAACAATATTTACCAGGCAAAGTGAGCAAACGCCTTATTCGCTTCAGCCATTCTATGGATGTTCTCTCGTGTGGTCATCGCGCCGCCGCTTTCGTTATAGGCATCTAATAATTCCGAGGCTAAACGCGCACCCATTGGTTTGCCCTTCTTAGACCTGGCTGAGGCTAAAATCCATCTGAAGGCAAGTGATTGTTGGCGCTTGGAATTTACCTGCATTGGCACCTGATAACTGGCTCCCCCAACACGTTTGCTGCGAACCTCAATCAACGGTTTAACGTTGTTAATGGCCTTTTCGAACACCTCAAGAGCACCAGTATCCTTGACCTTCTTGCTTATAATATCCATGGCATCATAAAAGACCATCTGTGCAGTGCTTTTTTTGCCGTCCAACATCAGACAGTTTATGAATTTCGAAACCAATTTGCTGTTAAACTTCGGATCCGGCTTTAATTGTTGACTTGAAGCGGTAAACTTTTTAGACATTATTTTCCTCAATTTGGCTATGAGTAACCGGCTATGACACTAATCTAACCAGTCACCATATTACCAATTCATTTTGCTTTCTTTGCTCCATATTTACTTCTGCCCTGCTTACGATCGGCCACACCGGCACAGTCGAGGACTCCCCGGACAATATGGTACCGGACACCCGGCAGGTCCCTTACCCGGCCTCCGCGAATGATCACGGTGCTGTGCTCCTGAAGGTTGTGATCAATGCCCGGGATGTAAGCTGTAACCTCCTTGCCATTGGTCAGCCTCACACGGGCGATTTTTCGTAAGGCCGAATTCGGCTTCTTCGGCGTCTGAGTCCTTACAATCAGACATACCCCTCGCTTTTGCGGCGAACCGCTGATATCGGATACCCGCTTGCGACCCTTCGATTTCGACCGCGGTTGTCTAACTAACTGATTTATAGTGGGCATAATATTCGTAATTCCTGATTTTAATTATACAATATTCTCTTTGATCATCGACAAAACAGCCCATTATTGTAATATAAGCTGCGCAAAATCCAAGAGATTTTAGGCTTCAAATACAAAATTTTTGTGAATAATCCAAAAAACAAGCATTTAAGGCTTTAGAATCAGATAATTTGCAAATCAAATATATTTAAGAATTGCAATTTGAACTTACAAGCGATATTTTTTATACTGTTCTATCGGCGACAGTTCTATTACAATTGGCTATTGTTCTACTTAAATCATAAGATTTTTCCTTTGACATTTATTACTCAAGGTGATATAATATTTGTTATATAACATTTGGAGGAATGGTGAGAAGGCTTCTTTATTGTATCATATCAGGCTTTCCGCCAGATAAGAAGATTTTTATTAGGCTAAAAGCAGCAGGAGAACAAAGAAAAAACAGCCTGAACCAACAGCCGGACTCCGTTGTGAAGAAATGCCAAGTAAGAAAGCGAAGTTTATTCGCGTTTTGACAATGATCCTGGATAGAACTATTAAAATTGAACTAACCTCGGACATAGTCTTATAATATAGCAAAAGAATGAAAGGATTGGCGATTAGCCTAAGATTGGAAAGTATAAAAGGATGACCGTCAATAATCTCATAGACAAACTGATAAAGTACTTCTCGTGGCTATATTTTAGACATTGGGAAAGATGGGAACTGCTGATAATAGTATTAATATGTCTGGTTCTGCTACTATTGATTATATGGCAACAACGAAAAGGTACAACCAGAAGTGTATATGTAAATCAGGTCAGAGAACGCTCACCGATAATCGGCGTCAAATTAGCCGATAATAAAAGCCACCTGAAAATCGAAGATTTGAAAAAAGACGGCTTGGCTTCTTTTCCAAAAAAGTACGCGAAACTAAGGAAAACAAAAGAACAATTGGAGAAGTTGAATGAACAAGTTCAACAACTCCAATACGAAATCAGCAAACATAAGCAAATTGAGGTACGCCTTGAGCAACAGGTCACCAAATTAACGGCTGCAAACGAAAAACTCCAGAACAAAGCTGCCGTAAATAATCAGGTCAAGCAATCCGACAAGCAGCAGCCTGCCGAGGCGTCGGCTTCCAATGATAAGCTTCAGCAGAAAATTGCCGAAAGTAAGCAAGCCGAGCAACAACCTAAACAGCAGATTATTGAAGTGCCAGCCGTTAAAGAACAACTACGGCACGAACTCGCCGAAGGTAACAAGACCAAGCAATATGCAAGGCAGCAGACCGGCGAGTTAACAGCCTCCAAAAAACAATCCATACGTAGAGCGAACGCACGCAAGCAATCTGACAGGATTCTTAGAGAAAAGACTGAAAAAGTTAGAGTATCGAAAGAGCTCCGGGAACAACCGTTGGATGTTCAAAAACTTAAAGCCATAGCAGAATTGGCAAAGCAAATTCAGGGACGCCCCCGGCAATAGTAATACAAAGTACTATTTTGAATCACTATTGCCACCCAATTAGTTCTGCAAAACAGGAACTAAGATTAATTACATCAAGGAAAGCCCTGCTAATTGATTTTGAATCAATTGATTCCCAAGGCTTCTCTGACAGCAGCATCCGCCTTTGCCTCAGCCTCTTTGGCTTCCTTGATTTCCTCGACCTCTTCAAACTCCTTCGGCAGCGGAGCTTCAACAAGGTGCTTGACCTTTATATCCAAATGCGGTTTGAAAGCCGTACCGGCCGGTATAAGATGGCCGAGTATTACATTTTCCTTTAGGCCGTGAAGTTCATCTGTTTTACCGGCCAAAGAAGCCTCAGTCAGAACTTTCGTTGTTTCCTGGAAGCTGGCTGCAGCTATAAAACTCTCTGACCACAGTGAAGCCTTCGTAATACCTAAAAGCAATGTATTGGCAGTTGCAGGTTTGGCTTTTTGACCCGTTGCTCCTTTGCCGCCAATGTTTTCGATCTTTTCGTTGATACCGGCCAGCTCTTTCTTGTCGACAATTTGGCCGGCCTCTAAATCATTCGCATCTCCAACGTCAGCAATCCTGACGCTGTTTGTTAATTTTTCATTCTCTTTTCTGAATACGAATTTATCAACGACCTCACCCGGCAAAAATGAGCTGTCACCAACAGTCTCAATCTCGACTTTTCGCATCATCTGAGAACATATTATCTCAATGTGCTTGTCGTTGATGTTAACATTTTGTGAACGGTAGACATTTTGAATTTCTATTGTTAAATATCTTTGCAGCGCTTCTTCGCCCTTAATTCGCAGAATATCATGCGGCACCAACGGGCCATCTGTCAGGGCGTCACCGGCTTCGGCAAGGTCACCGGTATGAACGTTCAGATGTCTATCGCGCGGCACATGGTGTTCTTTTTCCATGCCGGATTCACTTCTGATTGTAATCGTCATTTTGCCCTTGCGTTTATCACTTCGCAGCTCGACCCGCCCGCTGATCTCAGCCATTGCGGCAGGATCTTTGGGTTTGC
>Ga0307378_10006588_pt1 | contig 15835 bp, 9 predicted proteins | sample UN1MG_FD_202238 | JGI IMG/M metagenome (GOLD analysis project Ga0307378, IMG submission 202238) | Soil microbial communities from Risofladan, Vaasa, Finland - UN-1 | ecosystem: Environmental > Terrestrial > Soil > Coastal area > Acid sulfate soil | place: Finland: Risofladan, Vaasa | collected... | reverse complement strand
TGTCGCTGCCGGCCGCCGGCCTGCTCGCGCAGGAGCTCGAGACAGCGATGCAGCGGCATGCCCGATGCCACCAGGTCGGCCAGCTGCCGCGTCAGCATCGCGACCTGGCCGCGACCGAGCCCAGGTCCCCGGGCGCCGCTATTCGCGTTGGCGCTGGCCGCGCCATCCAGTTCGGTCGGAAACACGCCTGAGGCGCGCAGCCGTGACGCCGCGTCGCGGCGGTCGGAGGCCTCGATCTCCCCCACAACGGTTGCGCCCTGCGCGTCCAGGGCGCGATAGCGGTACTTGCCCATTACCATCCTGCCGGGCTCGCCCCGAGGTCACCGAGGCGGGCCCGCGCTCCTCCACCCACGCTCAGCGGATGACCCGCGGTCCCTGCGAATCTTGGCTGGGTCCGCCCCAGCCGCCGCCGCCGGGCCGGCGCATCCCCTCTGCGCCGGGACCACCCATCCCGCCCGGTCGCATCCTGCCGCCCATGCGCATGCCCATGCCGTTGTCAAGCACGCCCATCGCCGTCAGCGCCGCCCGCGCCTTGAGCGACACCGCCTTGATCAATTGCGCGTCAATCGCCTTGACCTTCTGGCGGTACGCGAGCTGGGCCGCGTCGAACCTCTGCAGCGCCGCCCTGAGTTCTTGGTCCGTGGCCTTGTCGTTGCGCGCCGTCTGCCCCAGCGCCTCCAGCTCCTTCGCCAGCGGAGCCGTAGCTTCCATCTTGGCGCGCGCCGCCTTCTTCGCCGCAGCTTTCTCGGCCTCGGTCAGGCCGAGGCGCCCCAGCATCATGTCCAGCATCTGGCCGGGATCACCCTGCGGCCCCATTCGCTGCCCACCAGGCCCTGGCGGCGGCGCCGCAACCGGCCCCGGCGCCTCTGCGGCGATCACCGCCCCGGCCACCGCCGCGACCAGCAGCAACGCGGCCATTGCACGGAATCTCATGGTTCTGCTCCCTTCTTGCCGACATCCTCGGCGTCAGATCTCATCGCGCTGGCATACGCGCAGCACTTCCTCCACCGTTGCCCGGCCCTGGCGCACCTTCTCGCGCGCGTCCGCCAGCAGCGTCCGCATCCCCGCGGCGACCGCGCGCTGCTTGATCTGCGACGCCGACGCCTTTCCCAGCACCAGGGACCGCGCCTCGTCGTTGATCGCCAACAACTCAAACACCCCCGTGCGCCCGAGATAACCGGCGCCCCGACAGCGGTCACAGCCGGTCCCGCGACAGGCGCTGAATCCCCCGCGCAGCTCCGGCTCGACCCCCAGCTCGGCCAGCGCCTCCGCGTCGAGCTCCACCGCTTGCTTGCAGTGGGGGCAGACCAGGCGCACCAGGCGCTGCGCCAGCACCGCGATGACGCTGGACGCCGCCAGGTAGGGCTCGATGCCCATGTCCAGCAGTCGCGTCAGCGCGCCGGCGGAGTCGTTGGTGTGCAGGGTGCTGAAGACGACGTGCCCGGTGAGCGCGGCGTGAATGGCGATGTCCGCCGTCTCGCGGTCGCGGATCTCGCCGACCATGATCACGTCCGGGTCCTGACGCACGATGTGGCGCAGACCGGCGGCGAAGGTGAGGCCAATAGCGGGGCGGACGTTGATCTGATTGGCGCCGGGCAACTGGTATTCGACCGGGTCTTCGATGGTGATTACCTTGCGCTCGGGGGAGATGATGCGGCTGAGCGCGGCGTAGAGAGTGGTGGTCTTGCCGCTGCCGGTGGGCCCGGTGACGAGAATGATGCCGTGCGGCCGGCGGATGATGGCGGCGTACTGCGCGAGGACATCGGCCGGCATGCCCAGGTCCTCCAGCTCGCGCAACCCGGCGCTCTTGTCCAGCAGGCGAATGACCACGCCTTCGCCGAACAGGGTGGGCACGGTGGAAACCCGCATGTCAATCTGCCGGCCCGAGAAGCGCAGGCGGATGCGCCCGTCCTGTGGCAGGCGGCGCTCGGCGATATTGAGGTCGGCCAGGATCTTCACCCGCGACACGATCGCCGCGTGCAGGCGCCGCGGCGGCGACGAGGCCTCGCGCAGCACCCCGTCCACGCGGTAACGAATGCGGGTGTAGGTCTCGTAGGGCTCGATGTGGATGTCGCTCGCGCGATCCTGGATCCCCTGGTGCAGCACCAGGTTGACCAGCTTGATCACCAGGGCTTCGGACGCCATCTTCTCCAGGTCCGAGACCTCCAGGTCGTCAATCGCCGGCTCCTCCACCTGCAGCTCCGCCATGTCGCGGAACATGCGCTCCATGTAGAACTGCTCGATCGCCTCGGAGATCTCGGCCGCGGGCGCCAGCACCGGACGGATGTCGCAGCTCACCAGCAGCCGCAGGTCGTCAAGCGCGGAGACGTTGAGCGGGTCGGCGGTGGCGACGACCAGGGTGCCGTCGTCCTGCTGCAGCGGCAGCACCTGGTGGCGCAGGGCGAACTCGCTCGGCACCTTGAGCAACACCTCCGGGTTGAGCAGCCGCTCGACGTCGTGCACGTATTGCAGCCCCAGCCGCTCGCCGAGGTACCGCAGCACCTGCTCTTCCCCGGCGAACCCCAGGCGCACCACCACCACCGGCAGCCGGTCGCCGCTGCGCTCGCACTCCCGCAGCGCCTGCTGCAATTGATCTGCCGTGAGCAGCCCGGAATCCGCGAGCAGATCCCCGAGCGATTGACCTAGAGGAATCCCCATCCCGTTGTCGCCATCCTTACCAGGGCAGACGCTTTCGGAGGCGCGAAGGTTTCAGCGCGCGTCGAGAAGACCCGCGCAGTGCCTGGGGCCGGCCCCGATTGGGGGCAGCTTGCCGCCACGTTGCGGGGGCGCACCAGCGTGCTTGCCTCGGTGGGCGACGGGTGAGGAGAAGCGGGCGCTGGCCGCCCGGGAAGCGGGAAACGAGCCCACCGCCTCGGATAACCATGCCCATCAGTTGCAGGCGGCGAACAAGAGCGACAGCGCCCATCGCCTGAGCAGCCACGCCGCCGGCGGCGCGCAGGCGGGGGTCTAACTCTGGCGCGGGAACAGGTCCCGGATCATCCCCAGGGTCTCCTCGACGAGTTCCTCCCCGCCCGCTGGGCCAACTATCGACACGACTGGCATCGCCCCATATCCGCCCCTCTGAACCGCTCGTTCGGTGGGAAGATACAAGCCGCGGCCGGCGGCAAGCTGTACGATCACCGTTTGTGAGGCGGGACTGCGCGCCTTGATGCGCAGTCCATAGTCGAGAAACAGCTCGAACGGATTCGTCGCTAGAGCGACATCGCCGACCCGCAAGACGTGCAACTGCACCGGGACCGGTTCAGTCGTCTGGAGGCCGTCAAAGCACTCGACGACGGTGCGCAGCCGCTGCGTATGCCAGGAGCCGGCGCCATGATTCAGCAAGGCGCGCTCATACTCGGCCTGCGCCCAGTCTCGTTCCTCACGCGTGATCCTATATGGGGTCAGTTCGATGCGCCGCACGGCGTGGGCGAAGGGTATGTCGTCGGTCGCCGGGGTAGTGCAGGTGAGGGCCCGCGTTACCGCGTCGGCAACGCGCACGGCAATCTCGCGGCGCTCCGAAACCCCCCGGCGACGGCGCATCCTCTCCTCCTCGCGCTGGTAGAGTAGCAGGTGCGGGGAGATATCGCCCGCCGCCGCGCACAGCGGTAGCACGTGCAGCGCCTCGCCAAAGCGAGCGCGCAACTCGACCCGTATGTCATGCCAGAAGTCTGCGGAGAGAAGTTCCAGGAGCTCGTCAACCTGCGACGGACAGGGAATGGCGACAGCCACCCCGGTAAGGCGCCCGCCGGCATCCCAGGTGAAGAGCAGGTCCACGCTGTGATCCTCGTATCCCTCGATGGAGACGAAGTCGTCGCGGTCCGTTCGGCCGTACATCTGGGCAGTGCCGTCGGCGTAGGCAACGCGCCGGTTGTGCCCGACTACCGCGTGCTCGAAGGCAGCTGCGGTGGCCTGCGGGACGCGGCTCTCCCAAGCCTCCGCCGCCGCATCCGCGGCCTGGTCGGCCACCCATGCCGTGCCTTCCTGCGGCGTCATCACATCGCCGCCCGGGTGCGCAAAGGTCCCCTCTTCGAGCACTAGCGACGTGTGGGTGTGGGTCGCATTGAGAAGGATATTGTCCGCGGGCACAGACGGCAGGCGCGGGCCCAGGCGTTCGCGCACCGCGTGCTGCAGCCCCTCGGAGATGGCGCAGAGATCGCACGAGATGAGGATCGCGCAGTCCCTGGGATCGCCCCCCGCCATGGCGCACGCCGTCACCAGCAGCGGATCCATCGCCTCTGTCGCAATCCGGCGATGCATCTGGCCGCGGAGCATCACCGGGCGGTTCGGCGTCATGTCCCGCACCGCCCATCCGATGTCAAGCATGTGTGTCCTCCCCGGGTCAGGATGTCAGGGCGAAGCCCCTATGGTCGGTCCGAGCTTGCTGTTCGGCGCAGTTCAGCCGGCCGCGGCGCCCAGCATCTGATACTTGCGGCACTCGGCGACGACGGCCGCGTGCTGCTCCATCGTCCGGTGGGGGTACGCCGCGAGACAAACGATGAAGTGGTCCCCGTCCGCCGCGTCAGCGAAAAGCCGGCGCACCTGGGCCCGCATGTGCTCGAGATCCCACGACGCGTCCGCCAGCGCCACCAGCGTGGCGATGATGGTAATCCGCTCGCCCAGCAGGCGGCGGCCCTGCGCCACCGTCACATCGCCGATCGGGGGCACGGTGAAGGAATGCACTGCGTCCATTTTCGTGCGGCGGTAGAGAGGGAGCAGGTCGCGAATGAGGCCGCACGAGTGGTGGAAGTAAGGCTTGCCCTGCCGATGGCAGATCTCGGCCCGCCGATCCGTGCACTCCAGGCTGAAGCGCTCGAACATGGCGGGCGAGATGACCGTCGTGGAGGTATCATCGGTGCCGATCAGGGCGTCAATCGCGGAGTCCGCGGTGAGCTGCAACTGTTGCTGGTAGTTGCGCTCCATGACCGAGAAGAGATCGCTCACGGCCGCGGGCGCATCCGCGCACAGGTAGGCGAGGGTGGCGACCCCGCTGTAGACCCGATACATCATGGCGAGCGGGGTGCCAGGTAGGAAGCAGGTGAGGATGCCGTCATCGCCGATGAGCTCTCGCCGGGCTCGAATCGCCTGCAAGGCTGCCGGCTCAGCCTCAATAACCTCATCCTCGAATATCGTCGCCAAGGCTGGCAGATCGGCGGCGCTTTTCACCATGTGTTCCACGCAATACGAGGTGCCAACGTCACGGCTGCGCCGCGACACCTGCCGCAGGTCGCCGGCGGGCGTGTGCCAAGTCTCGATCGTGTCGTCGCCCTCCTGGGCGGAGTGCAGGCTGACGTTTCTGCGCGAGACCCGTACCGGGGGGGCGATGTAGTCCATGATGTCAATGCCAAGATGCCGCGAGAACGTCACCGTGCTCTGGTCGCACCATGTGACGGTTCCCATGGCCGCGGCGAGCTGCGGGTCCATGCCGTCTCGGCTGGGCTGATTGTAGGGATCAACGTGACCGCAGACAGGAGTCCACTGCGGCATTTCGTGGCGGAGGATCCTGAGCAGATTCTCGCGTGGGGTCGGCATCGCGCGCAGTGTGCCAGAGCCGGTTCGTCCTGTCAAGGCGCTCATGCATTCCGAAGGAAAGTGATCGCGCGTTCCGGTTGAAAGCGCTCACCGGCCGGAGCCGCGGCGAAGCGACGCGGGATCGCTCACATTGTGCTCTCTCTTGCGTTGGTTTGCAAGGGCTTATTGTGCTTGCGCTGGAATGGCTGAAGTTGGATATTGTTTCGCGGGAGCCAAGCCATGAAACCCGGGTGCGACGATCTCAGACAGAGCCTCTTGCTTGCGTGCGAGTGGATGGTGCGCCGGGCGATGTGGAGTGAGGACGAGCTTCCGCCGCCGCAAAACCCGTATGGGTTTCGTTACTCCTCCTGGAAAGGAGCCATGCGCGAGTACGACGCGCGCCAGCAGCAATGGTACGTGTTCGGCCCCGCCTGGCACACCGGGCAGGCGGCGAAGGCGCTGGTGTTGGCTTGTCGCGCCACCAGCGAGGAATGGCTCCTCGAGGGGGCGCGCCAGGCGGCGGCATTCCTGATGCGCGAGCGGGTGTCCGACAAGCGCGATCCGGATTGCGGACTCATCGAGTCCGAAACGGCTGGAATCCTGGAGAGCCTTGACGGCTTGATGCACCTGGGCGACGAGACCGGCGATCCAGGGTACTGGGACGCCGCCTTGGCCGCCCTGCACTGGGTGGAACGCACGATGTTCCTTCGCCAGGAGGGCCTCTTCCTCGACCACTACGACCCCTACGCCAGGAAGGCGACCTCGCTGCCAGCGATGGTCGAGCGTGAATCCCCGCTACCGGGGCGGCCTCTGCTGGACGATGGCGTCTTCTTGAGGGGATACCACAAGACCAAGGACCGGCGGCTGCGGAACGTCTTCTTCAGGACGGCGGAGCGCTTGCTGCGCGATGAGAATCCACCCGGCAATTTCGCGTTGTACAGCCCGAGCGATTACCGCACCGGCAGCAATCATCCGCGCCAAGCCTGCTGGTGGGGTCGCCCGATGGTCATGGCCGGGAAGGATTCCGGCGACGAGCGGTACCTGGAGTGCGCCCGCCGCGCCGCGCAATGGTACGTCCGGGCTCAACGCGTGGACGGCGGGATGTTTCGGCACACTCGCGGTGATTTCCAAACGCCTTCTTTTGGTCACGCCGCCAGCGGCATCCTGTTTGCGGCCGTGCTGTGGCACGACCTCATCGTCGCGGGAAAAAGCGATGAGCTCAGAGAGCCGCTGCAGCTCGCGCTGTCCTTTGGCGAGGCGATGCTGTTCACGCAGCCCCGGGACCCCAACCTCGCGGGCGCGGTGCTTGAGAAAGTCGTGCCCCCCCCGACGGAACCGACCGGCCGCCGTTCCTGGTGCGTGACTTGGGTACCATTGCCTACGTCCAGGCCGTGTCCCTGGCGCTGATGGACTCCTGTCTCCCTTCGTGAAGCGCGGGCGCCGGCGCCCCATCACTCCGGGGCGAGCGCGGAGGCTGCTCGCCCCGGGAAATCGGCGTCGCCGATCTTGAACAGCTCTCCCGTGCCGCCGGGGAGCGCGATCTTGAGCAGTCCGTCACCAACGGAGATCAACTCTGGCTCTCCGGTCGCTCTCGACAAACGCCCCACCGTCGTGACGGAGGGCGCGAACTCCGCCGTCATGGTAAGGGATCGCTCCGCTGCCGGGGCGTCAGGGCTGCGCCAGAGGTTGACGAGCATGAAGTAGCGGCCGCCCTGGTCGTCCCGGAAGAACCCGACCAGCCCGTCCTTGTCGGCCCCCTTCTCCTTCACCCGGATGGCGCTGATTCCCCACGCCTTCCCCGCGTCGGCGTCAAGAGGCTTCACGGGCGCGGGCGGCGAGTTGCTCACCACGCCGCCATTCTCCAGGTGCCGGCCGGCGATATAATAGACGCCGGCGCTGGTCAGGAAGCGCAGAGCTGAGCCCAGGTTCGTTACCTCCGCGTTGGCCCGCGCGGCCTGGGGATAGAGGCGGCTGGGGGAACCGTCCGGCTCCAGCAGCCCCCGCTTGAAGGCCACATCGTAGGTGAAGTAGATGATGCCGGTGAATCCGTAGGCGAGCGAGGAGAAGATCTGCATCCGCAAATCGGACTCGCTGGGCAGCGGGCGAGCGCCTCCGGTCCCGGGTTCCCCCCTTTCGTAGGACTGAATGAACTCCCAATAGGGGATCTCCGCCTTGAGGGCGCAGGCTCTGACCGCCTCGAGGCTGCCGAAGTAGGTGCCCGGGGAGTAGGGGCCCTCGGCGCCCCCGTCTTTGAACGGGTAGATGTCGAACACCAGCACGTCCGGTTTGCAGACGCTGACGTACTCAGCCAAATAGTCGTCGTAGCCGTAGGGGATGGGCGGGTCCTCGTAAACCCCGCTTGAGACCCACTTTGAACCGTAGTACTTGCCTGCAGGGGCGCCCATGGGATATGCGTTGGAGTAGACGAGGGTGTCAGGGAACGTGCTGCGGAACCACTCGATGCAGGCGGCGATATGCGGAAGCTCTGGGCGCTTGAATTCATCCCAGATGACCCACCCCGTGCAGCCGGGGTAGGTGTCGTAGAACTTCTTCGCCGTCGCCTTCATGCTCTCGATTGCCTCCGGGGAGGGGTTGGAGGGATCCTCGAAACGGGCTTTGTTGACCGCGTAGTAGTGCCAGGGCAGTCCGTCCTTGACCGCCGCCTCGAACAACCCCTCCCTGGGCTTCCATGCCAGCAGCGTTGTCAGTCCCGCGGCGCGGTACTGCTGGGCGTCGAGGGTCTCCACTCTCTGCGTCAATCCCATGATGGTAAACGGATGCTTCCGAACCCACTCTATCCCGAAGCGCTCGGAGCGCTCAGCGCCAGCCGCTGTCAGCCCCAGGCCCATCCACAGGAGCACCAACAGCGTCAGTGAAAACCTGCCCATGGAGATTCCTCCTGCGAGCCATGCCGGCAGCGCGCTCTTGCCGTCGCCTCCCGTGTAACCCTCTAACCAGCTAGAAGGTTCGCTCTTCGCACGTGGCATCCTGGCGGCAGGCGGGGCCGTCGCCGAGCGGCTCCCTGCGGCGCCCGTGGTATAATGGCGGGAAAGGGAGACTTGTCCACATGACGCATCCAGGCACGTCAGCTCAGGCAAAGCCCCTCCCGCTATCGCATCATCCGCAGTTGTTCTTGGACGATCATCTGATCGCGTGCGCGGAGAACCTGACGCGCGAACTCCAGCCGCCGGTGAAGCACCCCGCCAACCCGTTGATCATACGGGAGCACCCCTGGGAACAGCACAACCTCCAGGTTTACGGGACCGTTCTCCACGAAGCTGCGCTCGGCAAGTTTCGCTGCTGGTACCTAGCAAGGGGGCACGGCCAGATGGAGGCCGATACCCCGGAAGGCCCGCTAACGGCGAAGTACCTCCAGTGCTACGCCGAGTCGAGCGACGGCATCCGCTGGGCCAAGCCGATGGTCGGGCACGGCAAGTACGGCGGGCTGGACCGACATAACATCGTCATCCCCGGCGGACACGGGTTCTGCGTGCTGCCCACTCCGAACGATCCCGATCCGCAGAAGCGATACCGGGGTCTGGGCGGCAAGATCGTCGGCTTCTCGCCGGACGGCATTGAGTGGAGCACCCAGCCCTTCAGCGCGGCGGGCAAGAACGATACCAGTTCGTGCGTGATCCGCTGGAACAGCCGCTATCTGGCGTACGTGAGGAACCAGGAGAACGATCCCACTTGGCCCGGGGTGATGCGCGCCGTCGCGCTTTCCACCAGCGAGGATTTCGTCCAGTGGACGCCCAAACGCACATTCTTCACCACCGACAGTCGGGACGGTTACCCATGGACTCAACCCTACGGGATGGCCGTGACGCCCTATGGCGACCAACTCATCGGCATCATCTGGATGATTCACCTCGATCAGACCCCGGGCAACAACCGTCTCGGGGATCTGGACATGCAATTGATGGTCAGCCGTGACGGAACAAGCTGGCATCGCGTCGCGGAGCGGGCGGTGTTCCTGGGGCCGACGCCGGGAAGCTGGGATGAGGGGGGCGTTTTCCCGAGCACCACCCTGGTGGTCAAGGATGACCGCGTGCACGTGTATTACACCGGCCGATCCGCGCGCCACGGTGTCCAGGGGGGAGCGACGGGCATTGGTTTGGCGACATTGCCTGCCGAGCGGTTTGTAGCCCTTCGCCCCGCCGGCGCCGGGGGGGGCGGCATTATTGAGACACCGCTCCTGAGGTTCCCGGGTGAGGACCTCCTGGTCAATGCCGAGATCGAGCCGGGGAACCTGCAAGTGGAACTGTATGATGGGAGCGGCCGGGTGCGCCGGGGCTGCGAAGGGAACCAATCACAACTGACGCCCCATGACGCATTGCGCTATCGCGTTTGGTGGCAAGCGGATGGGAAACGCAGATCCTTGGGCGAAGCGACGGGAGGCCGGCCGGCGGCCTTGCGTTTCATCCTGCGTGGCGGCGCCCTGTATGCGTTTCAGGTGGCAGCCGGTTCCGACGCGGTCGGACGGGAGGAGAGATCGCCACGGAACGGATGAGGGTCGTATTCGCGCTGGTGTGCGCGCTCGGGCTGGGGACCGCGGGCCTCGCCGGTGAACGGCCCAAGGACTTCGGCAAGCAGTGGGTCCGCAATCACCCCCTCACCCTCATGGCTCTGCTACTGGACTCGGACACCTATGATCCGGCCTGGTACAAGGAGCTGAACTTGACGGCGGCCCTGATCTGGAAGGGGCGGGAGGGGCTGTTCGAGAAGTCCGCGGCGAACGGAATGCCCTGGCACTACTACGCGCTGCCCAACCTGAAGAAGACCAAGGACGCGGCCGACGACTACGATGCGCTAGCGCAGGAGAGGATGGACCTCGCCCGCAGCTTCCACGATAAGTATGCGGGCGGAGCAGGATTCCTGATCTGGGACGAGCCGCGCCATCCCGCCTTTCCGGCGATGGCCCAGGCGATGGCGTGGTTTCGGGAGACGTTCCCCGAGATGCTCGGTTACTCCAACCTCTACTCCGGCGGCGCACCGGCAGGTAAGTACTACGACACGGAGCCGGATGCGGAGGGTAACTACACGGCTCCCCCGGTGCCGTACGGGTACGAGCAGTACCTGCGGGAGTATCTCGATACCTGTCACCCGGATCTGCTGATGGTGGACCCGTACCCGTTCGTGGACTACGAGACCTGCGACGACGTGACGTGGACGGCCACGAGGTACTTCCATACGCTGGAGGCCGTGCGCAAGGCGGCGTTGGAGGCTTCTCTCCCGTACTGGACCTTTGTCCAATCCTTCGGCAATGGGGGCAGCTACTACTGCCCCAGCGAGTCGGACCTGCGCATGCAGGTGTTCTCTTCGCTTGCTTACGGCTTCACCGGCCTCGCTTACTTCCTCTATCACGCCCCGACCTATCCCTGCGCACTGCTTTGCGCCGACGGGACACCGTCGCCGCTGTTTCACGTCGTCAGCCAGGTCAACCGGGAAGTCCAGCATCTCGGCCCCGCGCTTCGTTCCCTGACGAGCACCGATGTTCGATACGTGCCGGGGCTGCGCTACCTCGACGGGCGCAACGTGCCGAACCCGCTGCCGGTGGGGGTGACGGCTTACGACGATGCGGCAGGCAAGGTTTGCGGAATCGCGAGCATCGAGGTCAAAGGGGTCGCCGAGAGCCGGAATGCGTTGATCGGCTTTTTCCGCGATGACGCGGGCGGCGCTTACTTCATGTTGGTCAATCTGCGGCACGCGCGCGGCGTGGCGGCCGACGAGATGATCGTTCCGGTGCAGCTGAGCTTCGAGCCCTCCGTGCAGACGTTGTACCGCCTGTCCCGGGAAACCGGCGGACCCGAGGCGGTCACCATAGCGGACGGCAAGCTGGAGCTTCGCCTTCCCGGCGGCACCGGCGATCTGTTCAAGGTCGGCGACGGCAAGTTCCCGGGCGTGGAAGGCGTGGAACGGTGGGACTCCCGTGACTGCAAGTGATGACGGCACCGCGATCGCTCACGGCAATCCGTGGGTGGAGTTTCCGGCCGGGCACCCGGGGGGCCGAATCGAGGCCATGGGCGCGGACGACAGCTTCATCTGGCGCAGCTATACCTTCCCGCGCGGCGCTGCGGGGGCGCTGGTAGATGTCTGGCACGGCGAATTCGCCGGCATCGCGCAAGGATGGGCCGTCCTTGAGCCGGGAACGTATCGCCTCGCCTGCGTCGGCAGCGACGGGCGGCGAACGTCTCTGGGCGAGCGGCATATCGCCCCGCGACTGGTTGTTGACCGCGAATTCGATCAGACGGCCACCGCGGAAACCTTGTCAGGCGAGGGCTGGCAGGTTCACGGCGAATGGGCGGCTGCGCGGCAAGGGTTGATGGCCGAGGGCGGCCCCGCTTTCCTCTTCCATGAAGGCGCGATGCACGGCGTCCTGGAGGCCACGTTTCACTGGGACGAAGTCCCGCAATCCGGCAAGTGCTGGGGGCTGATCGCGCGACACTACAACGCCTTCCATCACATGCGCCTCCTCTGCGTGCAGGAGTCGGATCAGTGGCGTCTGTGCCTGGCCCGCTGCGCCAATGCCGCCCCGGACCTACGTTCATTCACAACCGTCGCGGAGCAGGTTCATCCGGGTCGGCCTCCGCGCCGGGGCCGCATCACGTGGACGTTCAACGGCGACCGGCACCGGGTGGAACTCAACGGCGAACGGCTGCTCGAGGCGCGCGACGGGTACATGGGCGGCGTCGAGATCATCGGGCTCTTCGCCGACCCGGAGACCGTCGCCTGGGAAGACATGAGGATGCTGACGACGCAGAAGGTCCTGATGCACATCGTGGAGAAGGCATCCTATGCGGCCAGCATCCGTCCCGGCAACATCGGCGCACTGTTCCTGCGCGAAAGCCGAGCCCCAAGGCAGAACCTCTGCTGGGAAAGCGGCGTCCAGTTCGGGCACATCGGCGGGTCCGAGATCAAGTTCACGCAGGGCGCGGAGCTGACCGTTCGCGCCGACGGCGAGGTCCTGACGTCGGTGGCCTGGTCGGGGCCGATGCCCAAGTTCGTCGAGCAGGCCCGCGATGTGCGCGGGTGGGCCTATGGGCGAGCGACTTTCTACTCGGACCGCATCGTGGTTGACGACCGCGTCCTCACCTGGGTGCGCCGCAGCGTGGGGCCGGACCTGGATCTCCTGAGCGGGCTGCTCGCTGGGCCGGCCCGGGTCTGCCTGGGCGATGACGATCACTTCACGGAGTGGGTGCTGCCGCAGGATGGGCGCGAGTCTCATCCGAGCCCTTCGCCGCGCTTCCCCGCGGCTATCGCGGTTCCGCTGTGCCTGGGGGGTGAGCGATGGTGGCTGACGTGCCTGTGCCTGCTGCGTTACCCCGATCCCGCCCGCGCGCCGGCGCGCCTGTTTGCGTGGCGCTGTCCGCGCGGCTTGACGGCAAGCCATGATATCCGCGTCACCCCGACCGAGCCGGGAAGGGAGTATGCGTACACGCTGGTGATCTCCTGGGAGGAATCGGCAAGCGCCGCAGACGTGGAGCGCAATCTCCTGCACCGGCGGGCGGAGTGGCTCAACCCGATGACGATGGTGCCGCTGGAGGGAGCCACGGTTACGTTCGACGGGCCGGGCGAGCACCCGCGCGAAGCCCTGGACTTCAACGGGTGTTTTGACATGTCCACCGGGCGCTATGTCCTTCGCGCCGACGCCGGGCGCTTCGCCGCTCGCCTGGAACCGGGGGGCCTGGTGCGACGCTCGGTGGTGCTCGCAGTGCGGGATTGGCCCGCAGCTTGCGCACTGCGGTGCCGGCTGGACGGTCGCGCGCTGAAGGCCGGCGAAGACTTCGTCGCCCAGTCCTCTCTGGACGGCGAGCTTAACCTGCGATTGCTGGCGCCGCTGTCCGAGACGGCGGCGCTGGAGGGCGAAGCGGTGGCGTCGAAAGGAGCAGGATAGTGCTGGAGCTGGTTGACTGCGACTACTGGTGGAAGATGCTGGTGCTTCCGTGCCCCCCGGGCGCGACGCCCCTGGAGGCGCACGTCCGCATCCGGCAGCCCCAGGGGTTCGTCCAGGAGCTGACGACCCGCGATGTGGAGGTGCGCGACGGCCGCGCGCACGTGCGCATCCTCTATCCCTTGCTCGACGACGGCCGCTATGACCCCTCCCACGCCACCTGGAATGGGTCTTGGGAGATGGGGGAGTATCAGATCGAGCTGCGTCTGTCGGGCGCCGAGGGCGAGATCGCCCGCGGGACGATGTCTCTCGACCCGCACTCCTTCTTCCCCTGCACGCGCTCGCCGATCGCCGTGGATGCCCGCCCGCAATTCATCGAGTGCGCCGCGCGACAGTTTCTGTACATCAATGAAGACACCGCGTGCTTCGTCATCCGCATCCGCAAGCACCGGGTCTCCGCGTGCGAGGTGTCGGCGGACGTAACATCGCGCGGGGGGGCGGCGGTGCTGGCGGGGCCTTGGCGGTTTCGCCTGACGCATGAGTTCCGGGAGCAGTCCTTCGACACCACGGGCTGGCCGACGGGCGAGTATTGGATTCGCATCCGCGTCTTGCGCGAGGGGGAGCCGGTTGGCCCCTTCTGCATTCGCAAGTTCTGGAAACAGGTTTCATCGCCCCCCAGCGGCCCCGAGGTGCTGGAGCTGGGCGGCTACCCGGAAGTGCTGGTGGATGATTTCGCTTGCGCCGAGGTCGAGGGCGTGCAGTTCGTGCCCGATCGGCTGCGGACGTCGGGTGCGCCGCTGGTTGCGCCCACGGCCCCGCACGAGGAGGAGATGCTGTCCGTCGAGTCGTTGACCTGGAACGAGGCTGCGCAGCGCTATGAATGCGTCTATGTCAACTCAGGAGGTCGGCTGGAGCGCAAGGATACGGAGCCGGAGCGGGAATACCTTAAGCTGCTGGCCGTCAGCTCGGATGGGGAGCACTGGGAGAAACCGCGGCTGGGGCAAGTGGAGTACGAGGGCTCGCGGGACAACAACATCCTGCGCGATGAGCGCGACTGCCCCACCCGCATGATCCGCTTCCACAAGACGCGCAAGGACATCATGGATCACGACATCGAGTGCGCGCAGTTTCGGTTCTACGATCCCGATCGCGACGGCTCCGTCAACCTGGACAACGTCTTTCTCGCCTCGGGCAAGCGCTACTTCCCCCTCGAGTGCAAGAGCCTGGGCGACGCGCAGGCGGCACAACAGGCCGCGGACGCCGAGAGAGCTTTGCAGTCTTCCCTGCGCCCTGACGGGCTGGGCGTTCTGGACTCTCCGCAGGAGCCGGCCTCCCCGGACGGCTGCTTTCGCCCGCGCAGCGGCGAGTTCTGGCCCTTCGAGAAGCGCGGCGACCTCTACCTGGCCCTGACCCGCGAGCCGCTGCTCTACCTCGGCGTCGGCATGGATCTCATGCACTCGAGCGAGTCCATGCGGTGCCATGTCGAAGACACGGGCCGCAAGCGCTTGCTCTGGTACTTCCGCCCCGCCGCACCCGCCTACCCGCCGCACGGCGCCGTGTATGACAACATGCACCTGGGTCTGCGGTGCCTGGCGGTGCTGTGGACCGACGACGGGCTGCACTACCACCGGCAGTTCGTCCTGGGGCCGGACCAGCGGGACCGCTTCGGAACGCAGTTCTACGGCATGGGGCTGCTCCAGAAGTTCGGCGCCTGCGGCGACGCGCCGGGGCGGCCGGTGCTCGGCAAGCTGTTCTGCAACATCAGCCAGGCCTTCCCCACGCGCAACCTCTACCTGGGCATGGTGCTCGCGCACTGGGGCATTGAACAGACGCAGAGCCCGGAGCTCGTCTGGTCGCGCGACCTGCTGCACTTCCATCGCTTTGCGCAGCAGCGTCGCAGCCTGATCGAGCTCGGCGCGGGCGGGTCCTTTGACGCGGGGATGATCCGGCCCCGCTGCACGTACCACGAGTTCGGCGACGAGTGGTGGTACCATTACACGGGAATCAACACGCGGCATAACGGCTACGTCGTGATGGCCCGGTTGCACACCGTGGATGAAATGCGGCGCGAATACCCGAACTGGGCCGAGGCGCCGTATTCCTGCACCTGGGAGGGAACCTTTGCTGACGGCAAGGCGACTCGTTACCTTCCGGGGGTGGCGCGAGGCAAGCCGTACCGTCTGGCGCACGCGGAGGCCGTCGAGGGAAGGGGGCGGCTCAAGACCCATCCCCTCCGCGTTGACGGTGACACGCTGCTCATCAACGCCGCCACCGAGCCCGACGGCTGGGTGCTCGTTCGCGTCCTCGATGAAACCGGCCAGCCTGTGACTGACCCGCCGGTGCGGTTCCAAGGCGATGCGACGGCGGCCCCGGTGGCCGACCTTGGACCGCGCCGCGGCCAAGCGGTCGTCGTCGAGTTTACGATCTACCAGG
>Ga0307378_10006587_pt1 | contig 15837 bp, 13 predicted proteins | sample UN1MG_FD_202238 | JGI IMG/M metagenome (GOLD analysis project Ga0307378, IMG submission 202238) | Soil microbial communities from Risofladan, Vaasa, Finland - UN-1 | ecosystem: Environmental > Terrestrial > Soil > Coastal area > Acid sulfate soil | place: Finland: Risofladan, Vaasa | collected... | reverse complement strand
TGGACAGCCGCCTGGATAGTATCGACTCGATGGTTACCGCCGTTGCCGAGCGCATAATGTTGCAGCCCGTTGTCCTTAATATCACCTGTCCCCACTGCGGTAAGAATATAGAGATTACCCTTATCGGCAGCGCCAAGCCAGGCAGGTAACTGCCCGAGCGCGATATAGTTCTGAGCCAGTCTTTTTATCAATAGAGCCGTTATGCCCTCGGCGCGTGCCGATTAGTTATACCATTTTCAAGCAAAGGACGGATATGGAATGATGGGGCTGATAATCGTCGTCGTTTATTTTATGGCCATGATTGCCATCGGGCTGTGGAGCCGTAGTAAGGCGAGGGGAGCGACTAATTTCTTTGTGGCGGGGCGGAGTGGCTCCTCCTTTTTTATTACCGGCTCGCTGTTGGCGACTATTATCGGCGGCTCAGCCACGGTGGGTATGGCCGGGTTGGGCTTCAGCCAGGGGTTGACCGGGATGTGGTGGCTGCTGGTGGGCACGGTGGGGCTGATAGTTTTGGGGATTTTCCTGGCGGGCAAGGTGCGGCAGTTCGGGCTTTATACTCTGCCCGAGCTGGTGGAGAAGCAGTACGATAAGCGCATCGGGCTGGCCGCTTCTATTCTTATCGTTATTTCCTGGGTGGGGGTTATCGCCGCCCAGATTGTGGCTTCGGGTAAGATATTGAGCGTGCTGGGGATGGGCGACCCGACGATGTGGATGATTATCTTCAGCGGCGTCTTTATCGCCTATACCGTCATCGGCGGGCAGTATTCCGTTATCCGCACCGATATTGTACAGGTGGGGATAATCTTCCTGGGCATCTTCGGCGGGCTGGCGCTGGTGCTGACCCGTGTCGGGGGGTGGGGGGGGCTGGAGACGGCTCTACCCGCGGACCATTTCGCTTTTCCCATAAGCGAGTCGTTCGGCGGTTACGAGCTGGTCTCTTTGCTGTTGTTGGTGGGGTTGACCTATGTGGTGGGGCCGGATATGTATTCCCGCCTGTTTTGCGCTAAAGACGGGAGGACGGCAAGGAAATCGGTCTTCTGGGCGGCGGCGCTTATTATCCCCTTTGCCCTGGGCATTACCGTAATCGGCATGGGGGCGTCGGCTATGTTCCCCGGTATTTCGCCGGAGCAGGCTTTCCCAACGGTGATAACCGAGGTCTTGCCGCCTTTTCTGGGTTATATAGTGCTGGCGGCGCTGCTGGGGGCGGTGATGTCTTCCGCCGACACCTGCCTGATGACGGCCAGCACCATACTTTCGGTGGATATCGTGGGGCGGTTTAAGCCCTCGCTGAGCCAGGATAGGCTTTTGTTCCTTTCCCGGTGGGGAATAGTGCTGCTGGGGATTTGCTCTTTGCTGGTGGCGCTGGCGCTTAAAGGGGTGATAAGCTCACTCCTCTTTGCCTATACCGTCTATACCTGCGGCGTGATTTTGCCGGTGCTGGCCGGCTTTTATAAGGATAAGCTCAAAGTTACTTCGCTGGGAGCGCTGGCGGCGATTATCGGGGGTGGGGGGCTGGCGCTGGTGAGCAAGCTGTTCGAGATAAAGTACCTGGATTTGGGGGGGCTGCTGGCCAGCGGGGTGCTTCTTTTCGCGGTCAGCTTTATCGAAAACAGGGTGAGGGGCAAGAGCCTTGACCGAAGTCGGGGTATCTAGTAGAATATTCTTTGCTTTTAAAGGGCGGTTAGCTCAGTTGGTTAGAGCACTGCGTTGACATCGCAGAGGTCACTGGTTCGAGCCCGGTACCGCCCACCATCTTGACAAAATGGCGATGGTTAATTATACTCTCACAGTAACTTAAAATTTCGCAGATGTTTCGAATATCATCTCGCGCTGTCCAGGGGTTAGTAGGAATCTTTTCGGTAGCGCCGAATGTATCTCATAAGAGGCTGGGTGCATTGACAACTATCTTAACGGGGTGTATCATTCGGGCAAGGTCGATTTGTCTGAAAATGGCCAAGGTACTGGACTCACAATTTTACCAGGGAACCAAAGCCGATATCAATTATCAAGGAATAGGGGGTGAGCCTATGTGAGGTTTTCGACGTTACGAACTAAAACCATCCTTGAAACTCAAGAAAGGAGAAACAAGTGAGCAAGAAAATATTATTGGTATTGTTGGTGGTGACGTTGCTGTTCAGCGGCTTGTTGGTTGCTTGTGAAAAAGAAACCGAGCCAACCGGACCGACCGAACCAACCGGACCCACCGAACCAACCGGACCAACTCCGCCAGAACAAGATGAAATCGTCATCGGCGCTTCCCGGGATATCACCGGCCCGCAGGCCGGTTTCCAGGACTATGGCTTCGCCCCTCTCTATAAGATGTGGGCTGAAGAAGTCAACGCCGCCGGCGGCATCAATGTGGCTGGCAAGATGCTTCAGGTCAGAATAATAGAGTACGATGATGCCAGCGACCCGGCCGCATGCACCAGGAATCTCGAGAAGCTGATCACGGAAGACAATGTCGACTTCCTCTTCGGGCCGACCGGCACCGCCATGCTCTTTTCCGCGGCGCCTATCGCCAATAAATACGAGACACTCATGCTCTGCGGCGAAGGCGGCGCCACCACCCTCGAGCCGGTGATGCCCGACATGCCTTACGTCTTCTCCGTTTTGAACTACGCCAACCATTTCCAGATACCCGTGTTCACCGAACTCATGGTAGAGGCAGGGGCTAAGACGGCATACATCATGTACATGGCCGACCTGCACGGCGCCGAATATAACGCTGCCGCCCAAGGCGAATTCGCCCTGAATGGCATCACGGTCGTGGGCTCCACGAGCATACCGGTTACTATCTCGGATATGAACCCGATAATCGAGGAAGCCAAGGCTTTGGACCCCGATATCTTCTGCTGCTTCTGCTATCCGAACCAGAATATGCTCTTCATGCAGACTGCCATGGCGCTGGAGTTCAACCCGGATTGCGTCTTGATTGGCCCGGGCTGTAACTTCGAGTTCTTCAATCTCGTGTTCGGCCCCGCTCTGGAAGGTGTTATGGGTGAGGGCGCGTGGAACAGGAATAGCTCACCCGCACTCGCTGAGTTCGCGGATAAGCTGACGGGCCTGGTTGGCATGGGCAATCAGGACTGGTGGGGTGCTAATGTATACTATGCCAGTCTCCAGTACCTCCAGCAGGCCATCGAAGAGGCTGCCACCCTTGATACCGAGGCAATCCTGGAAGTTTACAGGACCGCCCATTTCGACACAATAATAGGAGACATGTATTGGGATATTCAGGGTGAAAATGGCGGCGGCCTGTTGCCGCAGGCATGCTACTCCGGACAAATCGGGCAGTGGCAGAGCGGCATCTTTGAAGTCGTCGACAACGACGAACACCGCACCGCAGACCCCATCTATCCGAAGCTGCCGTGGCCGACAGAGTAAACCTTAGTCGGAGAGCTAAATAGCAAAAAAATAGAGTTTGCAGGCTGTCTGGGGGTCATACCGGGGGTCAAAACCGGTATCCTCTAGAAAGATACCTTGTATGACCTTCAGCCAGTCTGCTTGTGTAAAATCCAGTATAAAGTATATAATATCTAGCGAATGTCTTTGAGATATTTGAGATAATATAATGGAACATTTTCTTAGCATCTTCATTGGCGGCCTTTTAATCGGCGGTATTTATTCGTTAGTATCTATGGGGCTTAGCCTGCAATATGGCGTCGCCAAGGTATTGAACATCGCCCACGGCGAGTTTTTAATGATAGGCGCTTTCCTTACCTTCGTGCTGCAGCAAAATGGCGTTGACCCGCTGCTTACCGTTGTGATAATCGCCCCGCTGATGTTTATTGTGGGATTTATCATTTACCGGACGATTTTCACAACCATCAGGTTAAAAGCATCCAACCCGGGGGTTTTTGAAAGCAACGCCTTGCTGGCTGCCTTCGGGCTTTATTTTATCGTTCAAAATATCGGGCGCCTCATCTGGGGCACCACACCACAAAGTTACAGTTATTTGCCCGGGACTGTCTCTCTCGGCGGAGCGTTATTTAACGATAGCCGGCTGGTCGCCGCGGCGTTCGCCATCGCGGTCGGCGCCGCTTTCTACCTCTATTTAGCCAGAGCCCGTACCGGCAAGGCTATCCGGGCGGCTGCCCAGGACCCCACTACCGCCGGGTTGATGGGGGTCAATATTAATAACACACTGGCATTGTGTTTTGGCTTCGGTGCCGCCATGGCGGGTGTCGCCGGTGCGCTTATCAGCGTTTGCTACCCGATATCTACGACGATGGGCCTGGGCTATACCGTCATTGCCATCGTCGTCATCACGCTGGGCGGGCTCGGCAGCATTCCCGGCAGTTTTATCGGGGGTTTTATCCTGGGCGTTATTGGTACCGCCGTCACATCCTGGGACGCGGGTTTATCCGTGGCTTCTTACTATGTAATCTTTGTCATTTTATTGCTGGTTAGGCCGAAAGGCCTCTTTGGGAAATAAGAAATGAACTTTAGCAAGATAAACTGGAAAAAGAATGCCATAATCTGGGGAATACCGCTGGTAGGCGTAATTTTACTGAGCTTTTTCCCGCAATACGGCTCGGCATATTGGGTTACGCGCCTTAGCTATTTTCTGATGTATATTATCCTGGCGGTTGCCTGGACGATTTTCTCCGGCGCCACCGGCTATATCTCGCTGGCGTCGTCTGCCTTTTTCGGGGTTGGCATTTATGCGGCGGCGCTACTGGGAGAATCAATGCCGTTAATCTTCGTGGTCTTAATCGGAGGCGCTGCCAGCTTTGTTCTCGCCTTCATCTTCGGCGCCATAACCTTAAGGCTGCGCGGCATTTATTTCGCCATGTTTACCTTCGGTCTCGTGCTGCTTTTCAAGGAGTTGATTTACTACTACGAAATCACTGTCGAAGGTCTCCGCGGAAGGTTCGTTGTGCTTCAGAGTAACGATACCATTTACTATTATCTGCTGGGCATCTTCGTCGTCACAATGATTGCAGCTTACTTTATGAGAAGGTCGAAGTTCGGGCTGGCGCTGCGAAGCATCGGTCAGAACGAAGAAGCGGCGGCGCATACCGGCGTCAACGTTACCATGGTTAAGATTCTTACTTTTGCCGTGAGCGCAATATTTATGGGTGCCGCAGGCGTTGTCATGGCGACGAAATGGACTTATGTAGACCCGGGCGTCGCTTTTAACCTGATGATATCTTTCACTCCGGTGCTGATGGCTATTTTCGGCGGGATGGGGAATATTTACGGGCCGGTTATCGGCGCGGTGCTCTTTACCTATATCCAGGAAGTGTTAACTACGGGTGATTTGAAAAACTACTATATGCTCATCTTCGGTGCCGTATTAATAGGCGCTATAGTATTCATGCCTAACGGACTGATGGGGGTGATACAAAAACTGGTAGGACTGGTACGGAAGTGGAGGAAAGGAGGTTCGGTGGAACAGAATGCGAATACTTGAAGGTGAAAAGGTTACCAAGTACTTTGGCGGGCTGGCGGCGGTATCGGAAGTAGATTTTTCCGTCGAGCAGGGCGAGATTTTCGGCCTGATCGGACCTAACGGGGCGGGTAAGACAACGCTTTTTAACCTGATATCGGGGGCGTTTACCCCTAAGTCGGGAGTAATAAAGTTTAAGGGTAAAAAAATCAGCGGCCTAAAACCGTATAAAATATGCCGGATGGGGATGGCCCGAACCTTTCAGGAGGTTAAGATTTTCGGCGGTGTGCCGGCTATAGAGAATGTGTCGTTGGGCGCGCTGTTCGGGGGGCCGAAGGCTATGTCAACAGCGCAGGCTACCAAGGAAGCCGGGGAGTTATTGGATTTTGTCGGATTTACCGTGCCTAAAAATATCCCGGCCGGGGGTTTGACCCTGGTTAACCAGAAGCGGGTCGAGATAGCCCGGGCTTTAGCCACCAAGGCGGATATGTTGTTGCTCGACGAGGTGATGGCGGGACTAACGCCCACCGAGACCGCCGAGGCTATGGAGCTGGTGAAAAGGATTCGGGATAGAGGGTTTACCGTTTTTATGATCGAGCATGTTATGAAGGCGATTATGGGCGTTTGCGACCGAATTATGGTTCTCCATCACGGCGAGAAGATTGCCGACGGAACGCCCCAGGAAATTGCTACCAGCAAGAAGGTTATTGAGGTATACTTAGGAGAGTAGGTTTATGCTGGAAGTTTGTAACGTCAATACCTCTTATGGCAAGATCCAGGCCTTATGGGATATTTCTATAAACATCGAGGAGACCGAGATAGTGGCTCTGGTTGGAGCTAACGGCGCGGGCAAGACCACGCTGCTTAATACTATAACGGGTCTGCTGCAACCGGCTTCGGGTACTATCGAGTTCATGGGCCAGAGGATAGACGACTTGCCGCCTCACAAAATCGTGGGACTGGGTATTTCTCATGTGCCTGAGGGGAGAAGGCTCTTTGCCGACATGTCGGTGCATGAGAACCTGGAGATGGGGGCTTATACCCCCAGAGCCTGGAAGCACCGGAATGAGACTTTTGAGCAGGTTTATGAGTCTTTCCCCATATTGAAGGAGAGGGCGGGGCAGTTGGGCCGGACGTTGAGCGGTGGCGAGCAGCAGATGCTGGCGATGGGGAGGGGTCTGATGTCGATGCCGAAGCTATGCATCTTCGATGAGCCTTCCTACGGGCTGGCGCCGATAATTATGGCCGAGGTTTTCGATGTCATTAAGGCCCTGCGCGAGCGGGGGATTACCATACTGCTTATCGAGCAGAATGTTCCACGCACCCTGGAGATAGCTGACCGGGCATACGTGCTTGAGAACGGGCATATTGTCCTCGAGGGAGACTGCGAGCATCTTCTGCAAGAGGAGATGGTCAAGAAAGCCTATCTGGGGCTTTAAGCCCGATTTTAATACGCGGCGTGGGGAGGGGTGGGGTTGTTATCTTTATGGCGTTGGTTATATCCTGAAAGGGTTTGGTAGTATGGGCGATATTTTCCTACTGAACGCTAGTTTAGCCACGAGTAGGGTGGAAAGAAAATCGGATATGTTTCCTAAAAGACCGTGAGATGCCCTGAACTTGTCCAGCCAGGGCACATAATTTCTCTGGACGGGCTAGATTCGGGGAGGTGAAAATGGGGTTTATATATTAAGGTAAGGCTGTTCGGCGGAAGAGCTAAATAATTCTTTAAGGAGGTAAAAAGAAAATGGCTGGAGATTTAGCTAACCTGTTAGCTGATTTGAAGGAACAAGAGGCTCTTAAAGTTGTTAAGGATAGGTTGGCGAAGGGGGATGATGCCCTTAAGATTCTGGAGGACGCCCGCAAGGGCATGGAAATCGTGGGCAAGCGCTTCGCCAGTAGCCAGTATTTCGTTCCCGACCTGGTTTATTCTGGTGAAATCTTGAAGGCGGTATCCGAGATTGTTAAGCCCAAGCTGACTCAGGCGGCAGCCCCCAAGAAGCTGGGCAAGGTCGTTTTCGGTACCGTTGCCGGCGATATCCACGACATCGGTAAGGATATCGTCGTTTTTATGCTCGATGTTAGCGGCTTTGAGGTGCACGACCTGGGCGTTGATGTGCCGGTGCAGAAGTTCGTTGATAAGATTAAGGAGACCGGGGCTCCCGTCGTCGGCTTGAGCGGCTTTCTTACCCTGGCTTTCGATTCCATGAAGCAGACTATCGAAGCTATAGCCGGCGCCGGCCTGAGGGATAAGGTCAAAATTATGATCGGCGGCGGCCAGATGAGTGAAGAGGTGAGGAAGTATACCGGCGCTGACGCCTACGGTAAAGACGCGATGGCCGGCGTAACCCTGGCTCAGAAGTGGATTGCCGGTTGATAACCCCTGTAAACTAAGATTTTCGATAGAAAAGATACAGGAGGTAATAAAAATGGCTAAAGAATGGATAGATATGACATCGGACGAAAAACAAGATGTAATGTTTGCCCGGTGGATGGCACCGAAAGACCCCGAGGGCAATGACCTTAAGTTCCAGAGCCCCCAGACTGAAAAGGCGTATAAAGAGCGAATAACCAGGATAAAAGACGCCATCCAGATGAAAAAATTGCCGGACAGGGTGCCGGTCTTTGTGCTTCCCAGCTTTTTCCCTGTTTATAATGCCGGCATAACCCCCCATGACGCTATGTACGACTACGATAAGCTCTATGCGGCCTATAAGAAATTCCTCGTCGAATTTGAGCCTGACGGACACCTCGGCGTGGACATGCCCGGCCCGGGCAAGTTCTTCGAAGCTCTGGACTACAAGCTCTATTCCTGGCCCGGCCACGGGGTGGCTAAGGAGCAGTCGTACCAGGCTAACGAAGGCGAATACATGAAGCCCGAGGAATACGACGACCTGATTCAGGACCCCACCGGTTATTTTCTTCATAGCTACTTTCCGCGCGTCTTTGGCGCCCTGGGCCCCTTCCAGGCGTTGCCGGCTTTCACCGGCATCCTCGAAATGTACGGCCTGGGCTATAACTTCATACCCTTCGGCGTGCCGCCCGTCCAGGCTTCCCTGAAGGCCCTTATGGACGCGGGCAACGAGGTTATGAAGTGGCTGGGTCCTGTCATGCAGTGGAATATGGAGACCATCTCTATGGGCTACGCCGGCATCGTCGCTGGCTATACCAAGGCACCCTTCGACGTGCTCGGCGATACCCTCAGGGGCACCAGGGGGATAATGATGGATATGTACCGCTGCCCCGACAAGCTCCTCGAAGCCATGGACAGGTTGGTCCCGCTGATGATTAAGATGGGGGTCGGCGCCGCCCAGATGAACGGCAAGCCTCTGGTCTTTATGCCCCTGCATAAGGGCGCTGACGGCTTCCTCTCCGAAGCGCAGTTCCAGAAGTTCTACTGGCCTACCTTCAGGAAGGTCATGATGGGCTTAATCGAGGAGGGCTGCGTGCCCTTCCCGGCGGCTGAGGGGAGTTGGACCACGCGTCTGGAGACCTTCCGAGACTTACCCAAAGGTAAGACTTTCTGGATGATAGACAATAGCGATATGGCTAAGGCCAAGAAAACCATCGGTTCCGTGGCTTGTATAATGGGCAACGTGCAATCCGATATATTGGCTTTGGGTACAGTCCAGCAGGTGAAGGACAAAGTCAAGGAGCTCATCGATACCTGCGCTAAGGGCGGCGGCTACGTCCTGAGCAACGGCGCCTTCTTCGACCAGGCCAAGGCGGAGAACGTCAAGGCTATGGCCGAGTTTGGCAAGGAATACGGCAGTAAAGTCTATAAATAGACGCTAAGGTGATTAAGAGTGGTACCCCGGGGCAAGCCTTTTGTCTCGGGGTTCGCTTTTTTTGAGGCTTTCGCCGTGGCTAAAGGCCTCCGAGGGAGAAGGATATGCCGGTAATCCGCGATATTCCCCTGAACCTGGACTACAGCGATGAAGTGCTGCGCCGCCAGGGGTTGGGGGGTAGAGCCAGGGTAAGGACGGAGATAAAGAAGGTAATTACCGAGCTGCTGGCTGAAGTCGGGAAGGATGGCCTCCTGGAGCCGACGGTCGCTTATGAATGCTACCCGATAGCCGCCATGCACCCCGACCGGATATCGCTGGAGGGGGGTAAGGCGATAGAGGGGCCTTTGCTATCCGCGACCTTTCCCGAGGCCAGGGAGTTTATCGTCCTCATCGCCACCATCGGCCCCAGGCTGGAAGAGCGGGTGACCGAATATAGTAAAGGCGGGAAAGCCCTGCGCGGGGTGGTGCTGGACGGTATCGGCACCGCCGCCGTGGATATGCTGATTCCCGAAGCCCTGAGGCTTATTGCCGCCGAGGTTGCCTCGCGGGGCTATGAGATAAGCAGCCCGGTTAACCCGGGTATGCCCGGTTTCCCCATGACCGAGCAGTGGAATCTGCTGGAGCTGGCGCCGGCCAAGGAAATAGGCGTGAGCTTGTCCTCTTCCGGAGTGTTGATTCCCCGCAAGTCGACCTCTATGGTTGTCGGCACCGGCCCCAAGATGACCCGGTGGACACAGGCCGAGGTCTGCGGGCGTTGCAGCCTGAGGAAAACTTGTCCCTATAAGGCGGTATCCTAAATAGCGTTTGAAGGGTAATGAAGCCGCGGGGCTATTTTATTTCCAGGCGGCTCGAAGTGGCCGATTCGATAAGCGTGCAGAAGAGCTCTACCAGCTCGGGGTCGAACTGGGTTCCGGCACAGCGCAGCAGTTCTTCGAGCGCGCTCCGGGGTGCTAGCTGCTCACGGTAGGGGCGGGGGGAGGTCATGGCGTCGTAGGCGTCGGCTATGGCCAGTATTCTGCCTTCCAAGGGTATGGAGTCCCCTTTTAGACCGGAGGGGTAGCCACGTCCATCGTAGTGCTCGTGGTGGTGAAGTATGGCGGGGAGGCAGTTGACCAGGTCGATAATATGCCTGAGTATTTCTACGCCGAGCTTGGGGTGTATTTTTACCGGCTCCCATTCTTCATCGGTCAGGGGGCCTTCTTTGCTGAGTATAGAATCGGGTATGCCGACCTTGCCGATATCGTGGAGCAGGCTGGCGGCGCGAATAGTGGCGATTCTATCCTGAGGCAAGTCGAGTGCCTCAGCTATGGCTACCGAATAGTCGCTGACCTTCCGGGAGTGGCCGTAGGTGTAGTGGTCTTTGGCATCAACCGTAGCCGCCAGCGCGTAGATGATGCTTAGAGCCCTGGGTCTTGCCTCGAGCTCGGCGCTGATTTTGGGCGATTCCGGCTTGTCGAGGTCTGAGGATAGGCAGGTCCGGTTTCTTCCCGCCTGTTTCGCCCGATAGAGAGCGGAATCGGCGCGGGCAATTATTTCCTCTTTCATCACGCCGTCGGTGGGCCAGCTGGCGATGCCGATGCTGACTGTTATGGGCATGGTGCGGGAGCTTGTTTTCGATTCTATCATTTTGCGCATACGCTCGGCTACCTTAGCCGCGGCGTCCAGCCGCGTTTCGGGCAGGATAATGGCGAATTCCTCGCCGCCGTAGCGGAAGGAGAGGTCTATGTTTCGGATTGAGCCTTCAATATACCTGCCGATTCTGCGCAGCACCTCATCCCCCGCCAGGTGCCCGTAGATATCGTTGTAAGCCTTGAAGAGGTCTATATCCAGCATTATCAGGGAGAACATGCTGCCGAAGCGGGAACCGCGGGCGATTTCCTGTTCCAGGCGTTCGTGGAAGTGGCGGTGATTGTAGAGGCCGGTCAGCCCGTCGGTGTTAGCCCTTATCGTTGCCTGGGCGTAGAGGCGGGCGTTTTCGATGAGGATGCTGGCCTGGCTGGCAACACTGACCACAAGCTCTATGTCCTCGTGGGAGTAGATTTTGCCCAGCTGTTTTTTGCCCAGGGCCAGGATACCGATAAGCCTGCCCCCGGTCTTAATCGGGCACAGGATTTCCATGTCGGCCAGTTTTTCCCTCTCCGTCTGCCACAACCCTTTAAGTTCGGGGTGGTTATCCATCTGCCTCAGTTCGATGGGTCTGGCTTCTTTTTCCATGAGGGCGATTATCGGGCTGTCGACGTTAAGCCTGAGTTTGTCGTTTGAATCATCTTCTATTTCGGGGTAGGTGAACTGGGTGGTGAAGTCGCCGCTGTTAACGTCTTCGAAGAGCAATTTGGCGTGCTCGATATTTAGAGCCTTGGTTACAGCGGGGAGCATTTCGCTAGCCAGCTCGTCCATGTTAATGATATTACCCATCTTCTTGCTGAAGGTGAGTAGCGACTGACGGTATCTGTAGGTTCCCCGATAGAAGATGCGGTCTATCAGCTCTTGAAAGAAGCGCCTCAAGGGGCCGGCCAGCAGTATGAGCAGGAGGGCGAAACCGGAGGCAATGAGCAGAATAAGGTAAACCGGCTGGTCGGGGAGAAGCCTTTGCCCCAGTAATACGCCGCCGCCGTAAACGACGACCAGGCAGGCTATTACCATTAAGTAGGTCAGCCCCCGCCGCGCCACCAGCCTGACGTTGAGCAATTGGTATCTCTGGATGGCGTAGGCGATGATAAGGGCGTTAGCCAGGTTGCCGATATGGTCGGCGGGTAAGCCCGCCAGGGCCGGGGTCAGTGGGGTTATATAGCCTATGACCACGTTTATGCTCCAGCCGGCTATTAAGTACATCGTTCTATTACGGTCGGTGGGGTCGGCTGAGTTCCGGTACCTTTTGGCCAGCATAAACAGGGTAATAATGAGGAAGGGCAGGAGAATAGCCATAAGGATGTAAGCCCAGGGCCCGATGTCGTGATGGAGGAAGCCATCGACCATGTAGGCGCTCTTGACTATGTGTCCGCTGAGACCGAGCGCCAGGACGATACCAACCAGAGCATAGCCGATATATAAGCCTATACCGCCCGGCTTGTTGTTGTAAGCCCTGACGAAGTGGTAGTAGCAGACCGCCACCGCGGGTATGGCCGCGATGACCATTACATTCCAGAAGATTAGTGGTTGGGAGACCGAGGTCTGGACGGTGGTGTCGGCGGTGCGGGTGAGCATGAAGGAGGAGAAGCTCCAGATAGCGGAGACGGAGAGGAATATAGCGAATACTCTATCTACCCGTCTTTTGGCCTGTTGCAGGACCATCACCACCAAGGCGGTAAAGGTCAGAGAACTGATGAGCGGTATTATAGCCCATACGTTCATTAGTTAACTATCCCCTCCAGTACTTTAAGCAGCTAATAAGCCCAGCAGGAATAGCTGCTGCCTATTAGTATAGTCAATTATAGTCATTATGTCTTATGGCTAAATTGTTGTCAATAGGAATATAGTAGTCCCACCTCTGTATTTTACATAAAGTAATAGCTGGGGAAAACCTGGCTAACCTCGCTAAAAAAGCCAGGTCCCCCTCCGTGGGGGGAGGGGGACCTGGAGCGAGCTAATGTGATAACCGTTCTACTTGCTGCGGACAGCTTCCAGCGGGCTCGGCTCGCCGACCGGCTCCGGGCGGGAGCCGCTAAGCAGGTTGTCTATCATGCTCTCTGAGGGGTTGATGTGGGGCATCTGAACCTGGCTGCCCTTGGCACCACCCTTCTTTCTCGCCTCTGCGTAGTTACTGAAGGCGTTTTCGGGCACCAGAGTGACCTTGAGCGGTTGCAGGTTGATGAACGCCTCCATTTCGGCGTAGGGCGTGTTCAGCTTTTTGAGTTGCTCGTGCACCGCCGCCGCTACCTGCTTGCCGGTGAGATGGCCGTTTTTGTTTAGTTCCAGGTAGAGGTGCAGCATCGGCTTTTCCTTGATTTCCTTGCGCGCCGTCCAGCCCGTGTAGCTTACCCCGGTGTTCTGGATAGCCTGCCAGATGGTTTTCTCGGAAAGGCGGGTAAATCCGGCGATGTCAATCATATCATCCACGCGGGAGATGAATGACATCTGGGGGATGTTTATATCGAGCTTTTCGTTGCGTAGCGAGTGTATTTTAATCAGGTGGCCCAGCCTGTACCTGATGAAGGGGCCTCCGTGGAAGTTGGTAATGACCAGCTCGTAATTGCCGGGCTTGACTTCATCGAGCAGGATGGGATGCGGCTGGTAGAGGGGGTCTTCCATCGACCTGAGGCATTCTTCTTCGGGGATAAATTCGAAGAAGTTGAGGTTGGGGATAAAGGTCATGCCCTGGTGGTCCCAGGTCTGGGTGGCTATCATCACGGCTTCGGTGCAGCCGTGGAAATCCAGGGGATACCGGCCCCACATTTCCTTTATCCTTTCCTTATATACCTCGCCGTCGATGCCGAAGGTAATCAGCCCTTTAAGCGACCATATGTCTTTGGGCAGCATGGGACGACGGGCCAGCTTGCTCTTAATCATCCCTTTTGCCAGCCTGAACAGGGTCTTGGGCTTGGAGAGAAGGGGTTTGATGTTGGTTTTGCCGTTGCCCTGGCTGAAGCGTTCGCCGATGGCTATCGCCAGGCTGGAGAGGGAGAAGCACAGGTCCATCCCCTCGAGTACCGCCATGTCGAGGCCTTTCTTCATCCTGTCCTCGAACGACATCTCTTCCGCCTCGTCTATCGGCGGCAGGAAGTTGAACAGTTCGTGGGGGAAGGCACGGGTCATCGAACCGGTGGCGTAGGGGGGCGGCGCCATACCGTAGAAAATATTATCGTGTTCCCTTAAGCTGATCTCCTTTCTCTGGTTGCCGCTGGCGAAGAATAAGAGGGCGAATAAGAGGGGCTGTATCTCTTCGAGTTGCCGGGCCGTTACCGGAGCCCACATGTAGGGGTATTCCCCCGACTTGCCCGAGGTGTATTGCCACAGGATTGGCTTCCTGGGCAGGACGTCCATCCTCCGCTTTAGCAGGTAGGGGGCGTAATCGGCGTAGGTGGTCAGCGGCACCTGTTCCCGGAATTCATCCAGGGTGCTGGGCGTGGCGCCATCAAAGATTACTCTGCCCAGTTCGCACTTTTTGAGTAGCTCCATCTGCTCCAGGAGTAGTCGCCGCTGAATCCTCATGAATTCCTCTAGACTCAGGTCGATAAACCCGCAGCACCTCTGCCAGAGATCGTCATATTTGCCTTGCTTGAATAGTTCCGGCTCGTTAGCCATTTCTTTTCCTCCTTTGGGGATTTTTAGCTCCCGCTCTGTTTTAATGAATTTATGAAGGCGTTTATGCTCCGCCGGTTGGGGATGAACATCGGAGTCCGGCGCCGGTAGTTGTCGTAGCCGTCAAACATTTTGCCGAAGAAGAACCTGTCCTGAATAGCCACTAACGCGATATCGAACAGTACCCATATCGGGGCGGCGATGAGCATGAGGCTCGACCTTGAGACCAGGATTAGAGCCAGCATGGCTAAGACTAGCCAGTGCACCCAGGGGTGGCGGACGAGGGCATAGAGACCGCTGGTTACCAGTTTGTTCCCGACGCCGGTGGCGACATAGGTCTTGCCGAAGGGGAGGTTGATGAACAGGGAGTAAATCAGCATAAAGATAGATACTGGCAGCAGGCCCCAGCCCAGCCAGGTTGACCAGACGGGTAGCGCCAGCTTATCCGGGGACAGCCACAGCATTATAATGGAGAATATTACTAAGCCGTTGCCGACCAGCATGCTGATGGGCTTTACCCTTGGTATCCTTTTTATAGAGACGATGTCGAGGAGGTGGATTGCCAGGAAACCAAGACCGCCTAGAACTATATAAATCATTGCCGCGCTTTCCTCTGCCTTTATGCCGATTTCGTCAGATGACGAATCAGATTACACTGACTATGGCAGATTGCGCTTACTAAGGGAAGGTATATTGTTCTAGAACAATGTTCTATGCCCTGGGGGATAATAAAAAACCCCCTTCTCCAGATGAGAAGGGGTCCGTTTAATGGGGAAAGATTGGCCGCCTTAAACCGTGCGGGCTATTTCCATTTAATCTTGGCTTCTTTGCTTTCGCCTTCGGAGTTCAGGTGATTTTCCAGCTCTGACAGCTTGCTGCTGAGCTCGGCGAATTCCTCTTGCGGCGAGTTTTTGCCCAGCTCAAGCCCGTAGCTGACGAAGAAGTCGAGGCAGCTTTTAAGCAGGCCCTTTATATCCTGCTCGAAGGCCTGAATCTCTTCCCGGGTGGCATAGCGATGTTTCTTGGCTGCCTCGTTTAGTTGACTGTCGATAAGAGAGAGTATCTCTTCCCGGCTGGCCGCTTGTTTCTCTGTGCCGTTGGTTTTGAGCTGGTTCTCAATAAGGAAGCTGATGAATTCAGCCTGGCTCAGGTCGCCGCGGTTCTCATCAATCTTCTTGATGATATCCGTGGGCATTATCATCATTCTTTTCTCAGCCATATTTTTCTCCCTTGCGGTCATTCCTCTCCGTTTAGCTCTAGTACTTCCAGGACGCCTTCTATACTGCGTAACAGCCTGAGGCCTTTTCGGGTTACTCTGTAGGTTACTACGGGGTTGCCCACCATTACCTTGGTGATTAGCCCCAGTTGTAGCATAAACGTGAGGTATTTTTGCAGCTGGTGATAGCTCATGTTGGCGCTATT
>Ga0307378_10006581_pt1 | contig 15845 bp, 13 predicted proteins | sample UN1MG_FD_202238 | JGI IMG/M metagenome (GOLD analysis project Ga0307378, IMG submission 202238) | Soil microbial communities from Risofladan, Vaasa, Finland - UN-1 | ecosystem: Environmental > Terrestrial > Soil > Coastal area > Acid sulfate soil | place: Finland: Risofladan, Vaasa | collected... | reverse complement strand
GCTGAATCTCTGAAAATGGACAGGAACCTTCCAGCCCATGTCCAGCGAGAAACGCTATTCAGTTTTCAAAGAACAGTGAGCTAACTACTTGGCTAAAACCACCGCGAAGCGGTTTAGTTCAACATAAAGATAAGCTGGGTAAATTGCCAATAGTATTGATATACCTACCGGGATAGCCTTTAAGCTCATTCCTAGGATTTGAAACAAGTAAATGATTATACCTATGAATCCCGCAAATGCCAATCCATAGAACGATATATTTGTTTTTGATATTTCAATAGATTTTCTAATGTGCATAAGATTCAAGGAGTATATTTTATAAAGCCTGGAATGTATCCTGAATAAAGGATCAATTGTCATGTAAGTTGAGATGCTTTTCTCAATATCTATGTTAGGCATTTCTTATCTCCAAATTATATCATGGTGGAGGTGGACCATTTTCATCATCGATTATTGTTTTCCAATCGCTTAGTTTTACGTATCTTCCCTCGCTGAATTTTACAAAGTAAACCGAACTCATCCCTTGTCTGTTCTTGGGTGAAAAAGAAATATTACGCAGAATGAATCCATTCCAATTCTGGATAGATTCCATGGCGCTGATAAAATTCTCCTTATTGAGGTTTGGGCCTGCTCTTCTAAGCCCTTCAACAAACAGCTCTCCAGCTGCAAAACCAGCCTGTGTTAAGAAGTTCATCGGTAGATTTCTCCTCTTTATTATATCAACAAACTTCTCGGTTCCAGGGTCTCGAGAGTCTATCAAAGGAAATAGGGAGGCATTTATAGCATTATTCCAACTTTTTCCGGCCATTTTAATCATAGTGGGGTCAACCAAAAGGCAATTGCCTAGCCACCTTGGGTTCCAATTAATATTTTCCGCTGCATTCACGATCTTAGATGCGTTGAAGGGCGGTTCCCATAGAATTACATGCTCAGGATTAGATTTCCTTAGTTTAAGAATTGTAGCAGAGAAATCTACAGTGTCAGGCCTGTGGGCGACAATTGCCAAAGGCTCCAGATTATTCTTTTTAAATGCCCAAGATAAACCGCTCAATCCTTCTTTACCGAAGATATTCTCTGAATATACAATCCCAAATCTTTTTGCGCCAAGTTCCTGTATAGCATAATTAACTAATAGCTTAGCTTGAGTTGAGTTGTGAGTGAACAATGAAAAAATGTATTTAGAAAGGTATTCGTAGGTTTTCTTATACGCAAATCTATAGGAAAGAGAAATCGGTGCTATAAAAGGAATTTCGTTCTGTATAATATAAGGGACAACTTCTAAGCCTGTAGCTGTTCCGTAACCTCCAACAATTGCAAATATATTTTCTCTTTCAACAAGGGCTTTAACTAGGCTGACAGCCTTTGATGGGATGTATTGATCATCCCGTATTTTATAAATAATTTTCCTTCCGTGGATTCCTCCGGTCTCATTTATGTACTCAAAAAAAGACATAGTAGCGTATACAGCTTCTTGTCCATAACTGAAAGGGCCTGTTAAGGGCGCATAACTTCCGCAAATAATAGAATTTTTGTTTACTCCTATCTCCTTGGGATAAGCGTTTGAGATTATTATGGAAAGAAAGGACAAAAGAAATAGTGCCAGGAATCTCAAGTTATTTATATGACGCATTCTTCTTCCCCCACTTCTTTTATCAGCCAGAAAATCGGGTAGGCATATCGGTTATAAGAGTACCTACCCAATTGCTAATCCTATTTGTTAACTTTGTCAAGATTATAAGAGCCTTATATCATTAAGTAAATTATCAAAAATATAATGGAATTTTTGTCAACATGATGTAGCAAAAAATGGCTCTTGAGGATAGATTCTGTTTGGATCTCTAAAGCAGAATAGATTTATTGAGATACCTTGCCAATATCTTCAATTTTCATAATGTTGTGTTATCGGAAAAATATCCAAGCTTGGTTCGGATTTGCACTCGGCCACATATCAGCGATCTAAAAAGTATAACATTTTAACATGATTATGCATAATTTGGCTTTGGTGGAAAATTCAGACTACGTGCCATAGGTGACAGCAGGATTCTATCTGATTTTATTTAACAATACAAACAGTATTGGAAAGTTTTTTGGCCTTTCAATTCTTTCCAAGTATAGCAGAATACTGAATTCTTTGAAGCACAAGAGGTACTACAAGATATGGGAACTCTGCCTTGGATGGCGATTTCAGGCTTACGATTAACTCCGGACAGGCTTTATAGCGATCACACCCCCACAAGCCCCAGAAGGAGATATCCATCTCCACCACTCATTCTTCCTTTTCCAGTAAACCTGAGAGGTTTGTAAGCGGCTTAGAAGTCCAGATTCTGTGAGACAAACTGTTCGACCCACACATGAAGTAGGCTCGACGTGCCTAGGCAATAGCTTCTTTTCGGATTGGGTGAATTACTTTCTCACTGATCTTTTTGAAAGCGACTTTTTCCCTTCCAACAAAAAACATTCCCGTCAAGCAGGAGAAGGGCACGAGTAAGTGGTAGTTGCCAGTATGATCCAGGAGTGCGTATATGGCAACAATGGCTAAGAAAAGCTGAAAGATAAGGAGAGTTTTTTTTGTCATGATGCACCTCTTGTGTTGAAGATTAGATGGATTCAAAAACTTGATAAAATAAGCTATTTCCTTTACGAAAACATGGAGCATGCCACAAATTTTTAGTTACTAGTAAAGGTTCGAGCCCATATCCACTATCCCTCTTCATCGAGTAAATCCTCCAATTTATTAAGAACCCCATCTAAGAGAGTTTTCCGTTGGTCAGATAATTTGTGATATACTCCACTTCGCCGATCTGCATTATGTCTCCGATCTTTATTATTTCTCCTCTCAGTCTCACTACGATGTTCAGGTCCGTCATAATCAGTATTATCAAACCCTCTGCGGTCTTTCTTAGATCTTCTATCTTTGCCTTTTCTACGATCAAAAAATAACATTTTAGTAAGACCTCCTTAGCTTTGTTATGGTACATTCCCAACTTTCAGAAGTCTCTATCAAAAAGAATGTAGATATTGCGGGAGTCGGTTCATATGCTCAATTCTTACAGGTTATTAGCCCCGGCATACTCTTTTATGTCTTTCCTCTTTCTGATAATTAATTTTGAGGTTTCCTCTCTTTTTTAAGAGTTGTGACCCAATGAACTTACCCTGTTTTTTCAACCATAAACTATTTAACTTAATTAAGCATAATTATACTATTTTAATGCATATGTCAATTAAAATATTTAAATTGATAAAAATAGATATATTTTATCTATATATTAGATAGAAAATGGTTCTATTGGATGGAGCAGAAGAGGATATTAATCTTTGAAGGAGAAATGTTTTGTTAAAAATAAAGATCAACCAAAAAAGAATTTTTTTCTTATCAAAAAATCTACACTATCTTGAGCTTGGATGCCCAGTCTAAAATTACAGGTTACGTGGCATAGTTGATGATCGTGCAAAATTTAAAAATTTTCAAGGTTTCTTTTAGTAAACAAAAGTTTTTCGGGTTTTGTAAAGTTCGCAATCATAGCAGTATGTTACACTTTTAACGTCAGCTTCACGCGCGGCGGCTTTTTGCCGTCGCCGTGAAAGCAGATGTTATGCATCAATGATCCCATGAGAAATCAAGTAATCAATGCCCTCTTGCAAAATTATTAAGCTTTTACTACCATACCATTTAATAAGTCCTTGATCGACTGCGTTCTTAAGGTACTGATCAAGCGTTAGGCGATGCATTGAAACAGATCTAACGATACAGTCAAAAATTACGTATTTCTCCGCACGACCTTCATAACATTTTGATACCGCCTTCATCACTTCTTTCACTCCATCGGAAACTCGATCAGGACGTGCGCCTTCTAACGGTTTGAAAGGATTGGCTCCAATTGGAGGCTTTTCGTATAGCGGAGAATTTAGAATTACCCGAAGCAGATCATCTAGGCTATATTCAAGATCTGCGTCATTGGAAAAATTGATATATAACTTTGACTTAAGGAACGTTGGCCTTTTATCAGTACCTGATTGACGAATTATTGGAATTACCTTGCTACTATCGATCTTTGATAAGTAAGAAGATGTTAGTATCATTTTCTCGTAACCAACACCCCCTTCGCCCGCATTTGCTTTTTCTACATATTTTTCCGAGCACACCATTACAACATAATCGGCGGCTTCGAGTTGAGTTTCCATGAAATGTGGAAGATCATCCCCAGGTCTTAGATCCCACTGATCCAAAACAGCGTCAACACCTCTATTTCTTAAAGTAGTTGCGAAATCCAAAACCCATTTCTTGTATTCAGCAGAATCGTGTGAATACGAAATAAAAACTCTTGGCGGCTTCATTATCTGCCCTCATCAAAATGATTTATATTACATAACATTATATATTGAGAAGACTCTTCTTTTTGATGTAGAGTGTCCTTGAAACAGGTATTTTGTATATCCAAATCGCCGAATTTTCCCCGATACATCTTCTTTTCGATCTTATTATGGATATTATATCGACTTTCTATAATATTCAAATTTTATTGTATTGGAGGATACTTACTAAAGGCATTTTTGGTATTTTTGCATTCAAGGTTTCGTGCCATAGTTGATGATCGTGCAAAATTCAAAAATTATCAAGGTTTCGTTTGCTAGTCATAAGTTTTTCGGGTTTTGTAAAGTTCGGAATCATAGCAGAAAGCAAATCCTTAGACTGATTATCGAAACCACAAAATGTGGGGGTTTGCCAACTGATGGACGAAACTAACTGATTTGGCCGCTCCAAGAGATTTCCGGAAGGATTCCCGCCGAGGCTAATTTATTTAATTGCGATACAAATATTTTATCATCCAAATCAGCTTCAAAAACTCTAGTCCAACTTGAAATATTTGATTGCAATGGTTGAGATTCCGTCATAAAAACTATTCACAGTATTTAATTATAGCGGACGTTAAAAATACTCTGTCAAGTTCTATGTAACTTTTGACTGAGGAATCGTTAATCTGCGCTGCTACTTGCACGCATAAAGCGGTTATAAAAAACCAATGATTAAGAGAATATTCTATGGATGGTGGATCGTCCTAGCCTGCTCTCTTATTGGCTTCTACATTGGTGGTGTCATCTTCTTTGGTTTCACCGCCTTTTTTGAACCAATCAGAGAAGAGTTTGGCTGGAGTTATGCGAAAATATCGTTTGCCATTAGCCTACGCGGCTTAGAGATGGGGCTCTTCGCCCCTCTTGTGGGTTTCCTCGTTGATCGGTTTGGTTCACGAAAGCTCATCTTTTGGGGAACAATTGCCGTCGGCTTCGGGCTCTTCCTCCTGAGCTTTACCCAATCTCTTGCCATGTTTTATAGCTCTTTTCTGCTAATCGCATTTGGGGCCGGTGGATGTGGCTCTGTGGTCACCATGACTGCGGTGGCCAATTGGTTTCAAAGAAAGGTAGGAGTAGCGCTCGGCGTGGTGGGCGCTGGTATTGGTGCCGGTGGATTATTGGTTCTGCTTATCGTTCGCTTGATCGATCTTTATCAGTGGAGAATTACTCTTATCATCCTCGGACTAGGCATGTTGGCCTTGGGGATACCTTTATCACTCGTTATCCGCAATAGGCCAGAGCACTACGGCTATCTTACTGACGGTGAGGTACCGAGCCTTCCTGTCCAAGCTCTTGATACTGTAGACAAAGGAGTAGAAATTGGCCTTAAGGAAGCGTTTAAAATGAGGCCTTTCCTGTACCTGAACATCGTGGAAGCTATACGGATGATGACAATTATGGCAGTGGTTACCCATGTCATGCCCTACCTCAGCAGTGTGGGAATGCCACGATCCAGTGCTGGGCTGGTGGCAGGAGCTATTCCCCTGATCGGCATTATCGGAAGGCTTGGTCTCGGCTGGCTGAGCGATGTCTTTGATAAATGGCATGTGATGGCATTGGCAACCGGCCTCATAAGTGTGGGAACCTTGGCTTTCGGTTACCTGCACGTGAGATGGGTGATTATCCCCTTTCTTCTCCTTTTTCCTCTAGGCCATGGAGGAAGCATGGTCGTAAGGGGATCGATCTTGAGAGAGTATTTTGGAAGGAATTCCTTTGGGAAAATGATCGGGGTCATTATGGGATCTGCAGCGATTGGAGGGATTATAGGCCCTACCTTAGCTGGGTGGGTATTTGATACGCTGGGAAGCTATCAGCCTATTTGGCTTCTTTTTTGTGTACTTACTTGCCTGACAATGGTTTTGATACTGAGAGTTAAATAGTCACTGTTGCATATGCCCAAAGTCAAATGCTAACTGCTATACGTATTATTCTTCTACGCGGATTTTATCGATTAGCGGAAGAACTAATCATTTATCGCCTACCCCGTTTGTGTGTCATTTGAAGGTATCTTTCCCGTATAATTTTTGAGTTGGGAAGCGAGAGTATTGTCAGAACCCCACTAGATGTTGTGGTGAGCGGAGATGGGTAAATTTTCAACACTACGTGCCATAGTTGATGATCGTGCAAAATTCAAAAATTTTCAAGGTTTCTTTTGGTAAACAAAAGTTTTTCGAGTTTTGTAAAGTTCGCAATCATAGCAGTAACATGCAATGCTGGCCATGCTTTCAATACCACCGATCGGAAATCGTTAGAAAGGATCACCACAGAGGGATTTCACCCAAAAGGCACCGCTCTCTAAAATGGCTTTTTCTACAGTCTCGCTATCAAAGGAAAGATTTAAGAGTCAGAAATATTTAGTTATTCCAATTGTAAGTTAGAAAGAGTTTTATAGGAATTCTTGAGCACCTTTTGGCAAGAATATTGGACTCTATATATATGAATTGATTTGTTGAAATTGTGATTGGCAAATCAAATATACATTTTCACGGGGTTTAGATTAAGGAACGTTATATGCAATTCCAGACAATCAAGAATTCGTTACCTCTGCATATCGAATATACAACCACTTTGAAAGCACTATATATAACAAATTGCTATCACCCTGTTGGAAGATTCTCCCAGATTTCTCCAACATCCTTAATTTTTTTAAGATCATAAACTTTCGATATTAATTCTCTAATATTTTTTTCTGACATTTTTGATTTGACACAAACTAAAAATTTATTTTCTATCTCATCTTTTGATAGTGGGTTAAGATATGTTCCTTTTTGATAATCTATTTGTTTTTCAATTACTTCTTCGTTATGCATAATTAATTTGATTTTGGCAGGAACCGGTCGAGGATATTTGTTTACATTCAAGCTAGAATCAGAAATAATTTCTACTTTTTTCATCAAATTAATTATCTGCTTATTTCGTATTTTATCTTTTCCGAACTGTTCGGGAAAACCTTTTCCTTCTAAAAGAGCAATCGCGGCACAATATGGTGCACTCATTTGAGCATCTAAAATGGTTTTGGGTTTGCGCTTTTTTTCTATCGGTTCACCTACTAATGAGAGGCATGTTTCCCTGATAGAAATTATAATATTGTCAATGTTATTAATATCAATTTTATTCTCTGTTCTTATTGCAATCAACGCGTCTATTATAGGTGCGTTGCAGGTACAGCAAGCGTGTAACTTAATATAGCTATTTAATATATCATATCTTAGAAAAAAATCATCAATTAAATTTTGGTTTGCTCGCTGTGCTTTGAACATTTTTAAAATTCCGCTGGATACTTCAAAAATACGTTTTGGTCCTGTGTACCCTAATCGTGCAAGAGATGCAGCAAAAACGCCATCATATGCAGCTTTTCCCCCATGAAATCGTTTTGTCATTGATCCATCTGATAACCATTCCGTAGTACCTGATGCCAAGCTTCCTATTATTCCCATAGTATTAATAATTTGTTTATGAGAAAGATGCATCAATTTTGAAGCAGTAGCACCAGCGCCGAATGCACCGCAAACAGATGTCGGATGAAAACCCATAGTGTATAGATGATGTGCATCGAGAGTTTCTGCTATTCGCGTAGTTATATCGTATCCAATTGATATCGCCTCTATAAGGTCTTTACCGGATGAATTAATGCTTTCACCTACGGCAAGTGCTGCTGGTATTATACAGCTAGCTATATGGCATGCGTTCAAATCGTCATCATAATCAAAACTATGAGCCATGGTACCGTTTAGATACGCAGCATTTGTGATAGGAAGCATAATTTTGTTATTGATGATCTTTGCCTGTTGTTTCCCCCCAATCTCTTTAAAGTAGGTCAACAATATTTTACTCCATTGTGTTTCAGAACCGAGTATCATCACCCCAAGAGTATCTAAAAGCAGCTGTTCGCATTTCTCAGTTACTCTAATAGGTAAAATTTCAAATGATATTTTTTCGATATATTCAGCAATGAGATCAGCATATTCACGCATTAGATACCTCGCCAGTTATAACTTGATCAACTTTCATCGATAGCTTGTGATGAATATCTGCTAATTGTGTTCTCTTCTGATTAAGAAATATATGTTTTTGTTTTACCTGTTCATTTCTATTCTTAATCATGCGGTCAACTTCAACAGGAGCAGTTCCTCCGAAAATACATCGAACAGACACATTCACGGATGGATTTAAAGCATTTTTAACATGTGCGGGCTCGATAAAAACACTTTTCCCTAAACATTCTTCAATAGATTGTTCAACCATTTGGGAATTAATTTGAGAACTATAAACACCTTGATCGATAGCTTTCTTTATGATTAATCCTACTACTTGGTGCGCAGCCCGAAAAGGTATGTTATATTCTCGAACTAGCACATCAGCTAATTCAGTTGCTGTCGAAAATCCTTCATTAGCTAATTCGAACATTCTCTTTTTATTAAATTTTGCAGTTTTTAGTAAGCCCGAGAATAACATGAGCATATCTATCACACGATTGCCTGCATCGCTGTAATCATCTGTCATAATTACTAATTCCCGACCGTAACTCCAAGGTTCAGCTTTCAATAATCCAAATGCATTTATTAGCTTACCCGTAATAATTGTGTTAAATGCTCTCAGCGCTTCCAAAGATACAGCATTTTTCTTTTGTGGCATAATAGAGCTAAATGATGTAAATGCATCATTCAGCTCAATCATTCCAAATTCAAGAGAATTCCATAGCAGAAAACTTTCGGATATACGCCCTAAATCAGAAGCAATGCTTGATAATATGAATAAGTATTCTAATATTAAATCTTTAGAACTAATAGCATCATAGGCATGTTCATGTATTCCATCGAAACCCAGCATACTTGCAATTAACCAGCGGTCTATGTTGAAACCTGTGGTAGCCAAAGCTGCTGATCCCATTGGACATTTATTTAATCTTTTCCATAGATCTTCTATTCTTTCAATTTCTCTTAAGAAAACATCGAAATTTCCTAATAGAAAGAAACCTAAAGTGATTGGTTGAGCTTGTTTACTATGGTGTGTGTAGCCGGGCATTACGGTTTCAATATTTTTTTGCGAAATAAATAGTAAATTCTCTTCCAACGAAACTAGCTTATCGTATATTTCTATCAGATTTTTACGAATATCCATTTTCTCTAGTGTAGCAAAAGTATCAGATCTACTTCGCCCCGTATTTATTCTACCGCCAATATCTATATTTGACTTTTTGATAATATATGCCTCAAGACTAGTGGTCAGATCTCCTTTGTACCAATCTAGTTTTATTTTATTCTCAATTCCTTCTCTTTCCAATTCTTTTAGAATCTCTAATATTTTTTTTGTTTCATCTTGCTTAAGAAGATTTTGCTCATAAAGCATAATCACGTGCGCATAATTTATTATCAATAAATCATTTGCACTTTTAAATTCTTTTTTCACATCGCTATGACAAAGTCTAACAAGTTCCTCTGCATGCAATTTTCTCAATCTCTGACCTCCCAAATGAATCTTTTCATTGCTTTTATCTAATTTCATATATCGGAAACTCCAGGCCAAATATTCTTTTGTAGATAAAATTGGTTTTTAATGAAACGAGCACTGTATTGTTGCGGCAGTATACTTTTTAAAGCCTAATTATTAGCATACTGCCGCTCTATTATCGACGCTTATCAAATTCTAATTGTCTTTTTAAGACCACTATTTTGAATATGATTTTACTATTCTACGATATAACCACAATGAATTGCTATCTTTTTTAGTTTTTCTAAATTTGTTTGTAAATAAGCATCATACTCTGGACCAGGCATATAACCGTACATAAATCCGCCTTTCTTAAGTGCTTTCTGGATACCAATATCCTGCACACTCTTATCAAACGCAGAGCGAAGAACGTTCAGTCTTTCAATAGGAACTTTTGAACTAGTTGCAAATCCCTCGTAAGATTCGAATGTTGCGTCTTGGAAACCTAATTCTTTTAATGTTGGTACATTAGGCATAGAATCTATTCTATAATCAGTAGTAATGGCTATAGCAGTTAGCTTTCCGGCATTAATATTCGGAAGGCACCCCATAGGGGTCGAAATTGCAATATCAATATGACCTCCCATTGCTGCTACTATGGCATTTGCCCCGCCTTTAAACGGTACATGGTTCATTTTTATGCCAGTAACCATAGCTATCAGTTCACCAATGAGGTGCGCTGAACTATAAGTTCCCCAAGATCCAAATGTTATAGGTCGCTTTTCTGCCTCTTTTATAATATCATCAAAACTAACATACCGATCCTTTTTCACAACAAGAACTAAAGGTAATTTACGACATCTATTTAATGCAGTAAAATCTTTTAATGAATATGATATTTTTGGATTTGTTGCTAAAACTGTACCTAAATTTGATGCACCAGCAGGACAAACTCTGTAGCCATCGTGCGATTTTGAAACGTATTCAGTTCCAATAATACCGCCAGCACCAGGCTTGTTGACTATTATAACGGGAACTTTTAGGTATTCTGATGCCTTGCTTGCTACAATCCTAGACATCAAATCTGTTCCGCCTCCTGGCGAGTAAGGTACTATTAATTCTATTTCCTTAGTAGGGTAATCTCCAGCTAATGCTGCACTAATATAGATGCAAAGTAAAAAAAATAAGCCTATTGTTATCGAAATACAATTTAGATAATGCTTTTTCTTAAACATGACCTCATCTCCTTTCTGAAAGACTCTATTTTATCAAAATAATAGATAATGATTTTTGTGAATCTCCAACCCTTAGCGCTTCTAGACCATCCTGCCTACTAGGACATATTTAATTTTGAAACGATAAAGGCAAGAATCCACGTTTTCTTTCTCAACCCCTAACCATATAAGTGCATAAATTATAAATCACCTCCTTTCCTTCTTGTTTTCAGCCTTTCACAAAATTCCTAACGTATTGAAAATATTGAGATTTTTGAGATGCTTTGAAATTACTTCACCTCCACCCTAAAATTGTTTGTAATTTCATATAGTTAAGCAGCAACTTTTCAATAATAAGCCTTTATTTTGAACATTTTGAAGAGGAGGTGAGGTGAATTTTTGCCTCCTTGCTTTTTGTGAAACCCTGCTTTTTCCTCAGACATCTTTTTTGATTTATTCTGTTGTTTTAAGAGCTTATGCATTGACCTATTACACCTCCCACTCTAACCTTTCTGGACCCAATGCGCCTCCGACCCGATCCTTTCACAAAAATCGACATATCCAATGTGGTACTTTATGCGAAAAAATCATCGCTTTATCGATCCAACGCCGCAGGCAAGCTGCGCGCAATTGCCCATATCACCTTTTTACCATGCTTGACTGGCTATCTGCATGGGCTAAATCGCTAACGTAGACTTCGTGAGAACTTTTTCCCAAGTTTCCAATTTTATGAACGGCTAATATGCTTTTTTTGATCCAATGACCGAGTTTGTTAACAGGATGGAATAGCCCCAAAAACCATTATAGTTTTATATCAACAGCACTAATGAATGTAAGTGTTCCCACGCCTCGTTTTCATCTACAGCCAAACTTTTTCTGATTAAACCAAATTTAAATCACTTCACGTTTGTTCACAAATTGTCAATTAATATTTAATCTTTTGGTTTACGCACTGCACACTACTTTCGATAATTGACCTTAATAATTCATATGCTATCTCTTCGAATAAATACAACAATTTATAGGTTTTAAATAAAGTATAAGTGTTTTTATTTATCAATGATTCTTTAATTGATTTTATATCTAATATTTAATTCCTTTATTCATAATCTGAAAGACCTGGACGCTTTTTACCAATCATGTTTAAGAAAAAAGGTGAAACTAAAAGAAGAATTGCTGCAATTATACATATCGAAGAAATTGGCCTTAAAAAGAATATCATAGGACTTCCATTAGAAATAATTAACGATTGCCGAAAAGAATTCTCAAACATTGGGCCTAGTACTAACGCCATGACCAATGGGGCTGGCTCATAATCAAACTTTTTCATCAAATAACCAAAAATTCCGAAAATTATCATAACACCTATGTCCCAGATACTATTATTAAGGGTATATGAACCAACTAACGTTAATAATAAGATAATCGGAAACAAGAAAGCATAAGGAATTCTTAATATCTGCACCCAAAGAGGAATTAAAGGTAGATTAAGTACCAGCAACATAATATTACCAATATACATACTCCCTACTACTCCCCAAAATAAATGTGGGTGCTCTTCCATCAGTAATGGTCCCGGCTGAACACCTTTAAGCATCAAAGCTCCCATCAGTACAGCCATTACAACATTGCAAGGTATTCCTAATGATAGTAAAGGGATATATGATGCCTGACCCCCAGCATTATTAGCAGTTTCAGGTCCGGCAACTCCTTCGATTACTCCAGTCCCAAATCTCTCTGGATGTTTCGATATTTTCTTCTCTATTGCATAAGAAAAAAGGCCCGATATCAATCCTCCACCGCCTGGAATTAGGCCCAGAATGAACCCTATAATTGAACCTCTTATAATAGGCCCTCGAGACTTTTTGAGATCCTGAACTGATGGAAATAACTCTCTAATTTTTGATATAGGTATCACACTATCTTTTGTCTTACGTTCAAAATTAATTAATACTTCGCCCACTCCAAATAAGCCAACCATGACTGGAATTAATCCAAATCCATCTCTTAAATGAATAATGCCTAGAGTAAATCTTGGCTCACCAGTTATTATGTCTAGACCAAAGCATCCAAGGAGTAAACCGAATGTTGCCATCATGAGCGCTTTAACTAAAGAACCTCTTGCTAAATAGGTAACCAAAGTAAGGCCTAAAAATGTTAGAGCTACATATTCTGGAGGGCCAAATTTTAATGCTATTCTAACTAGGATAGGTGCAAGCGTCATTAACATTACGACACCAAATGTTCCTGAGATAAACGAACCAATTGCAGATATTCCAAGGGCAGGACCAGCTCTGCCCTTTTGACCCATTGGATATCCATCAAGACATGTGATCATAGATGTTCCTTCGCCTGGAACATTTAATAATATAGAAGTAGTAGACCCCCCATATAGTGCTCCATAATAAATTCCTGCGAGCATAATTATTGCGTGGGTAGGTGATAAGGAAAAAGTTGTTGGAAGCAATATAGCCATCGCTCCGGATGTTCCTAGACCAGGAAGTACACCAACCAAAGTACCAATAAAAACTCCAATAAAACAAACAAATAAACTCATTGGTTCAAGAGCAATGCTAAAAGCAAAGTAAGCATTATTTAGGATATCCATTCTCTCTTCCTACTGCATAATAGAATTCTCTATGGCAATCTTACATTGAGGCCTAGAACAAAAAGTAAATAAGATATAGAAGATGTAAAAAAGGCCCAATAAATGCTAACAAAATACTTTTTTCCTGCAATAAATTTTATTAAAAAGAAAATAAAAAGAAAGGTTGTAAATAAAAATCCTAATACTTCTAGCAAGGCTATATAGCTGAACAAGGAAAGAACTGAGAATAATAATTTATAAAAAATGCCTTTTTCTGGTATTAATTTATCCTTAATTGTTTTTTTCTTTTTTATTCCTACTATATTCATTAGCAAAAGAAAGATTGATAGGCTTGCTAATATAAATGCCATAATGAATGGAAAAAGACCGGCTTGTGGCATTTCATCAAATAAACCTAATCTTAAACTACCAATACAAAATATTATACCAACTCCAATCCAAAATAGACCGCTAATAATATTGTATCTTTCCATAGTCACTTTCTCATTTCAAAAATTAAGGTTGTTAATTTAAGCGGGAATTCAAATAGTAAAGCGCGCTATGATGTGCTTCACACATCCGAAGATTGCATATTTATAGTGATCTTCAATTAATCGCAGGATTAATATAAATAGCGCATACCTATTAAAAAAGTGCTGGAACGAAATCCTAAACTGACCACTGTGATAAAATCAAGCTCATCTGGAATACCTACCAGATTAATACCCGCTTTCCGTATAGCAAGAAATTAAGCAAAACTCCTTTAATGATTAGACCAAGGCTGAAGCTGGTTATCACACACTTGGTGATTTCCGGATAGGCACTGAGGACAGCTACTGCAGCCACAAATAAAAGGCAATATCACCCGATCACCAACTTTCCAACGTTTGAATTATTTCCAACTTCACTGATAATACCCCGCCATTTCATGTCCAGGAAAATGTGGCAATGTGACACTAGAAAAATGTCCCATATACGCATGTCAATCACTACCACAAATTCCAGAGCCATCACTTTAACCACGTCACCATCTTCTTAGGGTATAGGATCAGCTCCTTTTCAATTTTTAAGGGTTTTGCAAATTGCTCAAACACGATCGCTTTCATCATCAATGCCTTACTTAAGGATATTATCAATTTATGAAAAATTATCCTTCGAAAGCCTGACAAATTTGGGGTAATTTTGTTTGTATGTAAAAAATTGTTATTATTTCATCATAATAGGAATTCACAGATTCCATTATGATGAAATTTTTTTTCTAATTTCCAACATTCTATCTATTACTAAATTCACAAATTCTTTTTTTCTTGGGAGATTGTAAGGAAAAGAAATTCCGAGAGAGGCTTCCACCTTTTCATTAAAAAATATCGGAATCGCATAGTTAGACCATCCCAGAAAAATTTGTTGATTTGAAATAGCGTACCCTCTAAGGTGCGTACTTTCGAGTTCTTTCAGCAATTTATCTTTATCTATAATTGTATATCGTGTAAGTGCCAAAAGCTTCATTCTATCAACGATATCATTTCTTTGATTTGGATCGAGAAAGGCCAAAATAGCTCTTCCTAAAGCGGTACAATAAGCGGGTATCCGAGAACCTGATGTGTAATTAAGACTAACAGAACTTAATGCTCGAAGTCGTTCTATAAAAACGATATCAGTATCATCAAGAACGGCGAGATTTACACTCACATCAAATTCTTGATTTAGCGAAACCATATAAGGGTTTAATCTTGTCCTCAGCTCCATGCTATTTAATAATTCAAAACCGAGGGATAAAATTTTAGGTGTGAGGTTGTATTTTTTTTTGTCAGGACCTAGGTTCAAATATCCTAAATTCTCTAGAGTTTTTATGTATCTTCTTGCTGTAGGAACACTCAGTCCAGTTAAATTTGCTAATTCACTCAAATTGAGTGGCTTTTTTTTATTAGCAAACGCTTCCAAAACTCTAAGTCCTCTTTCAAAAGAATGAATGAAATATCTAGGGGAACTTAAATGGTTCATAAATTTTCACTCTGCGGTAATTATTTTCACTATGAAATAAAATGGCCATATTATTTTATTTTTGTCAAGAAAAATTTTAAAAAATATTTATTTTAGTTAAAAGAGTTCTGATATTTTAAGTATAAGCACATACTTATGTTAGCTTAATGAAAATGTCCCCTCTAACTGCTGTGTTAAAATGTCCCCATTATGAAAAAGGATATTTTAACAATGAGTCAGAAAGAGAGGCAGAGGTACCATCTGTTAAAGATGGTAATAGATGG
>Ga0307378_10006580_pt1 | contig 15847 bp, 16 predicted proteins | sample UN1MG_FD_202238 | JGI IMG/M metagenome (GOLD analysis project Ga0307378, IMG submission 202238) | Soil microbial communities from Risofladan, Vaasa, Finland - UN-1 | ecosystem: Environmental > Terrestrial > Soil > Coastal area > Acid sulfate soil | place: Finland: Risofladan, Vaasa | collected... | reverse complement strand
GATCGTGATCGCTGTTGAATCGCCGTAGCTCATTGCTCCGTCTCCAATCGATCGAGTTCCGCCTGCCACTCCGGCCGGCGACGGTGTTTTGCCAGGGCCGGTTCCGCGAGCCGCGCTTTAAGGTGCTTGACGTGTATCTGCTCGCGCATCAATGGCACCACCACGGGCCGATCGACCGGCTCGGGCTCGGGCGGCGGGTCGCGCCACACACGGGCCGAATGCACCCGGCCGGGCGTGACTTCCCAACCCAACCCGAGTGCCAGGCCGTCGATCTCGGCCGCCACCGCCCCGTTGCTCAGCGCGTCCCACTCGGGATGTTCTTTGAGCATCGCAACCAGGGCCGCGTAGAATTCTCGTTTCGTCTTTGCCATTCAACCGCCCTTTCGTTCCGTTCGCTTTTCGACCGCTCGCTCAGGATGATCGTCATGCCCCAATCCCCAGGCCGGAAAAGCTGGCTGTTTCGCAAACCTTCAGCACCACCGCGGCCCATGGCTTTTGAATAATGACATGCGCCGCTGGGTCTACGGCATGAGTGTAATGAACATCGACATATTCCCAACCCTTTTTATTGATTCCGACGATATCGCCTATCGTCAGACCGACGACATTTTCGCTCGCCTCAAAATGGAAGGTGATTTCCCAATCTTCCGCGCTGCGCTCTGAGCCGGAAGCGCCGACGAAACGCACCTCGCCGGCCGCGTTATCGCGAAACGCCGCATCGTTCACCTTGCCGGTTAGACCCCTCAACGTGAGCTTATAGGCTGGCGTTACCGCCGCCGTGGCCATGTAATGGGTTTCCGAAAAGTTGAAAGCCGGCAAGGGGATATCGATCCCCTCAGTGCCGTCGATAGTACCTCCGATGACGCCCTTGAAATCCGGCTTCGGCTCGCCGGGCGGGACGTACGTTTCGATCGTCTCCAGCGCTTGCGTGATGTGCTGCGTCCCGCCACCCGTGTCGAAGCTGTACGACGAACCGCCTGTCTCTTGCTTCTCGCGCTTGCGATACGGGATCGTGACGCGCCAGATATCGTAGCCGTCCGGCTCGACGGTCGGGTCGCGACGCACCAGCGTTCCGTAAGTGGCGGGGGCCACGGCAAACGCGGCGGCCTCAGCGGCCGACGCGTCCGTTGTGTCGGTAACGAGATAAATCAGGTCGGCGGTGTCTTCGCCGATCCGCGGGCCATCGAGTGTGATTGTGACTGTGGGCATTATGTGAATTGCGGCGCGTGGCGCTCAATGGCTTGGGGGATTTTCTTGATTTCGCGTATCTGTACCTCGGCCTTATCCACCAGCTTGTCGAGTTGCTTCCCGCCCCCGCCCCCGAGCCGGGAAGCCGCCGCCGCTGAAAATGTGCCGGTGACGGATAGCTTGGCCGCACCCTTCCGTGCGATGTCTTCGCGGAGCCCGAAGAGTTTGTTGATTTGGGCGGGATCAGCACCTACCGCGAGCGCCTCTTTCATGGCCTTCGTCTTGTCGAAATTGATTCGGGCAAGCTGCTTTTCGAGCCCATCGGGCATCAAGTCGATTTCCGCCAGCGCGATGTCGTCGTACAGAGATTCCTCGAACGCGAACCATTCATCATTCTGCCGATTGAATTCCTGGCGGCGGCGCGCGTCCTCTTCATCGGCGTATCGCTTGCGGATCGCGGCGCCTTCCGCAAGATACGCCTTATCGATGAGCGTAATATCCTGATTTGCTTCTTTCGCCGCTTCCCGCTTGGCGTTGTAGTGCAATTCCAGAAGCTTCAGGTCGCGTTGCAGCGCATCCTCGATCGCGCGGGCCTGCACCTCTTCGAGTTCGCGGATCAAGTCCGCGTTGTCTTCGGCCCATTTCGTGGCGTCGAACGCTGGTGCGCCGCCCGCGGGTGCGCCCCCCGGGGCCGCGGGCGGCGCGTCGAGCCCCTGGGCCGTTTGGGTCAAGAGGCTGAGCCGCTCTTGGAGGAGTGCGATTTTCTCATTGGCCGTACGCTCAGTGGTTCCGGCGTCCCACGCTGCGCCGCGTTGTTCCTTCAGCCACCCCACGCGCCCCTTCGTCGTGCCGGTGCCGAACAGCCAGGAAGCGGGCTTTTCTAGTAATGCCGCAGCCTTACTGTCGCGCCAGGAGCCCTCTAGTGCATTCAGTTCTGCGCTAATGGCCGGCATACGGGCCTGTAGCGACTTGGCATCGGCGGCCTGCTTCTGAAGTTTCGCAATTTCCTGTCGTGTGTCGAAAATCTGCTCTTGGTAACTCAGTTGCACCCGTTCGCGAAAAACACCATTCATCTTCCCGAGCATGTCCGCCGTCACGTCGGCCGATTGCCCCAAGAGGTTGATTTCGCGCGTCAGGCCGGGGTAGGCGCTCCTGAGGTCGTGGGCCAGGATCGACGCCTCGGCCATTTCTTCGTTGGTCTGCTGTTGTTTGGCTCGCAGTTCGGCAAGCTTTTGGGCCTTCGCGACCATCTGGTCGTGTTCGGCCTTGAGGTCTTGCGTCGTCTTACGCGCGACTACCGCGAATTCACTAAAGTCGGGCAGGATGCTCTTGACGACGCCAGACACCTTGCGTAAGACGGCCTCCCAGTCGGTGAAGTACACGACCAGTGCGGCGGCCGCGGCGATACAGAGCATCATGGGCGTGATTTGTGCCGCCCATAGGGCCTGCAACCCGATCAGGGCTTTGCGCACGATCCCCAGGGCCATGGCCACGGCGCTGAGCACGCCACCGACTGCCATTAAGGCACCACCGGCCAATACGAGGACACCGGCCCACTTGGCGGCCTGGATAATCGCCGCGCTATTCGCCTTTACCCAGCCCGTGACGGCACCCGCCGATTGCGTCAAGAGTTGCGCTAGGCCGCGAATTTCCTTACTGAGCCCTTCGCCGATTGCGATAGCCGTCCCCTCGGCGGCCGACCAGAGGCGGCGGAATGCTCCGCCTATTTCAGCGTCCATAATCTGCGCGGTACGCGCCGCCGTGCCGCCCGCGTTGTCGATCGCCTTTTGTAGGGCGGGAAAGTCGGTCTTCGCCAGCTTCAGCGCGGCGCCCATAGCCCGTCTGTCGAACAATTCTTTCCCGAGTGCCAGTCGCTGGGCGTTGGTCATGCCGACCATAGCGCGGCCGATATCGAGCATCACGTCGCCAAGCGGGCGAAGATTGCGGGTTGCGTCCAGCGCCTCCACCCCCACGCCCCGTAATTGTGCTTGCGCCGCCGGATCGGCCAGAGACAGCATAATTTGCCGCATCCCCGTACCGGCCCTGGAGCTTTTGATGCCCATATTCGCCAGCACGCCGAGCGCCTTGCAAGTCTGTTCGATCGATAGGCCGTACTCTTCGGCGATGGGTGCCGCGTACGTCATCGACTCGCCGAGTTCGAGCAATGTCTGCGCGGAATTATTCGCCGTGGCCACCAAAACGTCGGCAACCCGGGTCATCTCCTTGGCGTCCAGCGAAAACGCGCGGAGGGTGGCCGAGGCGATATTGGCGGCCTCGGCTAAATCTGTCCTAGTTGCGCGAGCGAGATTGAGGACGGAACTAATCGAAGCATCGATTTCTTCCGCCGAAAACCCCTGGCGCCCGAGGTTCGCCATCGCCGCGGCCACCTGCCCGGCCGTGAAAGAGGTCGTGCGCCCTAGTTCCTTGGCGGTTGCGGTGAGCTTCCGAAAATCACTCTCTACCGCTCCCGTGACAGCGAGGACCGTTTGCATTTCGTCCGAGAACCCGGCGAAAACTCGGGTGGCCAATGCGAACGGCACGGCAGCCATCGTGCCGAGCATCAGGAATTTTCGGCCGACCGCCTGCACGCCGGCGCCAAACGCCGAAAGATAGCGCTGCGCGCGGAGGAGCCCCTGATTGAGTTTGCCGTCTACCGTGTAGAGTTCCACGTAAGCCCGGCCGGCCCTCACGTCGCGACGACTAGCCATGGGCTCCCTCCATGCAGATTTTCCGCGCCTCTTTCAGGCTTATTTTCCGCTCCGATTCTCCGGCCGGCGCGTGGTACGGGTGGATCGTCCGCGCGGCGATCGCATGGCGTGCGTTGCTGACGTGGCAGTTGTGAAGCATCGCGCAGACTTCCGACGTGTGATTCCAAAGCCAACGGTCTCGCGCGCGGGTCATCGCGACCAGCGCTCGGAGCGTCAGGGGGCCGGGGTCGAGGCCGAGGATTCCGGCGCAGTCGTCGATGAGGTCCCAGCAAGTTCGCGGTCGAGATCCGCTTCCGCTTCGTCCAGTTGCCGAGCCATCATTCGGTCCAGCTTGTCCGAGTCCAGAATCGTTCCCGCCCGCGTCCCCGCCTGGTCGGCCAGAGTGCGGACCTTCGCTAAGATTTTGCGGAGCGTCCGCCGGCGAAGCTTCGGGAAAAAATCGCAGAGTTCCTCCAACAGCGCGATGGTAGCCTCTTCGATCACGTCGCCGCCGATCGAGCCGCCGAAGTCCTCGTCGGAAACGATACACTTGTCGGCCTGGGTCCGGCAGACGACGTAGAGCGTGTCAACCAACAGAATCGGGTCGTTGGACAGCCGGGCGATCAGTTCATCCTCGACCACTCGCGTAAGGTCGAGGTCGAGAACGTCGCGAATCCGCTTCAGAACGTTGACGTTGATCGTAACGTCCCAAACGCGCTTTTGATTGTCTGTGAATTGTTTCATGGTTCCCTCATGGTTATCCGGCGGCGCACGAATAGCCGTGCGCCGCCGAAGGAAATAAACACTCGGCCAATCAGGCCGTCGAGTTGTAGAGTCCGCCCATTTTCAGCGTGGCGGCCGTCACGGTGCCGTTGCTGGCCCGCGCCTCTTCGACCACATCGGAGCCGAACGGATCGGCGTAGCCGCTGTCCTCGATCCACGACCACGCCTCGCCGGCTACCGGGATTTCCACCCCGAGGATCGAGGTGGTAACTGCGTCGTGGAATTCGACGTGTGCCCGCTGGTCGGCCACCGCGGCGATGCAAACGAGATTGTCGCTGTCGAATTCTAATTGAATTACCACCTGCTCGGTAACGACGATAGGCGTCGTGCTAGCGGGCAGCGCATCGCCGGCACCGTCGGCCAGGGTAATCACGTCGCCGTCTACCGTTGCCGTGCAGCCAAAGCGGACGCCGTCCGTCCAATATACATCCACGATATCATTGGTCGAGAGTGGATGTCCGGCGGCTGTCACTTCGCTGGCACCAGTCACCGTGCCGGCGGTCCCGGCCGGCAGCGGAACCTCTTGGGACGGCAGGCCGCCGGTAGCCGTGAGTTGGAACGAGCCGGTCACGGAAATCCCCGGCATAGAAAAGTTCTTGAGAATACTTGCCGTAGGCATTTAGGGTGCCTCCTGAGTGTCAAGTGTTGTGTGCGGATCAGTCAGGCCACGTCGGGACGCGCGAGGTGGTGTTGCACTTCGCCTCCCACGAAATTTCCAGACCCTCCGTTAAGGGTTCGTTGAGGCCGAATTTCGTGATTACGAAATCGCCCACGGGACCCTTGCTTGTGCTGTCTAGGGCCTTCAAGGCGAGGATCGTGCCGAGCAGGTAGGCGTTCTTGAATGCCTTGCAATCGTGGGCCGTGGAGTCCCACGCCATCGTTCCCGAGAAACCGAGAGAACGCAACGCGGTGCGCGTCGAATCCCACCCGCCGCCTCCCCGTGTTGGCATGGAGGTCGTTTGCGAATCCATATCAATGGACAAGTCGCGAATAGATTCCATCTCCGTTGTGGGATTGGTGTTCGCCGTTCCGTAATAGAGTTTGGCTTCGATGCCGAGTGAAAAAGTTGACATTGTGTATTGTCTCCTTGAAAGTTGAAAATCTACCGAATACTGTTTTCCCACATCGGCGTTAAATGCGGCTCGGTCTTTTCGAGTGCCGGGCCCATGAATGACCGCGCGGGGTAGGTCTCGTTACGAAAGTGACCGCCGTGTTCGTGGGCACCGCCCACGTCTCGGATGATCGAGAACGCCGGCCCGATCGTCGCTTCCTCAGCCGCGCGATCGACGGCAAACACGATCGCGTTCCTGAGCCGCTTGGTTTGCGTGTGCGGCGGTTGGCCGGCTGGCCCGGGTTCGGAACCGGACTTGATGCTATGCCGGGCGACCTTGCGAATGTACCCGGCCGCCCGGTAAAGCCATCGCAGCCGGGCCCCGCGCACGGCCCGCAAGACCTTCGCGCCGTCAAAATAGCCCTTAAACTTCGCGCCGAACATTAAGCGCGTACCTCGAAAGTAATCCCAATCACGCTGGAGAACGTGCTGAGATTCCGTATATGGCGCGGGGAATAGATCGGCGCGTTGTCAACGGCCGTGCAGATCGCGGCCGCGTAATCGACGAGCCGCTTACCGAAAAACAACTCGACGATTTCTTCCACCAGCGCCATCAACGCATCGCACTGCGGAAGGTCATCGGGATCGACTTTTTGTTGTACGGCCACGTCCACTATGTACGTGCCTTTTGTGCTCCCGCGAGTGGCCGATTCCTTATCTCGCTCTTTAGCCACCACGGTAACGTGCAACGTCTCCAGGTCGGCCAGTTCGAAAACCGGCGAATAGGACCGCGTGGCCGTAAATTCTTGGCTTAACGTTGCGTCATTCAGGGCCGTCGTAACGGCCGCGGCGATATCGATGAGGACGGTCACGGTTTACGCTCCAGGTAACTGCGAATCCAACGCGCATCGGCGGCAATCGCCGTCGTCTCGCGCTCCAGTTGCCGCAACCGCGCTTCGTGGTCATCGATTCGCACGATGTTAGCGCGCTGAATGGTGGCACTCTCGGAAGCCCTCGCGGATACTTGCCAGATTGCAACGGCCAGTGAACCGAGCCATGTCACCACGGCGACCACGACAGTCAGCGTGATGCGGCGGCGCTTGCGGCGAATCTCTTGCGGAGTCATTGACTTACCCGGTGTCCGATTCCTTGGTGTAGACGCGCAGATGTCCGGCCGTCTCGCGGTAGCAGCGCTGGCCAGAGGAGGGCGGGAGTACCGTGTAGGCGTAGACGTTGCCGCCGGTCAGCACTTCGATCAGGTCGCCCGGCTGCGGCTTGACGATCGCCCCGCCGAAAACCAGGCGGTCGGCATCGAAGAGCCAGTCGGCCGTAGTCACTTCGATAGTGACTCCGTATTCGTCGGTAGCCGTGTGGGCCGATTGTCCGCGGGCCGCGATCAGGTTGAGAGCGTCCGTCCCGCGGCGATAGACGATCGCCTGCGCGGCGTACTCTTCGACCACGCCCCGCAACCACCGCGCACCATCCGCCAGCATATCACGCATGGTAGGCCCCTATGGAGAAACGAACGGTGGCCCCGGGGCCCGGTTTCCCGAGCCCCGAGACCCCGCCGGAGGGAAGCTTAGGCGTTGGTCGGAATCGTCCGAATGACGAGGTATCCGGCCGGCGTCTTGGCAGAGGTACCGTTAGTGATGGCCAGCTTAATGATCTCGCCTGCCGTCAAAACCTTGTGGGTCACGTCTAGTGTACCGAGATCATTCAGCGTGTTGGCGACCGGCTGGGTGCCCGTGTTGTAGGTCTTGGTGACGATCGTGTTCGTACCGTCCGTCACCAGAAACACCGCCGTATTACTGTCATCGATCGTGCCAAAATCGCCATCGCCGCCGGAGAGGTAGCCGAGCGAAACGAGGGTATTGGCCCGCGGGTGCGCGGCCATCGTCAGGGCCGACAGGTCCGCACCAGCCCCAAGGGCCTCAATCGGGACCAGGATCACCTGCTCGGTGTGCGCGGCGTTGACCGCAACCACGCCGGCATTGGTCATGGTCGCATCGCCGGAAACGGCCACGCTTTTCAGGTCGGTTCCATCACCGACAAGAATCTGCGTGGTCGTCTTGGCATCCAGCGCGGTCGGCCGATCCGAAGCCCCGCCCACAAGGATCGAGCCTTGTGCCAAGTCGGCCATCTTGGCGGTCGTCACGGCCTTGGCCGCAAGGGTCAAAGCGCCAGTCGCGGCAAGGGTCGCATCGCCGGATACAACCTTTTCCGCGTACGCGGTGCCGGAGCCTACCAAAACAGCGCCAGCCGTATAGGCGGTCGCCCCCACGTCGGAAAGGTCGGTCAGAGCGAGGCTTTCGAGCGTCGAGTCGTTGTAGCTGCGGAGGAACACCTTGACGGTTCCGTCACCAGTGGCGGCCGTCTCGTCCGGCGGGGTGTAGCCCATGAAGTAGTTACCGGCGGCCGTGGTGGTCGCGGCACCGGTGCCGGCCGTACCCCCTACCGGATTACCGTTGTTGTCCCAGTATACGGCATCGCCACCGGCCGCGAACGTCGAGGTGTCCTTGACCACTTCGAACACGCCCGTAGCCGCCAGCGCGCCGAGCGTGCTGGCGGGGATGGCGCTGGGCGCCACTAAAACGCGGGTGCCGATTTCAACCACGTCGCCGGCTTCAACGGCACCGCCCGGCGTGTAATCGAGTATCGCGCCGGTTTGGAGTAGAGTCGCTTGCATATCTGCATATCCTTTTTGTCAGGTGTGAGAAAACGAAAAACACTCGCGCCGCTTAGGCGCCGGCCGACTTGACGCCCGCGCGATACTCGGTCATGGCCGCGCCGAAGTCGTGATAGCCGCGGAACTGGACACCCAGCGTGTCGAAATCGGCGTCGGAGCTTTCGATCGTCGGGGCCTGCTGCCCGTCGAGGAAACACATCACGGCCGTCGCTAGGATCGTGGGGTCGGCCAGCAAAAACCATGCAGTCGCGCTGTAGCCGGTGTAGGCCGAATTACCCAGTTCCGGCACGATAACCGGCCGAAATTGGTTGAAGTAGATGTTCGCGATCGGGGTTTTCGTGCTGGCGGTCGTGTCTCGGATTTCCTGCGACACATAGTACTTCTTCGCCGTCGGCTCCAAGACGCTGGGGACCAGTAGAAGCGCTGGCTCCAGGCTCATCAGGTTGCCGTCGGGCGCGGGCATGTCGCGAAACAGTTGGACCCCGGCAGCCAGGCCGGCATCCCCCAGCACGGTCCCGGCGCCCGACTGATAGTTGACTCGTGCGCTGGTAAAGAACGCCGAATTGTTGATCCATAGCGTCCAGAACACCTTATTCATTTTGATCGCGGAACCGAGCCCTAGTCGGCTGCGGAGCGCATCGAAGGCGCCGAGGTCGTCATTGATGATGTCTTGCCGCGTCAACGCCGCCATCTTGGCGTAGGTTTTCGCCGCCATATCGTACGACTCTTGGCCGAGCGTCCCGTGCTTGATCTCGCCGCCGGGCCCGACTTCCTCATATTCCAGCGAAGAAGTGAGGCGGTACGCCGTGACCGTCTTGAAGTCCGAAACCGACTTAATACCGGCGATGGCACGCCATGTCTGCGGAATGGACATGAATCCATCCAACAGAATCTTGTTGCCCGTGCTGGTCAACATCGTAGAGATCGAGTGCGTCGAGAACGCCGCGCGGATGACTTCGCGGAGATTGCCTTGGGTTACTCTCGCGCGCCCGTCGTAGCCGCCCTCGCGGGCGAAATGCAGGAGCAATTCCTGAATGCTGAATCCGTGGAAGTGCTTGGTGGAGGCTTCCAACACTTCCTCTTTGAAGTGCTTTTCGGGATTCCGGAGCCCGGCCGACAGGCTGAAGGCGGCCTCGATCGCGGCGTTTCCGCCGTCGCGAGTGCTGGCGTGGATGAACACGCCCTTCGGGCGCTCGGCGCGCATCAGGTCGGCCTCGAAAATCGCGGCGGCCTTGATGTACTCGGCTTCCAGCCGCGGGGCCGGCCACTCGTCCCGCAACGCGCTAGCCTTCAGTTCGGCGGCCTGCTTCCCGGCGGCGGCTGAGACCGGCTGCAACTTCGCGGCGTCCACCCTCTCGGCGTATTCGGCGGCTTTCGCCTGCAACGTCGAAACGTGCATTTCATAGGCGCGAATCACGTCGGGAAGGTCGAACGTCGGGGCGGCCGCGCCCTGGATCGCGTTGCCGCTCTTCGCCGCCGCGGCCTTGACCTCGGCGTCGTACTTCGCCTGCAACTTCGCCGTCTGGTCCTCACGCAAATCGGCAAGCGTCAGGCCCATCGCCTCAACCCACTTCTCAAAATCCATGTCGTACTCCTTATTGTTGATTGCGGCCTGCGCCGCCACTTTGACTTTCGTGCTTGCGTCTGCGGCGATCGCCACGAACGATACTTCTCCAAGAGTCGCCTTGCGAGCGACATACAGCGGCCCCTTTAGCGACTTGCCGTTGACTGTGATTGTGGTCTTCTCGTCTACGAATTCGAGTTGATCGGGCCGCGCCCCAACGCTGGCCTTCCACGGAAAGCCCTTGCCCGCGCTGGCCTGCACCTGGTCGGCCATCGGCCCGGCGCCGGAAATGAGTCCGCTCAATTTAAGCGAACTGACCCCAATCTCGATTTCGTCCGCGTGGCCCACGATCGCCGTCGGGTCATGGTTGGCCAGAATCGGCAGCGGGGCTTTGGCGGTCAGGCCGGCCAAGTCGATCACCACGGGCCGGCTGTAATAGTCCACCGACATCGGCCTGCCGTTGTAAGCGGTCATCGTGAACCGCTTAACGCCCTCCCCCTCGCCTTCCTTCGCTGCGATCCACTCGACCGGGATCGCGGCCGCGCGGATCAGTTCACCTTTAGCCGCGGCGCGGATTTCCGCCCGCTTGCGGTGGCGCTGGACGTGCTTCTTCGTCATCTTCTGTGTCCTCGGCGCCTGCACCGACGCCCTTCTGGAGATTTTGCTTCAAGAGAATGGTTCGCATTTCGTCCACTGTGACGCCGTAATCTTCGGCCATCGCCTCCAACTCTTCCTCAAAGTCGTAGCTGTCTTCGGCGTACACCCGCCGCAAGCTGGTAGCGCCGGTTTGTAGATTGGTCTTGCGGGCGTTGGCGGTTTTTCCCTCGTCGATTTGCGGGCGGGCCGGCCAGTCCCAGGTATGGGCCGGCAGCGTGTCGCGGGTAATCCAGCCGTTCCGTAAGGTGGCCTCCCGGAACCAGACCGCAAAGAGCGGATCGAGTACCAGGTCTTCTATGTCCTGCTGTTCGACATCGACGCTCACGAAATACGTGAGGTGGTCGAGCTTGCCGCCGGAGAACGAATAGCCCGATGAATCGCACGCGGCGATGTTGTAGGGCATGTTGACGGGCCGGGCAGTCTCGCAAACTTGCGAGCGGACGAACGTATCGTAGGTGGCGCTTGGCTGTTCCGATTTCGGCTGATAGGCGTCGTAGCCGGCCGGCAACCCCACCATCATGCCCTTCTCGATGGGCTCGGCGGACATGGGCGTCACGAAACTCGGTTCCGGTTCGTTCTCCGTCGGTTCCGGCATCCCTTGTGTTTTCAGCAGGATCGAAAAATTAGCGATGTTTTCGGCCGCGGAAAGCGTCGCCTCGCGGTATCGCCGGCCTTGTGCTCCGAGGTTCAACGTGGAAGTCAGTTCGGGCACGCCGCGGTGCTGTTCAGCCCGATCCTCGCGGAACAAGTGAAACACGAATTTCGCGGGGATCGTCTCGACCTGTTGCGAAAGGTGTGCCCACTGCCCGCCGGGGTGATACTTCAGGAAGTCGTAAAAGGTCGGGTTGCCGTCCCCGTCAAAATGAATCCCATCGATCCGCCCCACGGCCGCGTAGGGCATGTTCGGCGTGGCGCATTTTTCCGCTTCTGCACCCATCAGGCCAAGTTTGACTAACCCGGGGATCGCATCGTTATCGCGAATAATCAAAAAACCTTCGCCGTCTTTGAGTTTCGCCTTTACTGTCGTGCGAAGTTTGCGTGCGAATTTAATGGCTTTCGTCCACTGCAACCATTGCGCCTCGATCATCGCGTTAAAGCCCGGACTACCTGTCTGCATTCGCAGCTTCGGCCCGCGCCCCACCACGTAATTGGCCTGAGTAAGCTCGATACCCTTGCTGTAGCCGCTGTTGTCCGATTCCAGCCGCGAACGTTTCCGAAGTTTCTGCCGGACGGATGGGCTATTCGCGCTGTCGGCGTCCAACGTGTCGGCCAATGCCCAATGTCGGGCCATCGTCACGCCATCGCGCGCGGCGTCGTAGCGGGCCCGGATCGGCAGTGCGGCCGTCTGGATGGCTGCGCGCCTCGGCTTCCGCGGCATGGTAGCGGCCCGTCGAACTGGCTGGCGTGGAATGCGCATCAACCGCACCCGGGGGGCTGGAGTTGCGTGAACTGAAGGCCCATTCGTCGATTCGTCGTGGCCACCTGCGCGGCGGCGAACTTCGCGGCGGCGATCTGGTCGGGAATCGAATGCTGCTTCACGCGCGTACCATCCACGGCTACCTCGGCCGGGGCCGCGGCGTTTTCGGCAATTGTGGTTGCATCAATTTCTGGCATGGTTACTCCGGATTTCGATAACGGCGATACGGCGGGGGAGGTGGGGCGAGCTTCCATTTCTTCCACTTAATGCCCGTCTGTGGATCAACCGTGTATCCATCCGCAATGACGTTCGGCCGTATCGCCGTATCGCCTTTCGGTGGTTGAAGTTTCTTCACCGGAACCCCGGAAGATAACCGCGGTTGATAACCTTGTATTTTCTTCATCGCTTCGCCGCCTTTGCCATTTCTGCCAGGTCTAAGTAGACCCGCTTCCGCTTCACTTCGCCCGCCGGGATACCCGGCTGCGCGATACCCTGCATCGATGCTGCGACCGCGCAACCGACCAGGCAGTCAAACCAGTGATTATCCGGGCGATCGGGCCGTTGCTTCCATTCGTCCACTGTGCGTTCTCGCCCCTCGGTTTTCACGCGGTATTCGGCCGTGAGGTGTTCGGCGAAGAGGCGGTGCCGCTCGGGCTTCGTGCCGAAGATTGATAGGCAGCCCTTATCGCCCATTACCACAGCCAATCGGGCATGTACAAATGTCTTCCAGAAGTTGGCGTCAAAGGCAACGTAACGCACGCCACGCCCCCGCCCACCGGGAACTCGCCAATTGTGGCCGATCCGATCCCCTCGCTTGCGCTTGTATTCATTGAACGGCTTACTTCCGGCCCCGACATACTTGCCGTGGCTCGGCATCAATACCGCGGCGTGAGCCGATTGTCGGCAGAATTGATAGACGATTGCCGTCGAGGCTTCCCAGTTCGCATCGATTAGGCAGCGCCCGATACGCAAGATCGCTCCGTCGTCTCGTTCCCATTCGCGGGCCAAATAGGAGCCGAGAAACTTGTCGAGCCCGGCGTAAAGCGTGCCCTCGAAACCGGTGCCTGGCGTCACGGCGTTCAGAGTGTGGCGGGCGTCCCGGAGCGTAAAGTAGGCTTGACATTGATCGGGGAATGTGCCGTAATCGACCACATAACCGCCGAAATCCTCGCCCCACGCAACCGTCGCGTAATACAGTACATTCTTGTGGGCGTCAACGAACATCGTCAACCGATGACAGACCACCGGGAACTGCCCACGCGGGAGCCGGTTGATTTTAGCGGCCACCTGCGCGGTTGTCAGGTCGCTCGCGTCCCCGAGGTCTTCTGGCAGCGGATCGTTCTGATATTCCGCGAAGAAGGCCCGCTCGTCTTGAAGCTTCAGGTTTTCCGCGTGTTGGATGGCCGAGAGTTCGTCGTGGTTGAACCGTTCCGGCCACGCAATCACCGCCCCGGCGTCCATCGCCTCGCGGTTCTCGCTGTAGAATTCCGTTGCCTCGCTTCCGTCGCCATCGGCCCGAAAACTCTCGGCGCGAATCTCCGCGTACTTGTCCCATAATTCGGTGTTCGACGGGAAAGCGTACACCATCTTGGTGCGCTCGCCCTGCCACTGCGGATGCTTCTGACGGTCGAGAATCTTGTCGGCCATGTCGCCCGGCTTGATAACCGTGCAAGGCATCACGCCGGCGATCTTCTGCCCCGGGCCGGCCAGCCCCAAGACGGCCCCGGCGAGAATCGATTCCCGCGTAGCACATTGCGACAGGCTTCGGGCCGATTCGTCAGTCTGGGGATCGTCGAGAATCACAAGCGATGGGCGGACAACCGAGCCGTCCGCCCGCTTGTGTTTCATTCCCCGAAGCCCACCGGTCAGGCCGACGGCCCGAATGATCGACCCGCTCGCCCGGCTGCCGGGGATCGTCGGTAAAATGATCTGCTGCGCCGTCCAGCCGATCCGCGTCGGCTTATCTTGGAAGAGTTGCCCTACGGCCCGTTGGGCGATGCGCTCGAGGCAGCGTATCGGGTAAACGACTTCCGGGAAGTCTTCGAGTAATGCTTCGTTTGTTTCAAATTCCGTCTTGAGCGAATCGAGCATTTTGGCCGCGTGGCCCTCATCGCTGCCGATCAGGCAGACGAACGACCGGGCCCCGATCACTTCCGCCCAAAGGGCGCCCGTCTCGGCAAGCGTCGTCTTGCCGCTTCCCCGCGGCATAGCGACCGCGAATAACCCGCCCTCTAAAACCGCCCGTTGCAACTTAGCAATGACTCGCCGGTGGTCATCCGAGAAGGGCAGCGTAAACAGTTCGGGGAAGTATTCGAGGCAAAAGAATTCGAGGTCAAGACATGCCCGCGCCCGCCGCTCTGGATTGACGACCGCCGGTATCGCCTTGATATCGCGGCCGGACAGCGACACGTCCGCGGCGTGCTGCCGCAGCCGTTCCTTCTCGCGTTCGTAGCGGGTGTCGGTCATTCATTCCCGAATAGCACTTCCTGGCGTAAGCGGTTGGCGGCGATCTCGATACATTCGGCGATTCGCTCACGTGCCGTGGCGCACGACTCAGCCTCTATCTCAATCCCACAGAACCGGAAGCCCAGCCCCACGGCTGCCACCCCCGTAGTCCCCGAGCCCATAAACGGATCGAGCACGAGTCCGCCGGGCGGCGTGACGAGCTTGACGAGCCACTCCATCAGGGCCAACGGCTTGACGGTCGGGTGCTTGTTGCCCTCGCCGCGTTCCTTGCGGGAGGCTTTCGCACAGTAGAAGAAGCGGGCGGCGGAGCCGGAGTCGCCGAAGTCGTGGTACTTCGGTTGTGCCTGCTTGAAGGCTTTGCCGCTATTGGCAAGTCCATTATAAGGTTGCCCCACACCGGAGCGTTCTTTCCCTGATCGATTTGTTTGCGGAAACAGCCCGACCACTTCCTCGCTGCCGTCATGCACGAGGTTGGCGGGCCAGCGGCCGGAGGAATTGACACGATTTAGATTTTGACCATCACCATGCCAGAATATGCTATCAGTTTTCTGCTTGCGGTCAAAATCACTATTTCGACGATAATCAGCTTCGGACTGATAGCCCACCCGACATCCATCCACGTTGATCCCGCCGCATCCGTGCTCCACTACATTCGCTGCCACCGTCCCGATCAGCGGCTTGCGGGCGAGGATGATCGGCTCCCACGCGGGTTTCAGCGCCGTGTCCCAGCCCTTCCATCGCTTCGCGGCATCGGTGGCGGTGATAGAAAACTCCGGCTGCCACTGATAATTGTCGTCCGACCAATTCCCTTCACCGGGGGCCATGCCGGATACGGATTTCTTTATGCTCCCAACCACCTCCCGCTCCGCCCCCGCCGCCTTGTCGATCGCCTTCGACACGTCCAGGCCTTTCGGGAATCCCTGCCCGTACACCCACATAATTGTGTCGCGGATCTCCCACCCGGCGTCCTCAATCGCTACGGCCAGCCGGTGAAAGGTTCGCGTGCCACCGAAGGCCAGCAGGTGACAGCCGGGCTTGGCTACCCGAAGGGCCTCGGCCCAGGTCGCCGGTTCAAAAGCAATGCCGCCGCCGTCCCATGTCTTGCCCATGAAGCCCTTAGAGCCAAGTCGCGTTCGACCGAAGGGCGTCTCGGGATCGTTTTTCCGAGGGCTTCCGTTGCGGCTGGCTTGGGTCAGGTGATACGGCGGATCGGTCACGATGGCGTCGATCGAGCACGTGGGTAGGCCAGCGAGGGCGGCGAGGCAATCGCCTTCGATCAGCGTGGCGGCTTGCGGCTCGGTTAGAAACATGGGGGGGCTACGAAAGTAAGTGTGTTTACGCTCGCCAC
>Ga0307378_10006574_pt1 | contig 15857 bp, 36 predicted proteins | sample UN1MG_FD_202238 | JGI IMG/M metagenome (GOLD analysis project Ga0307378, IMG submission 202238) | Soil microbial communities from Risofladan, Vaasa, Finland - UN-1 | ecosystem: Environmental > Terrestrial > Soil > Coastal area > Acid sulfate soil | place: Finland: Risofladan, Vaasa | collected... | reverse complement strand
AATAGGGAAATGTTCGTTAAGAGTTTCTCTATCAGTCCAATCATTTATATATACATAAGAATAGTTTTCAGCAGGGGTAGGGGGAGGGGGAGGAGAGGGAAAGATTGTTGACCATGGAACTACAAAGACAGAAAGTAATCCTAAAGTACACAGTAAAACAACAATTGCAATACCGTAAAACTTGTTGCCTTTACCTTTGTTTTTTTTATCGTCTACCATGTTTTTTCCTCATTAATTTTTAATTTTTAATAGTTTTGTATTTAATTAATTATGTAAATTTTTATTATGGATATATGTATAAACCCTATATTTAAAGCGTTTGTATCGATCTCTTCATAATCTATATTCTCAAGGGTTTTGAGAAAAGGAAGAAGATTAATAATTTTTAACCCATTTTTGTGGTATCTTTTACCTAATCGTTTAGTTTATAATAAAGCATCAATAAACGCACTTTAAATAGGAGAAAACAAATATTTATATAACTTGAGATTTATTATTTAACTTAACAAAATAGTAAGAAATTAATATTTATAGTTAAAATCTAATTTAAAAACCAGATTGATGGGATCATTCATGACATTATTTATATGCAAAAAAAAGAGTCTTTTTGAACATAAAAAACATCTATTTGATGCATACAAATGTCCATATTTGGTATTTAATTCAGAAAGAATATTTTTGTTAGGTTCAATCTAATGGTTGTCAATGAATTAAAATGCGGTTGGAAGTTGGATCAGAAATATACTATATTGAATATTTGGATCATGGGATTTCACGTGATCCAATTCAAACAATTCTCAAAAAGCCATTGCTCTTATGGTGCGTTGGTTATATTACGAATTTATATGGAAATGAAGACTATTACGCTGTGGTTGGTTCTGGAACGCGACTTCACGAAAGAAAACCATCGCATTACGTTTATATTGTTAAATCCGCAATTACAAAAAAGTTTGTAATCTATCGTGTGGAAGAATAAGGAAATTAGAAGGATGGAAGAGAGTTTTACATTGGATTTCACCCTATTTTTTAGATTGCAGTTGTTGTATTTTAATCACTTAAACTATCCCTTTTTCCCTTTAATTCTCTTTATTTGTCTTTTTAACCTTAGAATTCTTTCATACAACACATTAAAGGTGCGATTTTGACACATAAATTAAAGGATGTAAAGGATTTATCGGATAAGAAAAAAACTAAGAAAGGAATGGTGAATATAACCATAAATATTCCAGATATTTACGACGAAAACATTCAGAAATTAATCCGAAATAAGATAATACCAAACAGATCAGAAGGTGTAAGAACAGCATTAAGAGAATACTTTCAAAAAGAATTCGAAACCCTTCAATTATTAGGTTTTTTTGGAGATGATAAATCTGAAAAAAAGAATACCGGAAGAATATTTGGTAAAAAAACTAAAACTGTAATTGAAGATTTAAAACATAAAATAGAAAGAAAAGACTACATGATTGATTATCTCAAATCAGAATTAGAAAAACACGAAAAAAAAGGTGAAAAATAAAAAAATGAATCAAGATTGTTTAGATCGGTATTCTCAATTAACAAATATTAAAACGATTTTAAGCAAAGACTTAAAAAAAATTGAGAGAGAATGCGAAAAAACTTTTTTTTGTTCTAAATGTCGATATTATACAGGAGAAGATTAAAAAAATGGCAACAGGATATAAAAAACCAATACCAAATGAAAAAGGACTACAGAAGCAATTAGATGAGTATTGGGAGAATACTGCCAAAGAGAGAGAAAGAACACATACAAAAAAAATGCATAAAAAATATTTGGAAGGTGTGAAAATTGATTGAAAAAGGAAATCTCTTAAGAAAAACGGGTTTTTATAAAACGTTAAGTATTTTACCTAGTGATGGAGCAATTAAACTGAGTGAGTTTTATGCTAAACTGACCAAAATTAGTTATTATAATCTTTTTTTGAGAGTTAAATCCGATTTATTGCAAAAAAGAATTATCGAAATTGATTACAAGATTGTCAAAATTGATCACAATCAAAAACCTGTTAGACATATTGGATTAACAAAAAATGGCGTTGTTTTAAAACATTTATTGAGAGAATTAATAGAACAAATAGATAAAGGTGTCGACGAATGAGTTTATTAGCTAAAAAAGAAGCTAAGGATTATCCCATTAATCTGGTAATTAAATTAGATAAAAGCAATTGTGCTTTTCGTGAAGTTCCTGTGAGAAAAGAGAAATTGGATTGGGAAAAAACACTAAAATGGTTAGGTGATCTAATATTATTCCTTTAGGTGAAATTGTTTGTCAGAAATGCTCTGGCGAATTAGTCAAGAAAGATTGGTATGCGTTATGCACTAAATGTGGTCTAAAATGGATTATTGAATCCCACGCAAATGGAAGTTTTAAATCAATGAGAAGAGTTGATAATAAAAAATGAGTAAGATGATCGATTTTGAAAAAAGAAATAAAGACTTGTCTGCCAATCGTAAAGTTGTAAACTCAACCAAAAAGGGACGTCCGATTAATTTTAGAGACTATCTATTCCTTCCAAAAAACTCTTTTGCCTTTACAACTCTAACAACCGCGCAAAAACAAGCCATCAAAAATATAGAAGAATATTGGATCAATCGAATAAGGAATTATCAAAATTGGAAATTCCAAAAACATTGGAGTTATAAAAAAGAGTCAATTTCCTCACGGTTAGACGGATTTACGTTTGAATCTCTAAAGGGAAATAACAATTCGAAATCAATTCGGAATTTCGTAAGGACTTTTTTAAGGGATAAAGAATTCCGGAATAAATTCGAGGTTATTTTATGGGAACAATTTGAAAAGGATCCATCAGATCCCAGAATGGAGTTATTACAATATTTAGATATTACTGATAATAAACAATCATTAATCGAGATTTTTCCTCACGTTGTTTCAGGAATAGTTTATGTTATTGAAAAAGAGCTTATATCGTTTTATTTTACTTTTATAAACGAGTTCTCTGTCTCTTATGCTATTAGAGTAGGATTAATTCACTTTAGAGATCTCGAAAATCAAGATCCAATCGAAAAAGAAGAAGTTCTCGCAATTTTAAACGAATTAATTAATGAGAAGAGTTGATTGGTAAAATGATTATAAATACCGATTGTTATCTAGCTGTGCTAAAGAAATACAAAGCAAAATTCCCTGAAGCACATTTTGAAGTTATTACTCGAACGGCAAAATCTTGTTTATCGCCATCATCTGAATTATTGTATGAAGTTAGAGAAAATAAACTCTCTTTTGAGGAATATAAAGAAAGATTCCTAAAAGAACTTAGGGAATGTCCGTTTGTCCCCGAAAAATTAAGGATTTTAAGATGTATTGGTGAAGATCGATTGATCTTCTTAATATGTTTTGAAAAGGATGCTTCTAAATGCCATAGAAGTATTATAAGAGATATTTTAATGAACCCATCAGTTTATGGATATGATTTATCGTGGAAGAATTAGATTTTAAATGCGGAAAATGTGGATGCAAAATCTACGGTTTAGGTGACGATTATTTTTGTCCTGAATGCCAAAAAATATTCTGTTTTGACTGCATTGGAAAACATGGATGTAAAGTTGAAATCGTTCCAACAAATCATTTAATGGGAAAATGGAAGGTGGTGAAAAAATAGCAAATATCCAGAAACCTGTTGATTATAATTCCGTTGAACCAAAACTCGAACTAATTGATTTGGTCAGAGAAGCAACCCTTAAAAATATTGATGATTATTTCAAAAACAGGGGTATTCTTATTGATAATTTACTGGACTATCTCAAAAAACCCACTATTTATCATGGTACAAGTATTGGACTTAAACAAATAATTGAATGGTTTATAGATAAATCAGTTTCCAAATATTATAAAAAAATCCAAACTAAAGGATTAAGCATCAAATATGTAATTAATACCATAAGAGAGAATCTGTTTCAAGGCGGTTGGGAAGTTAAGAGACGTTCCAATATTATAATAACATCCAGAGAGATTAATAATTCCCAAGAAGTTATAAACACGGTTAAAATCAATGATACCCCTCGTTTATTGATTACACAGAATAAGGATCATAAAGTTAGACCAAGACCAAAACCAAAATCAAAAATACCTTCAAAAGGGAAAATAAAAGAAGTCAAAAATGAGAGAGGTAGAAAAAGGTTATGCGAATATTGTGGTTCGAACATTAGACGCAGAGTAGCTAATGAGATTCTTCACATTAATATAGGTCAAAATCCTACACATCACTATTTTTGTTCAAAAGAATGTAAAACAGAGTGGATTTATGCCTCTCAAATGAGGTAATCAAAAATGGATACTAAAGAAAATAAAATTTTTAGGACTTGGGACGAATTTTGTTTGGAGAAACTCAAAGAGATCGGAAAAACTTCCTTAACGGAGTGGGCAACAGCAATGGGTTACAAAAACTCTGCGAGTATATCGAGGACTGCCCAGAATCTCGAAGAACAAGGAAAAATAAAGGTTATTCATACTAAAGGCGGAATGATTAAAAAATACTACGAGGCGATTTAAACGGGAAACATGTATAAGGAAGCTCACGTTTGGAATTGCTTCGTAGGTTGCAGGATATTTTGGTGTACTTATTGTAAACCAAGCTTTCAAGCACAAATGAAACGACGAAAACCTATGATTGACAAGAACGGTAAAAAGAGAGGGTGTCAGAAATGCTACGATTACGAGCCACACTTTCACGAAGAAAGATTGACTGACGAATATATGAATAAACTTCCAACGACTTATGGCGATCAGTTTATCTGGGTAGGTTCTTCAGGTGATATCTCGTTTATCAAATATTCAGATATGTTAAAAATTCTCGATAGAATCAAAGAATACCCTGATAGAACTTTCTTCTTTCAAACTAAAAATCCAAAATTCTTTAGTAGATTTACATTTCCTCCAAACGTGATATTGGGGATAACGTTAGAATCAAATGTTTATTATAGAGAAATTTCAAACGCACCTTCTCCATTTAGTAGATTTTTTTGGTTTAAAAAATTAGATTTTCCGAGAAAATTTATAACCATAGAGCCTATTTTAGAGTTTAATTTTTCTTTCTTTTTAGAATTGCTTAGGGAAATAAATCCAGAAAGAATTTACGTTGGATACGACACGCATAAGACTTGGTGGATGGAAGGGAAAGAGAGAGCGTATCTTAGAGAATACGAACCAAGTTTAGAAAAAACTAAAAAATTGATTTTAGAATTAGAACGTTTTACTAAAGTTAAAACAAAATACATGAAGGATTAGATAAAAATGAAATATGAAAAAAGGAAAATATATGCCAAAAAGAGTTATTAACGATAATTCTTATCCAGATATGATGTTTATCGCATTAAAAAGATTAATTAAATATCCTAATTTGGAGAAAAAGGAAATAATTAATAATTTTGATGAGTGGTGGAATTTACATTTAAATCGAATTCATATATATAACATTAAAGTAAAGGTGTAGAATAGATTGGTTAAAATAGAAGATAAAGAGAAAAATCACACTAAATTTGTTAATTGTAAAAAATTTTATAAAGGATTGTATTTAGAAGATAAATCTGCAAATGAGATTTCAAAGCAATATAACGGGTTATTCCAAGAACTCTCCGCACTATTTCTCGGATGTATCGGTGTATTTAAAGGAAATGACTTTGAAATACTGAAAGCAGGAATTTTAGATTTAATTGATTGGTTAAAATTGGAGATAATTAATTATAAAAATGTGTGAAATATCGCTTTCAAAAGAAGAAATTCTTAGGAAAAACTTGTGTCGAACCTGTGATCCGCATATATGTCATAATAATTACAATTCATGTCCATATAGGTATTTTCCAGACGCACATCTGTGTTTAACTTGTAAAGATCGAAAAAATGAAATCGTGGATGGAATCTTAAAGTGTTATCAAACATGTCAATATCGAAAAGATTTGTATCAAATAACAAAAGGTTTGGATAAATGGATGGAAAAAAATCCCGAAAAGAGAAAAAAGAGATAATTAAGTATATTGAAGAACAGATAGCGTATTTAGAAGATGCTTTTGAACCATCTATCCTAAAGTCTTTAGAACATGTTAAAGATAAGTTTGGATTAGATGAGATTAATTATAAGTATAGAATTCAATGGAAAATGACGGTAGGTTATGATAAATAAAAATAAAGAAGAGTATTTTGAAATTTGGTTTATAACAAATAACGATCATCGCGTAATAGATGATAATTTTAAAAAATTATGGAATAAGGAAGGTGAAAAATTAGAAAATGAAAAGATTAAAAGACTTAGCACCTCACGAAAAGGAAATCCTAAATAGTGAATTCTTAAGAGAAGAACTAATTCAACATCGACTAGCAGTTGCTATAGCAGATGGTTGGAGAAAACATCAAGAAAAGGTTTTTGAAAATATTGGTGGATTAGAAGGCATTCAGAAGATTTGTAAACAATTAGAAGAATACGGTTTAACTCCAAAACAAGCAGAACAGATGTCCACAGAAGAATTCGCAAGATTTTTAGAAAAATACGATATAAAGGTATGATTTGATTATGAATGAAGGAATTGGAGAACTAGATATTATGTGCTGGAATCCAAAAACCAAACCATTATTCTGGAGGAACGATCAAACAAGAATGATGAAACATATCGTGGAAAAGTTTTTTGAAGAAATACATTTAACGAATCTGGAAATGAAATATCTAAGGTGGTATATTGTCCAATGGATTGATGGTATAGTTTCACATGCAAAAATGCGTTATCCTGAAAAAGATTTTAAAGAATATCTGAAGAATGGCGTTCCTGAAAATTATAAAAACAAAACGGATGAAATGGATCAGGAACAACTTATGGATTTTGTTGTCAAAGAATTACTCAATTACGGAATTGATCCGTTTTAGGTGAATAATCTTGAAAAGTTTAACTAAAGAAGAGTTTAAGGAAATCGTTATTAAGGAAATCGAGCATTTCGAAACGATTGAACATCCTTCAATAGAACAACAATTAAAGAAAAGAAATCTTTTAAGGAATTTGGCGTTAATGGAATCAAATCATCCAGAAGTGTGGTGCGAACAACAGAAAGCTAAAATAACTAATTTAATGGCATGTATGTTCTGTTCTTATGGACATATGATGGAATGCCATTATCCATATACCTGCGATTCGCAATATTGTAATCATTACGATTATCATAACGATGATGCTTTGTAATTTAATAAAAAAATAGGTGATAGTAATTAGTTTAAATTGTAAATGTGGAGAAAAAATTGAAATTACTGTTCCAATGTTCGTAAATAATGAAGGAGATTTTATCTGTAAAAATTGTTTTGAAAATAAAAAAAAGATCGATGGATTTATCGCAACAGCAAAAGATTACATCGCAAAATTGGAAGATGTTATTGAAAGAAACAAATTAAGAAGAAAAATCAACGATCAGTTAGATTTACTTATTGATGATCATGTGGAATTATTAAGAGAATTAAGAACTACCAAGAAGCCTTTAACAAATGAAAGAAGAGATTATTTTTTAAAGAAATTAGAAGAAAGACAAGAAAAAATATGTGATGTAAGTCAAAAGGTGAAGAAAACTGCACTTTGAAGGCATTTGGAAGAATTATTATCTGGAAGTAAAGGACGCAATCAATCATTTCTACGATTGCAACGACTTGTATATTACCGTAAAAAAGATTAGAAAATACTTGAAGATTGATGCATCAAATCGATCAAAAATCAACTTTATTTGGCGTTTAATGAATCATTTTGAGTTTGAAGGTGTAATTGTTCAAATGAAACACATATCAAAAAATCGTGCTAAACAATATAAAATTGTTAAATTTCCAATCGAAAATAACATTACTTTTGTAGATATTTGAATGAAAATAGGAAAACAAGAAATTTCGTTATCAGAAACGTTCAAAAGGATTTATGATAACCAAGATGAGATAAATAAAAGAATTGAGACATTAATCGAACAATGGGACCAGGAAGATATGAATAAATTAGGAAAAGAGGGATTGAAATTATGAGCGAATGTAAGATTTGTCACCAATCCTGGAAACCACCTCGCGATATTATTTTCAAGGATGGAATGTGCATCATTTGTTACGCTATTGTAAATTGGTTAGATGAAAAGGATACTAATCAAAAATCAATTGAAGAATATTTTGAGGTGTGAATAAATAATTAACTCAAATCAAAAAATTGTAATAATTGCTGGATGTAGTCAGAAAAAATTACATTATGATGCTCCGGCAATAGAACTAAATCAAGGGCAATTGTTTAGATCTATTAAAAAATTAGCGAAGGTCCATAATTTTGATCTTAAAATTTTATCAGGTAAATATGGCCTCTTAGATTCAGATCAAATTATTAGCCCCTATAATCAAAAAATTAGGACTAAAAAGGATATTTTAAGAGTTAGAGGGTTAATTACTCCTAGGCTAATTGAAATTCACGAATATTACGATTTAATAATAATAATTTTAGGAAAAAAGTATTTAGAAGTTATAGAACCTTTCATCGATAATAAATCCCTAATTCTTTACGATAGAAGAGGAATTGGAGGTTACCTTTCTTTATTTTCAAAATATAATAAATTACCTAAAAATCAATTGCTAAAAGAGTTAGAAAAGTTTAGAGTAAGAAAATATCAATCTGAAATTTATCAAAAAGAAATAATCGAGGTTTAACGAAAGTGAAAAATCTTTTTTTTTGCTGGTAATGGAAAAAATGGGAAAAATACATCAGATAGAATATTTATGTCCGATTTGCACACCAAAAACAGTTACTGTTTTGGTGCAATTTAATGAAAATGAGTATTATTGCACTTATTGTAAGACGCTTTTTAATGTCGATGACGTAATTGCATCAAACTATGAGTGGTTAAATATATTAGAACTATTAGAAGGAAATAACGAAAAAATAAAGGTGTATGAGAGAAATGATCGTATTTAGAACTGATAAAATAGCAAAACCAGAACAGTTATTAAAATTAAAAAAAGAATCAGATAAAATCGGTAATAAGTATAAGGATTTAATATGTGAAGAAATCAACGCATACGCTAAGAAAATTGGCATTCCTATGCGTTTTAGCGTTATCATCGATTTAAAATTATATGGGAAAAGAAGGTAATCAAATGTGCGATAAATTGCCTTATAATAATCCTAGAATCGATAAATGTCTAATTCAAACAATTAATCGTTTGAATAATTCTACAAATTTAAAAACATTAGCTAGCTGTTGTGGACATGGAATTTACAATCCAACAATCGTAGTGAAAGATAAATTAGGAAATATTTTTGAAGTTAATTCAGGAATCGTATTAACACCTAAAAAAAGAAACAGGTATTATAAAAAAGATCGTAATGGTTTTTATTATATTCCTGAAGTGATTATCGAATTAAAAAAAGGAAGTGAATGAAAATATGTATGAAATTAATTGTCCGTTCTGTGAAGGAAAAAGCGTTTCAGATGTAATTGATTCAATTGAAGATGTCGATGGACAATGGGAATGTAGTAATGGACATCAATTTGTTATAAAATACATAAAGAAAATTGATTGAATTAAAAAAAGAGGTTAATAAATTTGAATATTGAAATAATAGATAAAAGAAATAATACGGTCAAGAAAGTTTCGGAGGATTATAAAATAGAATATGCCAAACAAATAATTGCACTTAAAGATCTTCAATACGAAGACATGAAAGTTTTTGGCGTAATTATTCAAGAAGATGGAGAGATAGATCTTTGTTATATAATGGAGAAAATAACCAGAATGGCGACTTATTACAATAAGATAAAAAAAACGATTATCGATAAGGGTTATGAAAACGAGATTATGTGGATTAATAATATTCCAAATCCTGTTGATAAGGATTTATTCTTTAGAGAATATTCTTGGGTTGTAATAAACTCAGGAATGAAAAATACAGTAGCAGAAAAGATTTTCAGAAACTTTTGGAATAATAACTCTCCTGATTTTTCTACTATTAATCATCTGAATAAAAATAAAGCGTTGAAAAAAGTCTATAATAAACTAGATTTCTATTTCCGTCATTTCATAGAATCAAAAAATAAATTGATGTTTCTTGAATCACTTCCTCACATAGGGAATATTACAAAATACCATTTAGCTAGAAATCTAGGTTTAAATTACGCAAAACCAGATCGTCATTTAGTAAGGATTTCCAGTCTTTTTAAGTATTCCAATGTTCAAGAATTTTGTAATAAGCTCTCTATTTTAACTGACGATCCAATTGGTGTAGTTGATTTAGTTTTATGGAGATTTGCAACGCTTTATCCTAATTATTTAGAATTAATCAAAAAAGAGGTTGAGAATAAGAATTGAGTAGAGCGACATCAATGAAGAAAGATTGGAGAAGGAATAAATTTTTCAAAAAGGATGAGGTTAAGTTAAGAAAATGAGCGAAGAGAGAGAATGTCCTAAATGTGGTGAAAAGATGATTTATTATCCTGGTAGAAGAAGTTTTGGAAAAACAGGAAAATATATTTGTAAATGTAAAGATTCAGGGAAGACTGGTGATAAATTTGTATGTGGGGGGGGTTGTGGGAATTTCACGATTAACGAAATGAAAAGAGCAAAAAGTCTTGACGATCCAACCTTGGTCTGTCCTAAGTGTGGTGGCTGTGGTTGGTTTATTACATCTATTAAAGCGGTAAACGAAATTAAACAGAGATGGATATATGAGGATTCGGGAGGCGGGAAAACGGACGATGTGCAGAGTTCTCAGAATATATCTGAGTCACATCAAAAATCTAATATTAGTTCCGACTCGAAACCCACCGAACAAGACTGGCTTAACGACCAATGGAATGATGGAGAGAGACCGTTTGAGTCTAAAGATGGAGGGTGTGTCCTAATAAGGAACGCTCAAAACGATCCAGATTGGGACGGTTCTTTGAATGCAGAATTATGTAAGGGAGATTGTCAATCGTGTCCTCATTACGAGCCAAAAGTGAACGAATTGACAAAATTAGAAATCAAAATAAAAGAACATAAAATTATTCCAAATCAAAAGATAATTCAGATAACTGAAGAAAATCAATTAATTGCGACAATAATCCCACGAATAACAATGATTTCAATTATTTCTAAATATATTAAAAATGTTATTCCAGATATGAGATTTCCACCAAAAATAAATATAAATCTAATAGAAAGGGATAAAAAAAAATTAAAAATGTTAAATGAAGATCATTTGATAATTTAAAATAAAAAAGGAAGTGATTAAAATTCAAATATTAGAAGAGTTTACTCCAATACAACAACAAATAATAGATGTTCTTAGAAAGAACGGTGAAATGTCAAGAAACGAGATATGTGAAAAATTCGGTTATAAAACACACATATATAATTATATCGTGTTATCTCCAAACAGAAAACAATATCCTCAAAAATTGGAACAATATTACAAAAGAACCACGATATACGATAATCTTGTTAAACTAGAGAAAAAAGGAATTGTAGAAAGATTTAGTAGAAATAATGGAAAAGTAGGTGCATCTGTTAAGATGTGGAAATTAACAACTAGCAATCAGAGTGAATCTAAATTAAAATGCAAAAAATAAAATATAGATTCGTAAGCAACGAAAAAGTTGACTTAAACCAGTTAGCTGATTGGTTAAAATCTAATCTCACACTGCCAATTAATAAAAAATGTCTAAAATATATTGTTGAAACGATCAACCACGAAAATTTACACTCAATTATATACAACTTCTTTAACATAAAAAACGAACCAAGATTGTTATTAAAAAGCACAGGAAAATGTTATTTAGAGATTAACGGGGTTACTCACGCAGAATATGAAGAATCATTTATTTTAAAATTTGTTTTCGTAGAATTCGTTCAAATGATCGTTGATGTGATACACGATGTTTTTACTAGAAGAAACTTCTTTTTCCGAATAAAGTTTTATGTCTGGAAGATTCTCGGAAAGGTCGAATCAGAACACGAAGCTAAAAAAATTAAACAGGTGATATGAATTGAGTAAATCTAAATGTATCATGAAGGATTGTAATAATGAACGCTATAGAGATAAACTTGTTTGCGAATTTCATTGGAAAAGAAGATGTTATAATGAATATACTTATAAAAGAAAAGGCGAGATTGACTAATGGATAAAGAATACGAAAACATACCTGTTCATTGTCAAATTTGCGGATTTTTTCTTATAGATGATGAATTCATTAAAGAACATAAATCTAAGTTTGCATGTAGTTTTGATGATGAAATCAATCCAATATTTTCAGAGTTTTGTGATCAATTAAAAATTGGAGAATGGCAATTAGTAGAATTTTTAAAAAGACTTTCAGGTGGAAATTTTGAGTAGAAAAAGGGATAATTGAAGAGGTGAAATAATTGAAATTAAACAAGAAAGATTTTGAAATTTTAGATGATCTTTTAAGTAAAATTGGATTTGGTTCGTATTATGACTGCATTCAATTGCTAAAAGACGCCATTTATAATCTTGAACCGAACTTAAAATGTAAATTGGAAAAAGAAACCGATTTACTCGTCATTGTTGGCTTAGTAAACCGTATAGCGTCAAAATATAAAAAATAGTTGTTTACACAAGAAAAATGAAAATGAAAAAATTGAGAAAAAACACGCAGAAATCAATATACGCGAAAAAAAGTGCCATTTTAGTGCCAAATTAGAAGCGATTTTTTCTTCAGTCGACATAAAGTAAATAAAAGGGAAAAAAATGGCTAGAATTGGGAGGAAAAAAAAGTGAAAAAAATGAATAAAAACATCAAAAAAGTGAAAGTAAGAGATTTAGAGGCTTCGTTTACAAAACACACACATGGTAAAATAGATTATTGTTGGAATGATTATCCGGAAAGATTTTTATCTCAAATTCCAGAAGAATATCTTGATAATGATGTGTACTTAATTAAAAACATTACAAGGAGAGTAGCATATTCAGAAGTATTTAAGATTATGAACAACAGATATGTTCTCAAGCAATTAGGATTAAACCTTCAGACAACTGACCTTAGAGAAACATACTATATAGTCAGAAAGATTATGAACAACAAATTAGATATAGCTGGAGACAGTGAGGCACAAGCCAAATATATTAGCAAAACAATTAAAAGATATTGTGAAAAACTTTATGAACATTTAGGTTATAAGTATTGGCCGTATGTATATGATTATCTTACCATAAAACCAAAAGAAACAATAATTATCTACGATACTGAGATGAATACAACAACACTTTCAAGCAAAAATCTAAAGGATTTTGCTAAAACGCCCTTTTTCTTAATTATATGTGAGAAAGAAGAACCACTAAGAGCAACAATGGAAGAAATGATAAATCGAGGTTATACTAAAGGGTTTTATGGTGTAGCAATTGGTGGAAAAAGTCCAAGTTATAACATTAAGTTGTTAATAGACTTGTCAGAAATCAGAAATTTCTATGCATTTGTTATGACTGATTTAGATGTTTCGGGAATCTTTATACTTTTGGACATGATGAGATGGTTTCCATGTGAAAGCATAGGAATAAATCCAGAAATGTTAGCTTTTGCAGGAGTAGATTTTGAGGATGGATGTGAGGATTATAAGGCAGAAGAAATAGGTTTTGAGAAAATATTTTGGACGCTTGATATTAGTGAAGAGCAGAAAAAAGTATTTAGAAATTGGAAAAATATGTGTTCAGAAAGAAGGTTTGAGCTAAATAGTTTAACAGCATTGAGATTAGAAGAAGATTTTAGTATAAGTAAAGCAAGAGATTTCTGTGATTATTTAATCTCAAAAATAGAAGACTCAAATAGAGCATGGAATCTAAACAGATACGATAGACCAACTTATAAAGAACCAATTTTATATGATATTGATATTTATAAGCCACAATTCATACAAGATATAGAAAAGGAAATAGATAAGAAGATAAAGGATATTAACGATAAATTAAGGGAATTAATTAATAAGATAGCTGAGAAACAAGAGGAAATTAAGAGGGAGGGGCATAAAGAACTTAAAGATTATTTAGAATCAAAGGAAATGAAGGATGTTGATAATTGGGGAAAACTTATAGAAGATAGAGTTAATAAAATGTATAAAACTAATGAGATGTTTCACAAACTATCATATATGAGAAGTAAGAGCGTATATAAAAAGATTCAGAGAAAGAACAGGAAATATAAAGGAGAAAAAGTTGTTAAAAACCCTGAAAACATTATTACAAATCAAACTGAACAACTAAAAACATTAACAGAAAAACAAACAGAAACTTTATTGGAAATGGTAAAAAAACAGGACCTTATATGTAAAAGGATCATAAAAACAACGCCGGAATATAAGGAAATAAAAAGAATACTTACAGAAAACGGGAAACAATTTACTGAAACCAATTTTATGGATTATATAATAAATCTAAAAAAAGAATTAAAAGAAATGTTTAAAGAATTAACTCAAACAAAAAAAAGGAAAGATAAAAAAGAAACCTAAAAGAAGGGTGTTAGAAGACGAGAGAACACAATACAAAGAGTAGGGGTATATACCCCCCGTTTGAGAGGGGACTATCAGCATTCTACTACTATTCCAAAAAAGTGAAAAGTAAGTCTTTTGTCTTGATATATATAGGTTTATAAGTAAAATACGCTATTAGTTATACAAAAAACAATACAAAAACAAAGGTAGAATTATGAGTTTAAAAGAATTTATCGAAGCAGAAGATACTTCTATGTATGAGAAATTATGGATACGCATTCACAAAGATATAAAACAAAAACTTCAGGATATAGCAGATCGAGAAAAAATAACACTTGCAGTGCTCGTCCGAGCAATCATTAAGAAACAACTAAAAGAGATAGAAGATAATTAATTTAAAAAAAACGGTGTTCTTTTTATTGTAAGTGTGTTCTGACATCCAGAACACCAATAAAAATGAATTTAATTAAAAAGTGAAAAAAAATGAGTGACGAAAAAAGATTTACAAAAAAGAAGACGATAATTGAGGTTTCTGTATTTATAGCTGTATGTGTATTAGCAGGAGTTTTAGGATTTTGTTTTATATCGGTGAGTAATAATTATACTAATTTATCTAGAGATTACGATGATTTATATGCTGATCACTTAGAATTGTTAATTGATTTTAATATTCTTGATAATCGATATTTTATTCTAACGGGAGAACACATTGAACTAGAGAATGATTATAATAACTTAGTAATTGATTTAACTGATATGACAACTGAAAGAGATAACTTAGTAATTGATTTAGCTGATATGACAACTGAAAGAGATGATTTATTAGCTCAAATAGATATCTTAAATGCTGAAATATCTGTTCATTTAACTACTATTTCTAATTTAAATAGCCAAATAGCTGTTTTAGAAGCTGAGATAATTGTTCTTGAAGGACAAGCTATTGTAGACAATGAAACTATTGCTGACTTAAATGCACAGATTGTTGTTTTAAATGCTGAGATAACTAATCATCTATCTACTATTTCTGGATTGGAAGATGATATAACTGTCCATTTACTTACTATTTCTGGATTGGAAGCAGAATTAATTGAAATGACTGGATTTAGAGATGATTTGCAATTTGATTTAGATACACTTAATGCTATCTATATTGTTTTATTAGATGATTATCAAATACTTTTTGATGCCAATGCTGAGCTACAAACTATTTATAATGCTCTTTTAATTGCATATGATTATATGTGTGATACTATAAGACAGTCTATACTTCCAGTTCAATATAGTATATTTGCTGAAGCCGTAAGGAGATATTATATGGATATATATCTTGAAGGTTTATGGGAATTAGATGAAAAAGAATATTGGATAGCTTTTGCTGAATTTTGTCGAGATATTATATTACACGAT
>Ga0307378_10006573_pt1 | contig 15860 bp, 23 predicted proteins | sample UN1MG_FD_202238 | JGI IMG/M metagenome (GOLD analysis project Ga0307378, IMG submission 202238) | Soil microbial communities from Risofladan, Vaasa, Finland - UN-1 | ecosystem: Environmental > Terrestrial > Soil > Coastal area > Acid sulfate soil | place: Finland: Risofladan, Vaasa | collected... | reverse complement strand
GGTGGCTTGATAATTTATGAAATCCTTTGGCTATACTAAAAAAACTCATTCAGGGGTACCTCCTCCTTCTAGTTTACCCCCCTATCTCTTTTTCCATACTGTCTCATATGTATATGAACTTTTACAGCACTTTTTACTCTAGGGAACTATGAATTGGCTGAAAATGGGTTAACTGTACTTATTATATAGAGTGTTCTCAGTAAGTTGAGTAGGTTTTGACAAAGCTTGAGACTATAGGGATTTTATACTGCTCCCCATTAAGAACGAAGTATAATTAAGTTGGTAATTTATCTTTAATACATGATGGGAGGGTGGCAATGAAACGAAGGAGATGGGACTCTAAAAAATGATTCTATTTACTTATTCTTTGAACCTATTATAGTCGGGTCTGGTTTGTTGTGTGTAATAAAAAAACCGGATAGACTGTTCATGACCCCTCCGGCTTAATGATTATCATTTTTAAACTTATTCTAGCTTCTTAATATAATACTAACAATTTTTACATTGCATCCGGATCCGGAACACATAATACATATGTAGTATGTGTCCAAGAGGGATTACTAGTGGTCTTGTATGACGATGAAGTCCATCCTGTTGGCGCGGTAGTTCCGTCTCCCCCAACCGGAATGGATTCAGACAATGCTACAGTAGATCCCGGAATACCAGAACCGCCACCGGCAATTGCAATTTCACCCGTGTGCTGGTCAGTCTGGTTATTACATTCAACGGCTACTGTCTTAGGGCTAGTAGTGGTGTTAACCGAGCCTGAATTAGCTGTGTGTACATGTATACCGGCTATACCATCCGTTCCTGGATTTCCATCAGGTCCTTGCTCACCCGTATCACCCGTAAGTCCTTGCTCACCCCGCGGTCCTTGCTCACCCGTAAGTCCTTGCTCACCCTGCGGTCCTCCTGATACCCCACCACCAATCCTAAGATCTATAGCTTCAGTGCCCGTGCAGTGCGTCCATGAGTGTGCTTGGAGCAATAAGTTTGGATGGCTTAGGCAGATTATATTGTTTTTGCTTACCACCTGGAAACGGTAGTCATGTAGAGAGCTATAAAAATAATTGATATTTACAATTAACTGTGTTATTTATTTAAGCTTACGCAGGAGGCATAACCAGTAAAAGTGTCTAACCATAGTCTAACCATTCAACCGTTATTTGATAATACACGTGAATATATACGGTCTGATTACCTTATTATTCAAGCTGCATATTATTCTCTCGGTTTTAAGTCCTATGTGAGCTCTAGACAGAGGTTGAATTCTAAAATCATTAGTTACTCAGATGTTTTCAACTCCGCCGTGATATCCACAACTCCCGAACCCATTCCACTTACCGGGAAACTTAACCTCTTCCCCTCCGCACTCATATCCAATTTGTTCATATCTACAGATCTTAGTGACATGTTTTCATAAGAGCGATAGTAGAGGATTTTGTTTGTTAGATCCTTTATCACAATCCACTGTGTGTAATCATGAAAAGTTTCTCCATTTTCAAAGTCTCTAACTAGTCCGATTGGTATGTCCACATTGTTTAATATATGTTCTGAGAGGTTTACTATGTCACCTGCTGTATCTCCTTTTTCAGATAGATAGGCCATCGCCGCGGCTCTTACAAACCTAGAAGGAGGAGTCGGGTCGCCCGGGATGCCTTTGAGCCCGCTTCCCTGACCTGACCCTGCAAAACTTATACCGTCTATTACTGCAGGTGGAACATTCTCAGCATTTAGATCGACATAGTTCCTAAGGTTGGTGACGTGCCAATCGTACTTAGGCGAATTCGTCATGATTCCAACGCTCTCGAATATCTTAAGTCCTTCATCTGAGTATTCTATGACTATTCCTTGTCCATCAGCCTGATATACAGCATAGTGTACTGGCACAACTATGTTATTTAGAACTTCGAGCTGTTCTCCCCAAACCGTTAATTTAGGAAGTTCTTTTCTGACCTCTTCAATCGTGGCGAAGCTCTGAAGTATATACAGCGGGAGGTCCAGATTTGAGATAGCTTTGGATTTGTTCTTCTTGGGCGCTTCTGCAAACTTTGCTTCACCTGGGAAATAAAGCTCGCCAATTGATAGCCCGACTTCGTTAAAGCCGTCAGCAGCTATATCCAGACCAAAACCGTCTAGATAAATAACCCCATATTTTGAAGTCCATTTTTTGCCCTCACTACCGTCCGGAAGTTTGGAGATCCTTTTCTGACCCTTGGGTTGAACAACAACGTTAGAATTTAGTTTTTGAGCAAATTCCATGCTGCGTCCAATTACTACTGAGTTATCTTTTGATTTTAATCTGAACTCTGTGCAGGCGTTTGAGTTAAGCGGCGCTATTGAAAATAGTATTAAAAAGATTGAAATATAGAGAAGCGCTGTTCTCATATGAGTCTCCTATGATTTTGAATTTAGGAATAGGGAAATTGAAATACCCTCTCCATCCTTACTATAGGATACCTAAATTATTAAGATGCCGTCTTTAAGTTGACGGGTTGGAATGTTTTACAGATACAAATCTGGGAAGGCTGTAATTATTCAGGTAAAATCTTTGTCCAATTAGCTACTCATATTAGTATCTCAAAAACACGGACATAGAGAGGAGCAGAAATGACGGATTTATATAAAAATGAAGAAGAGGTCATGCAACGTAGCAAGAAATGGATCTCAGATTTTAATAATGGCGATGCCAAGGCATGTGTCGAAGCATATACGGCAGAGGCGATTATGAATGCAAAGCCCTTAGGGACCTATATCGGATCAGATCAAATTAAGGGTTTTTGGAAACCTTTTATCGAATCAGGGGCGGGGGAGCTTGAGTATAGTAATGTTACTTTGGCAACAGAGAATGAAAATACTGTTTTGTTGTCAGCTGATTGGAAGATGAACATAGGCCGCGGGATCATTACTCAAGAGAGATGGGTAAAACAGTCAGACGGCAAATGGTTAATAGAGTACGACGACTTTGAAGTGCAGGAACAGTACTAGAATAGCCCTTTATAGAATAAACGCCTAGGTACAGAAAACTAAAAATATATTAAATAAATTGGTCCTAGCAGGGCCTTTACGCTTAAGCGGCAGACTCCGTATTTTTAGGTTTGGATATGTGCAGCCCAACTAACCTAGCTACCATTATTGTCAAATATAGCTGGCCGGATAATGCTTCTAGAGATGCAAGAGAACGAGCCTGATCTGTCAGCGCATGAATATTCCCATATCCGACGGTTGTAAGAGTTACGTAGCTGAAGAATAGAAAATCAGGTCCGTCTTGAACGATCTTGCCATCTGTATCTGCAAAAGAACCCGGATAAAGCATGTTAATAATTACATATAATGTAGCCCAGGTGAGCCCTATTAATAAATAAACACATATTGACGCAGAAAGTATCTCAGTTGTTACATCACGGCTTTTAATGATATGTATAAATATTCTATATGTTGTGTAGGCGAAAAGTAAGAATGCGAATAATATTTCGTCTTTTATCAACAGAGAATTGTCTATCGGAAAAATAGGGAACTTTAATAATAAAAGTAAAAACCAGGGAGCTGCCAAGATTAAAGCTATTATTGTGTGGCTCTTTTTATCTCCTATTGCAATTACAGACATTATCATTACAAAAGTTGCAAGCAAGCTTAATATGATCTGTCCACCCATATCTCCCTGTACGTATGGGTAGGCTATTATTAAAAGTAGTAGTGATTTTGCAAGATATAAGAATTTTCTTCTCCGAATTCGGTTAATTAATCTGAGAATAGTGTTATCTTCCTGATTGTGCGTTTTTGTCATAATTTCCTCCGTCTACTTTGTATTCTTATAGATTAATATAACAAGAATATCTCTAACTATATAGCAAAGTGCTTTAGGCTCATTCGTGCTTGTAGTATGAGAGATGAGAATATAGCCTGAATAATTGTAATCTGACTGTAATTAAGGCATAAATATATATATACCGATTAACTGCTGTAGAGGGAGATCCAATGAATTTATATAAGCTTTCATCCTATATTCTTGTGGCTTTCTTATTGCTTGGATTAAGCTGTTCCGGTGAAAGGAATGAAGAAGGAGTTGGACACGGGGAGTCCTATGAATCTGCTGAGGATGTCGGCACTGTAGAAACAAACTCAGGACCTGAGCTTTGCGGCGGTATTGAGGGGCTTGAGTGTAGTGAGGGGCAATTTTGCGAACTTCCTGCCGGACAGTGCATGGTGGCAGACTCTCAGGGAACATGTGAATTTCAGCCGGAAATGTGTACTAAAGACTATAGGCCAGTTTGTGGGTGTGACGGAAGGAACTACGGGAACGACTGCGATCGTCAGAGTGCGGGCGTTCAAAAAGACTATGACGGTGAGTGTAAGAAAGGCAGTTTGAGCGGAGACTGATAAGCTCATTTGAAATTGAGACTTAAAAGATTCTTTTGTTAGCTTGGCTTGCTAGTGTTGAATTAATTATATGGTTGGCTTATGATCTTGTTTGCTATAGAGTAGCGTAATATAAAGCAAGAATAGTTTAAGGTGAAGATTGAATTACCAAGAGGGGGTAGAGTGATGGAAAAAGTATATAGCTGTAAGTTTGCTTTAATTATGCTTTTATGTGTTTTCTTTCTATTGGGTTGTGATAATAACTCATCTTCTGATTCTGCCGATACTAGATCCGTTGACGGTTCGGGCAATAATTTGCAAAATCCTTTAATGGGTGCAACTTTTACTCAACTTTTAAGATATGTCTTCTCGGATTATGAAGATGGTATTTCAGAAATTCCCCAAGCAGGCAGCCCTAGCGCGAGACTTGTAAGTAATATCGTTAGCTCTCAAGACGGCTTGATACCTAATACCTTAAATGCCAGCGATTATATTTGGCAGTGGGGCCAGTTCTTAGATCACGATATCGATTTTACTAACGGCGCTACCCCTGCGGAGGCTGCCGATATAGCAGTTCCGCCAGGAGACCCATACTTCGACCCATTTGATACCGGCACTGCAGTAATAACTTGTAATAGATCTGTATATGATACTTCTACAGGAACAGCAATTGACAATCCAAGACAGCAGATTAACACTATCACAACGTGGATAGACGCATCTAATGTGTACGGCTCAGATGTGGAGCGTGCAGTTACACTCAGAGCAAATGACGGCACAGGAAGACTAAATACAAGCGCCGGCAACTTACTTCCATTTAATACCGAGGGTCTGCCTAATGATGGAGGCGATGATGACCAATTTTTGTTTTTAGCAGGAGACTTTAGAGCTAATGAGCAGGTTGGTCTTACTTCGATGCACACTCTTTTTATGAGAGAGCATAACCGCTATATTGCAGAGCTTAGAAGCCAGAATCCTGGCTTAAGCGGCGATGAACTGTATGAGAGGGGCCGCCAATTTGTAGGCGCTCTACTCCAGGCGATTACATATAATGAATATTTACCTGCACTTTTAGGTCCCAGCGCAATCTCCGCATATAGCGGATACAATCCGAATATAGATGCTTCGATAGGAAATATTTTTTCAACGGGAGCTTACAGATTTGGGCACAGCATGTTGAGCCCACAGATACTTAGATTAGATCAGAACTTAAATGTAATCCCCGAAGGCAATCTTCCTCTTTTGGAAGCATTTTTCTCCCCTGAGCTCATAACTGATGAAGGGGGAATTGATCCTATGCTTAGAGGACTTGCTAAACAGGTTGCGCAGCGTTTAGATCCTTTTGTTGTAGATGATGTCCGCAACTTTCTTTTTGGGCCCCCAGGCGCAGGAGGCCTTGACCTCGCGGCCCTTAATATACAAAGGGGTAGAGATCATGGGCTTCCAAAGTACAATGACGTAAGAGAGCAGATGGGTCTATCTAGGGCACAGAGTTTTCAAGATATTAGCTCTGATCCGGATATACAGATGAGGCTTCTTGATGCATATGGGAATGTAGATAATATTGACCTCTGGCCGGGTGGATTGGCAGAGGATCCGGTTTCCGGATCACATCTGGGAGAGCTTTTTCATTTAATAATAAAAGTGCAGTTTGAGGCTCTTAGAGACGGGGATCGTTTCTGGTACGAGCGTAAACTTAACGCAACCGAACTAGAAGAGGTGCGGGCTACAAGTCTCGCTGACGTAATTAGAAGAAATACTGATATTGGCAGCGAATTACAAGACGACGTCTTCCATGTTCAGTAACTTGCTCTAAGTATGAGGTTTTCTAATAGGCAGTTTCAGGCTCAGGCTCGTATGGGGTGCTTTCGTTAGATATGCACTCTACTTCGCATTCAGAGAGAGTTAGCAAATTAACCAAGGTGGCTTTTAGGCATGTTATTGGGCTTTCTGAAAATGAAACCTTATCTTCAGGTTGAATCCCTTCACATTTTGTGAGCATCTTATACGGCTTTTCTCCGATAATAACATAATTGTCTTTTATAGCTGTAACTGTATATTCACCCCCGCTTTGGGCAAATGTATTAACAGATAGAGCAGAAAAAACTATTAGAGCTATAATGAGGATTTTCAAGATAAATCCCTCCTTGGTTTGATACATACCCAGTATACTTAATCCCTATCAATAGCTCAATTAGTTTTTAGAGATAAAGCGAACTATTTTGCCAAACTTTCATTGAGTCCGCTTGCCTGAATTCGTTCAATGAAATTCTTTAGCTCCTTGAGTTCTTTGCTGTTAAATTTGCAGAGAAAATTCTCCCTTACTACCTTTTCATAAACAGGCCACATTTTTCCCCTTAGTTTCCTTCCTTTCTCTGTAATTGCCGCGGTGATACCCCTGCCGTCATTAGGACATTGGCCCCTAACCACAAGCCCTTCATCCTCAAGTCTCTGAGCCAGCCTGGTTACATTGTACTTGTTGAGGAGCACTCGTTTACCTAAGTCGTTTAACCTTAGGATGCCTCCTTCTGTGCGTTCAAGCTCCCACAGCACATCGTACCAGCCTAGTGATGGAAGCCCTTTCTTCTTTAGCTCTACCTCAACTTTATCGATTAGGGTTTGCTGAGCCTGGACCAGTCCAGTCCATGCGCTGGCCTCTGTTTCGGTCCATTTCCTTGTATCGTTTTTATTTTTGTCTCCCTTCATTTTGTACTCCTTATTTAGACTATATTACAAATTTGTTGCGTTTGCAACAATATTGATTCAAAAAAATATTAATAAGGAGGTCTTATTGTGAGACAAATTAGTAGAGAAGAATTAAGAGATAATTTGATATTGGGAGAAGCTGTTACATTGATTGAAGCGCTACCTGAGAAGTATTGGCAGGAGTCTCATTTGCCGGGTGCTTTGCAGATGGACTATACAGAGGTTGCCGATAAGGCGAATATGCTGCTGCCTGACAAGCAAGCCAAGGTAGTTGTGTATTACGCAAGCACAAAATGCCAAAACTCAAACAAGGCAGCTCGTACTTTAGAGGATCTGGATTATAAAAATGTGCATGAGTATGCCCAAGGCAAGCAGCATTGGCTCGAGGCTGGGCTTGCTGCTGTTGGAAGTCTTAATTAGAGTTGTTAAATATTCCATGACAGCGCATCGTCGGAGCCCTTTTTCCATACCTCGCTATGCCGGGGCGCTATCCTTTTTAAATAAATAAAGGAGGATCAGAAAATGATAGAGGAAATCTTTAAAACAGATAATGAAGATTGGGGATCTTTAATCGCAAGGATATTCTTAGGCGTTGCGATATTACCCCACGGTCTTCAAAAGTTGCTTGGCCTGTTCGGAGGTTACGGCTTTACCGCCACAGTCGGATATTTTTCCATCACTGGAATACCAAGTGTTATAGGAGCCCTTATTATATTGGCGGAGTCATTTGGGATGCTGTTCCTAATATTTGGGCTAATTAGCCGTATCTCGGCTGCTGCAATGGCTCTAATCATGCTTGGGGCAATCTTTATGGTTTATGCACAGTTTGGGTTTTTTATGAACTGGTTTGGTGCTCAATCAGGAGAGGGGTTTGAATATCATTTGCTGGGCAGCTCTTAAATAATTTTCACTCACAAGAATCTTTAATATTTGGAGGTGCTACTATGTCTAATCAGATATGATTCTTGTATTTACAGCTTTGATTAAAGCGAGTTGTGTGAACACCCTTACCCCTTTATTAGGAGTTTGGCATTGGGCTCTATTACGCATTATAATAAAAATATTGCGGATAGTATTATATAAGAAGACTGATGCTATAATTACTTCATAATTAGCGGCAGTAGAGATGATATGAAAACTAATTGCCGGTTTCATGATATTTTGTATTTTTGTTGATAAAACTCTGCAAATATGAAAGAATAATTATATGAACCTAGCTAAAAACTTTTTATGCATTTTATTAGTCCTTTTTATGGTTGGTGCGACCGCATGCAAACAGAATGAGGGTGCTGATAAGAAAGACGAATCTACTAAGGCGGAGTCTCAGATTAATAAAGCCGATCCGGAAGAAGCGCTTCAGAGACGAATTGAGGAAACTAAACACCTTCAGGAACAGCGTAAGATTATTATAGACGGCATGCTTGAAGGCGGTCTTGCTACTAGAATTGAAAACCCTAATAGCCAGCCTTATATTTATGTAACCCAGCCTTTTTATCTGCTTACACAAAGTGAGCAGGCCTCTATGATGAATGTCATCTGGTATTACTTTATAAGTGAGGACGGAGATGTTGATGTGCTTGCGATTTATGATAATGACACAGGAAATCAGATAGGCACATTTGGCAGAAAAGGGCTTCTTATAGCGGAGTAATTCCATGTGCGGCAGGTTTGTAAAAAAGAGCAGTAAGGAAGAGCTTAGAAAACGCTTTGGATTTGATGATCCGGACCGGGGGGGGTTGCTTGAGCCGCATTATAATATCGCACCTTCTCAGGAACATCCAATTCTAATAGTCTCTCAGGACAGGCGTATTCTCAGCATGATGAAGTGGGGGCTTGTCCCACACTGGTCTAAAGATCCTAAGATAGGATATAAAATGATAAACGCCCGCTCGGAAGGAATTGAAGAAAAACCAAGTTTCAAAACACCTCTAAAAAGAAAACGCTGCATTGTAATGGCTGACGGGTTTTATGAGTGGCACAAGCCCGATAAGAAGACTAAAACCCCCTATTATTTCAGACTCAAATCCACTGAGCCCTTTGCTATGGCCGGGCTCTGGGATCTATGGGAGAAGGGGGATCAGATTCTAAAAACATTTACTATTATAACGACTAGTCCGAACGAACTAATGGAGCCTATACATAACCGAATGCCGGTAATTTTAAACGAGTGTGATGAGGCAAGATGGCTTGATCCGGAGATTACAAATCCACATGATGTTCTCCCGCTTCTTAAGCCTTATCCCTCAAAGGAGATGGAATCTTTTAAAGTCTCCACAATTGTGAATTCACCTAAAAACGATATTCCAGAGTGTATAACTGCGATAGAATAGAGCCGAGTCGTGATATATATTATTAAATTACTTGTTATTATCGTCTTAATATTTGATATGCATACTACTTATTATCGATCATTTGTTTCATGTATAATATTTAGAGTTAATAAGCTCAAAGAGATTAATCGGAAATGCTTAGAATAATAGCCGTTGTAATAATTGTAGTTTTGATAGGAATTCAGTTTGTTCCGGTGGACAAGACAAACCCTCCGGTGACCGGAGAGATCAAAGCTCCCGAGAATGTAATGCAGATTCTTAGAACTTCTTGCTATGACTGCCATTCAAATGAATCTGTCTGGCCTTGGTATTCTAATGTTGCCCCTGTGTCCTGGCTTGTGGTGAACGATGTTAATGAGGGGAGAGAACATTTAAATTTCTCCCAATGGCAATCTTACAGCGGTGAGGACAAGGCTGAAGATATCGAAGAGATTTGGGAAGATGTGGAGGAGGGTGAGATGCCTTCTTGGTACTATCTGCCACTCCATCCTGAGGCAAGGCTTTCGGATAAAGATAAGGGGATGATAAAGAACTGGGTCGAAAGCGGAGGATCAGAATAAGATCAAAATAATACAAAAATCATCGCAATATTTAGAGACAGCCCATGGGATTTTTTACCACCCTATGGATTAACTGTATCCCGGTACTATTGTTGTCCCGCTCTATTTTTTAGCAGCTGCCTTAATCCTTCTTCACTAAGATAGAGGATTGTGAGTTTGCACTCAGAATTCTCTCCCCTGAGCACTAGCTGTATATCGGTTGTGGGAAGATCCCACTGCGTTGCATATAGCATATTGCCGTTGCATATTGCTTCACCTTTGTTTTCCGGATCGATTCTTTGAGAAGAGTCTTTTTGTTTTTCTGTGTCAATAACAGGTTTGCCGTTAACTTTTGTAAGTTCTTCTTTAAGGCTTGTATATTTCTCTATGTATTCATTCTTTGTGTCCATCTTGGTAAGAAAGAAAAACCCTGCCCTAACGAGCTCGTCATCTTTAAATGTGTATCCTACCTGAGCCTGCATGCCTAATAATATTAAGCTGTAATCAAGGGTGCTCTCCGATTCCAGAACGGGCTTTGTGTCTTCTGTTTCCTTAACCTCTTGCATCGACATACCCCATTTGGCTTGTCTGAAATCATATTTTTCCACTGCATCATTATCAATCTCCGGGGCTTTTGTCTCTTGTGTATTATCTGTAGTTTTGTTGTCATCTGAGCACGCATATATAAACAAAGCAAATATGATCAAAGTTAGTAGTTTTATATAATTCTTCAATTCGGGGTCTCCTTGAGTTGATAAATAAATTGAGTTGATAAATAAATTTCGTTAATTGCACCTAATTTTTCTAGTGATATGTGTATATTTCTAGCTTTGGCACAAAGTGTCCAAATAGTTTGCTATAATATATATGATTTTCACTTTTATACTGCTCCCCATTAAGAACGAAGTAAAATTAAGTTGGTAAAATGCTTTGTAAAAGGTATAGGGAGGGAGCAATGAAACGAAGAAGATGGGACTCTAAAACCAAGACCAAGATAGTACTTGAAGGTTTATCTGCTAGACCAGTCTCAGAGATATGCAACGAGTACGGAATACCTCCCACACAGTCACGGCGACGGTTGATATAGACGGGGTAGCTCAACAAGGGGTTCCAGTCGATTTCGAAGTAATATCCGGGCCGAATGCGGGAGAGATGAGTGACCCTAATAGCGGGGAATGCACGTCAAATGACGACTGTACAACGGACGCGAACGGACAGGTGTCATGGACTTATACGGACAGAAGAGCTATAGATACCGATACTATTGTAGCTTCATTCTTTTATCAACCATTACAAGAAACATTAGAATCAAATACAGCCCAGGTGACATGGATACTACCGATCAGAAACGTACCAACCCTATCCCAATGGGGTCTTATAGCAATGGCAAGTATTTTGGGGATTGTTGGATTTATGGTAATGAGAAGAAGGAAAGTTGCTGCATAAAGTCTAAAAACATTGCAATTTAAAACAACTTGAGGGGAGCGGGCGCTACTGGTGCAGGCTCCCTTTTTTGTTCAGTTTACAATCTTAATAAATCCAACTTAACTTTTACTTGACAAAAGGGGTGCAGTACATAAGTTGGGGATAAATCTTATTTAATTCCCAACATCGCATCCCTGAATCCTAGGTGGCGGTAGGTGGAGGGAACGGACCAAGGATAGGAATGTTGGATTAGCTAGTCAAAATAAAGCAAAGTTGATTTTTATAACTATCTTTAGTAATGCGAACATGAATTGCAAACTAAAATAAGCTGGTTTTAATATCCCTCCTAAACTTAAATATATGCAAATTCCATGCCAGAATAAATTATATATTACAGCAACTACTTACAGAACCTTAAATTACAATTACAGTGTCATACGTGCGATAATCTTACATATAAATACATCTGTTTTTTCGAATGTATAAACAGTTATTTGACCTGCTTCCTATAGTACGACCATATGTTAAGCTAGATTTTTGAGAGAAAACCTTATATATAGAAGGTCATGAAAGCTAGTTGGACTTGTTCATCACCCCAACTTAAAACTTCCTTGACAAAAGGGGAGCAGTACACTTTGACTGAACAATAAAAACTATGATTAATATTTCTCAAGAGAGTCCCCAAGATTTAGAATCAATCTATAATCCTAATTTAAAAGCCTTTGAATCTGATGCGGAAGCAAAACTAGTGGATAAATTAAGAGAGACAATAAAGCCTTTTATCTCTCTTGTGGCAAAAGAACATGGAATTGTATTAGGGCATATACTTTTTACACCTGTTTGTGTTGGTGATTCCAATGTCAGCGCTATGGGACTTGGACCTATAGCTACTGTGCTTGAACGGCAGGGAGAGGGGATCGGATCATCTCTAATTAAAAAAGGTCTTCAGGAATGCAAGAAACTTTCGAGCAGCATAGATTTGAATGCAGTGTTTGTATTGGGAGAGCCTGATTACTATAGAAAATTTGGATTTGAGCTAGCTTCAGAAAAAGGTTGTTACTATATAAGCGATAAATTCGAGCCATATTTTTTTGTCATAGAGCTTATACCTAATTGTCTAAATGGTACCTCGGGCGAAGTAAAGTATCATAAGTTCTTTGATGATGTTTAGCGCTACTGGTCTAAATATTTAAATTTAGCTCGTATGTTTTCAATATATTCCCTTCGGTTTGTTTTAATTTTAGACATCTCATCAGGAGGAGCCTTTGTATCCGGATCGTATTTAGCGCCCCATACGGCAATTTCTAATATTAACGGCACAAGGTCTAAGCACTTTTTGGTGGGGGAGTAGATGAACTGTCTTTTGTTATCCGGATCTCTTTTTTTGGAGATGATTGCTTCAGACTCAAGCTTCTTTAATCTGTCGGCTAAGATGTTTGTCGAGATACCTTCTTCAGAATCCAAGAACTCGTTATAGTGTTTTTTGTCGAAATGTAGAATATCTCTTAGTATTAGCAAGCTCCATTTATCTCCGAAAATTTCCAATGAGAAAAAAATCGGACAATTCTTTGTATCTACTTTCTTCATGTTAAGATTATATCAAATAACTTGCATATCACAAGTTATTTGATAGTTTTTATATTGCTTGCAAAATGCAAGTAATATGCTTCAGGAGGAGAGTATAATGCAAAATAGAGTGGTATGGTTCGATATCGCTGTCAGTGATTTGGATAGGGCGAAGGCGTTTTACTCCAAAGTCTTCGATGTGGAGTTAGTAGATAATGAAATGGGGCCAAGTAAAATGGCCATGTTTCCGTTTGAGCCTGGCGCTGCTTCAGGGGCGCTTGTTCAGGGTCCGGATTATAAACCAAGTGCTGAGGAGGCAATGGTTTACCTTAACGGTGGAGATGATCTTTCCGTGCCGCTGTCCAGAGTAGAGGCAGCTGGTGGAAAGGTGCTTCTAGATAAAATGAGCATCGGTGAGTATGGGTTTATCGCTTATTTTCTAGATACAGAAGGAAATAAAGTGGCTCTACACAGCATGTCATAATAGTATTAGTTGTAAAAGATATCGCTTCCGGAAGCGTCTTTGTTAAAATAAATATTTGAATCTATATTTTTGAGAGCCCGGCTGAAACTAGCGCCGTTTAAATCAATTGAAGAAAAGCCGTACAGGTGGGTTCTATCCTTTAATTATCTTTGAACATATAAGGAGTAGTGCCTTCTGTTAATAATTTGAAGAATCTTATAATATTCTGCTCATACATATATAAAAAACGCGAAAATATCTCAAAACGTCTAGCGGTAAGTTTGGTTTTACAGAGAACCTCAAGTTGATCTCCACTTACCTCGCCAAATAGTTCCACTAATATATTTTTAGGCTCCCCTTTATGACTAAGATGAAACGTTGATACTATATCGCCGTCCATGACCATATTGATTTCATCTACAGTTAAAACCAGATCGCCAAGTGTAAGTGAATAATTTTCCATATTATGCTCAGTTGATAGTTCTCAAATAAATCCAATAGTTTATGAATCCCAATACTTCTGAACGAATAATATATTATTTTATACTAAGAGTTATTTCATGACCAGACAGCATCTTTCTCTATCGTCAATATTATCGAAAGTATACTATGCGTAATAAATAGAATTATACATCTTTGCCAGATGATTCGTTACGGTTGTTGACTTTGAGGCTGAGTTTCTTGGATAAACTCCGAATCTTCTGCATCTTGGAATGAAAGTGCGTAGACAAGCATTACTACCACACCCAATATTATTAAAAGCCAAAAGGCTTTTTTTCTGCCTCTTTGGGATATCCCGGAACTACCTTCATTGTTACTATGGTGTTTGCTTTTTTTGTCGTGTTTCCTTATATCTCAGTATCCTTACTTGTCTTTAAATCCGTTAGAATCATAGGTTCCCACTTCATCCCCCGACTTGTCATCGTAAACGGTAAAGGAATTTACTTCGGGGTTATTAGATTGAAGATCCTTGAATATTACTATAAGTATATTTTTTTTATCAACATTTGGAATCCTATAAAAATCCGCTGTGATATAGACCTTCGGCGCATTTCCGTCTTCTTCTATTCTAGAGACTATCCCATCTTTAATTAGGCCCTCTATCAATATTTCGTCCTCAGTCTCGCCATTTTGGGAATCAGACCCTGTTGCAACTTGTTCCTGGCTTGTTTGGGGAGATACTATCTGTTGAGATTTATCTGTTGATTTGAAATAAAAATATCCCGCAATGACTACTATTGCCGCTATCATTATTACGTTTCGTGACATACTTGTTTCCTCCTTTGTTAGAGCTTTTTATAAACTATATATGAAGTTAGCAGAAAACTCTATACGGCGACAGGGTTATTCTGAAGTACGGGGGATTTTCGATAAATTATGAAGGTTAGATTCTGGATTAACTATTTAAGAAATGATTTGCAATTGGGTACATCCACAACTTGACCAATTACATCGCCATTACTTTTCAATAAGTTGGTGACAATGTTCTGAAAGTCATTTTCTACCGTGACATCATCAACTCTGAGCTTGCATGTCTCTGGGGTTAAGGTGCCTACTGAATTTACTATGACCGTCCGATCATAGAGAGTGCGGTTGAAGGGGGGGCCTGCAACTTGGCGGTTGCGTAAAGCTGCTTTCCCGTGAACTTTGAATTGATCATTATCAGAAGGTTTGATTGTTACAGACTTTAGAGTTCCCTTTCGCTCATTCCCTAAACAATACATAATACAAAAGAGAGAAATTTGCTCGTCCAATGGGGTTTCTTTAATCACCTTGGCGGTAACATCTTTTGAATGTGATATATCCGCAATGGATATTGAGAATACCGCGAGTGCTGTAATAAAAAGTAGGTGTTTTAATGCATGTTTATACATAGGATTTATCTAGTAGAATAGGCTAGGGCACAGAACATCTGTGCCCTAGCCTATATTGATATTTGTTAGTTCTGTTGTTCTTTCATCTGTTCTTTATGATGGTCTTTCTTGTCTTTCATCTCATGATGTTCTTTCATCATTTTATCTTTATGAGCTTGCATAATATCACTTAGGGCTGTTAACTGCTCCTGAGTAAGCACATCTCTCATTTCAAGGTAGCTGTCCAGTTTAACTCTCTTCATCTTGTACTTAGAATCCCAACTGGTATCAAATGCTTTAATTATATCCGCACTGCTGGTTTCCTTGTTAGTTTTCGCTTGGATATATGCAGTTTTCTTTTCTGTATAATTGGTTTTCGCTTCTGTATATATAGGGTCAAATTTTGCAGCAATGTCCTTTAACTGGGTTTGCTGATCTGCTGACAGGCTCAACTTCTCTGCAATTTCTGCATTATCCCACCAGTGCCAGTCTTTTTTGCCTGGGCCGGCAGCGTTAGCTGAAAAGCTAACTAGTATAACTAATAAAAGCGGTAATATCATAAGTCTCTTCATTGTAATGCCTCCGAAATATTAGTTTTGATCATATAAACACAAGAATT
>Ga0307378_10006572_pt1 | contig 15864 bp, 10 predicted proteins | sample UN1MG_FD_202238 | JGI IMG/M metagenome (GOLD analysis project Ga0307378, IMG submission 202238) | Soil microbial communities from Risofladan, Vaasa, Finland - UN-1 | ecosystem: Environmental > Terrestrial > Soil > Coastal area > Acid sulfate soil | place: Finland: Risofladan, Vaasa | collected... | reverse complement strand
GATCAATGGCTCGGTTCATGGACTGAGGCCGAAGTTGCTAATCTGCCAATCCCCTACTCAGATTGGACTGTCGCTGATGTTAAAGCCCTGGTCCTGTATTTCTATGGTGATCCACTTAATTCAGCCACGTCTAACGACAAGATGTATGTTGCCCTGGATGATGGAACTACCATTGCAGCCTCGGTATATCCAGACATTAACGATATCAAGGATGAATCGTGGCACGAGTGGAATATCGACCTTGTTGAAGACTTCAACGTTGTAGGGGGAGTAAACCTGACAAGCGTCAGCAAGATGCATATCGGTTTCGGCGGTGAGCTATTTACAGGTCAGTCTGCCGACGGCGGCGAAGGTACGGTATGGTTCGATGATATCAGATTGTGGCTAACCAGATGCGTTCCTGACGTTGCCTATCATTATGGTGATGTGACAGGCGAGTGCTTTATTGACGGCTTTGATATTGAGGCGATGAGCTACGACTGGCTTGTTCATGATTACAATGTCATGGTATCCGTCCCCTCCGACACAAACCTCATAGGCTGGTGGAAGTTTGATGAGGGAACCGGCAATACGGTTGAGGATTCTTCCGCCTACAGCAACAACGGCGTCGCCGTGGACCTCACCCCCAAATGGGTAGAAGGCTACCCCGGTGACCCATATGATTCGGCCATGTATTTCAACGGTGTCACCGACTATCTGCTCTGTGCAGAAAGGGATGGAAACAATCCAGGCACCTACCCTGCAGAGCTGATGCCTGATACCTTTACCGTATCCTGCTGGACAAAGCTCGACGGCTTTGCGTATTACGCTGGTTTTATCGGCAGCGGCATCGACGGCGAGTCCGGATTCTACCTGTGGAACACCGAAGGCGCTACCGCGGATGTAGGGACCTTTGGTCTGTCGATGGCGACCGAAAGCGCAGGATGGGTCGATGTCATGCCGACGGATATCTACGAAATTGATATGTGGTATCACCTTGCCGCTACCTATGACGGGAATGACCTTATCTTCTATGTCGACGGCGTCCTTGTAGAAGGCTCTCAGGACGTAGGCGGCCCGATGAGGTGGATTGACGAAGATAGCAACAGCTACCCCGACAACTTCACCATCGGCTCGTTTGAAACCGGGGAGGATAGTTACCCCGCTTGGGGTGACATCGACGAGGTCCGCTTCTACAACTATGCCCTACCGCATGGCGAGGTCGCATACCTTGCTGGCTTAGAAGGCGAGCAATATGTGCCGCTGGAATCGGCTGCTAATCTTGTTCCGAGGGTACCCGACCCGGCGGTTGACCGGCAGTACTACCCGGAAAACCCTGACATTGTCAACTTCACCGACTTTGGAGTTTTGGCGGATAACTGGCTTAATGAGGTACTGTTCCCATAATCAGGATAGATACGGGGCTAAACTCAAGTTAAACCAATGATTTGATTCGGGGCCTATACCTCACTGGTATAGGCCCCGATTTTTTGTGTGTCGAAAGATTATCGTTATAAAATCAGACGATTTTTGCAAATGGGTCGGCTGTCAAATCGGTATCAGAGGCTGCGATGTCAGCTTACAAAAAGGGCTGATTTTCAATTTAGACTAATGTGAAATTTGTGATGGTTCCGTTGGAGTTTCTATACTTTATCTGGGCGGAGGGCATGTGCCTCCTCGCTGCAAAGCAGGCCAGGCAGGCCAGGCCACTTTCCAGGCTTTTTCCCTGGCCTCATCAAGCGTTCCATCCATCAAATCCAGCTGTTCGACATGTCCATCCACAAATACCGCGTTGCACGTACCTCTATCCATGTCTCCGCCGGGGGCATTATGGAAGGTAGCAAAGAAATCGTAGTCACCGTCATAAGGCGCCCCAATCCATAAATTGGTATCGTTCAGCACGGTCACACCCATGCCTAAAATAGTCCACATATTCTCTTCAGAGAAGAAAAACACATTTGCCGGATGCCTTATCTGCGTTACTTTCTCAAAACGTCCAGCCGCTTCCCACGCTGCCTCAAACGGTCCCAGGTGCGCGTTCATACTATAGCCGTATTGAGGTTTAACAGGTATTTCAGGGTCATGATAGGGGTGGCCCTGCCCCCTGTTTCTGGCGATGCTTTTGAAGCTGGGACAGACGTGAATTTTTCTTTCGCTCAGGTAAGGCCACATCGCCCCATCAACACTTGCCCATCGCATCTCATCATGCCATTGGCATGTACTCCATACAGTGGTAAAAAGGTACCTATGTGTGGGCGGGAAGGCCCCATCATTATCCTCGAGGTACATAGTGCCCGCTATTCCGTACTGGCGAAGGTTCGCCCTGCAGACCACGTTCCTGGCCTGTTCTTTCGCTCTACTTAAGACCGGCATAAGAATCGCCATTAGCAGTGCTATGATAGCTACCACCACCAAAAGTTCTATTAATGTGAATCCTTTTCGTTTATGCACGATGTTCTTTCCTCTGTCAGAATAACTTTACATTAGATATTAAATATTAACACAAACCTTGACAAAAGTCAACAAAAAAATATAAAAAAAGGGCCGCTGGCATTGAACCCACCGCAATTTGCGGGCCAATTTCAGCGATAATTCTTTTATTTTTTTCTGTTTGACAAGCCCATGTTTATAATAGATAAATGTATTTTGTTTAATTATTTATTGGGGAAGTGCTGATTATGAAAGAGAAGAAAAAAAATACCGATTGTGGAAATGGTAAGATTTCACGGCGTGAGTTTGTAGGCGGCGCTGCGGCTGCGGCTATGGCGTTTACGATTGTACCGCGGCATGTTCTCGGCGGTGCCGGTCATACCCCGCCGAGTGAAAAGCTCAATATAGCCGGCGTCGGTGTGGGAGGCCAGGGCGTCGATGACCTGAGCGAGATGGAAAGTGAAAACATTGTCGCGCTGTGCGATGTTGACGATGAGCACGCGGCCAAGACATACAATACCTACCCGAAGGCCAAGAGGTACCGCGACTACCGCGTGATGCTGGAAAAACAGAAAGATATTGATGCGGTGCTGGTAGTCACGCCGGACCATACGCACGCGATGATCTCGATGGCGGTGATAAGGGCTGGCAAGCATGTTTTCTGTGAGAAGCCGCTGACTTATTCTATTTATGAAGCCCGCAAAGTTACCGAAGCCGCACGTCAGGCGAAGGTCGTGACACAGATGGGCAATTTTGGTCACGCCAGTGAAGACATCCGCAACGTCTGTGAATGGATTGCCGACGGCGCCATCGGCCCGGTTCGCGAGGTACAGGCATGGACCACCCACGCCGTCTGGCCTCAGGGCCTCCAAAAACCGAAAGAAACTCCGCCTGTTCCCGACGGTCTTGACTGGGACAGATGGATAGGCCCGGCTCCGTTCAGGCCATACCACCCTGCATATCACCCTGGCCATTGGCGAGGATGGTGGGATTTCGGCACAGGAGCTCTCGGTGACATGGGCTGCCACAACCTCGATGCACCGTTTTGGGCGCTGAATCTCGGCTATCCGACAAGCGTCGAAGCGAGTGCCTCAATTTATGTTCCCGAAGAATCGGGCTGGGAAAAACCGGTAAATACCGAAAGTTATCCGCAGGCATCTATCGTCCGTTACGAATTTCCTGCCAGAGGCGATATGCCGCCGGTCAAACTTACCTGGTACGACGGCGGGCTGACGCCGCCACGCCCTGCAGAGCTTGAAGAGGGACGACAGATGGGAGATATGTTTGGCGGAGCAATCTTTATCGGAGACAAAGGCAAAATCATGGGCGGAGGCCCCGGCTGCGAAGGTGCGCGCATCATACCGGAATCGAAAATGAAACAGTATAACAGGCCGCCGAAGACCATCCCCCGCTCACCGGGCCATTATATCGAATGGATCCAGGCCTGTAAGGCGGGCCAGCCGTCCGGGTGTAATTTCGACTACGCCGGGCCGCTTACTGAGGTTGTCCTGCTCGGAAACATTGCCCTGCGAATGATGCACAAGAAACTTTACTACGACGGCCCGAATATGAAAATCACAAACATACCCGAAGCCAATAAATACATACGCCGCCAGTACCGTAAGGGATGGACCTTGTAATCTCTTATACAGGTCCCAGCCAAATTCTTTAAGGAGATTATTATGAATCGTCACCCGTCAATTTACGTCTTAACAATACTGTCCGCCGCAGTCTTGTTTTTCGCCTTTGCCCAGTTGACCACAGGCGAGGACGACCCCGAACTCTTTAAGGCCAAAGACGGCTCCGGTATAATAGGCTACAAAGACACACCAATCCTGCCATGGTGCGGCTACCACGTGCACGACCCTGACAGGCCGGCGCCGGAAAAAGTCACACCCGCCCCGCCGGACACAAGTGGAAAAACCGGAACCGCACCATCAGATGCAATCGTCCTCTTCAGCGGCACCGACCTCGCGCAGTGGAACTCTTCCGACTGGAAAATCGAAAACGGTGAGCTTATCGCCGTCTCCGACGAGCTCACGACAAAACAGGCCTTCGGCGACTGCCAGCTGCACATCGAATGGCAGACACCCGACCCCCCACAGGGCGATATCTGGGACCGGGGAAACAACGGTGTGGACCTGATGGGACTCTTTGAAATACAGATTTACGATTCATACACCGAGAAGCTCTACCCCGACGGCCAGGCAGCCTCCGTTTACGGCCAGACTCCGCCGATGGTAAACGCCTGCCGAAAGCCCGGACAATGGCAGTCCTATGATATTATCTTCTTCGCACCCGTCTTCAAATCCGGAAAGCTCGAAAAGCCCGCTTATGTCACCGTACTGCACAACGGCGTACTCGTACATCACAACCAGAAAATCTACGGCCCGACAGGACATCGAAATTTACCGAACTACGAAAAGCCCATCCCCGAAAAACTGCCGCTCAGCCTCTCGGCACACGACAATCCCGTACGGTTCCGGAACATCTGGCTCAGACCCCTATGAATGGCACACACGAACTAACGGCGGATTGAAAATATATAGCCATATTTCCAGCCTTTGCCGCTGCTATCTTCCTCATAGCCCTGCGCCAGCATTCTACTTTTCCATTGACGGGCTGCCGGCTCGGAAGTGAATTGCTGCATAACTCTGAAGTCGCGAGGGTTGCCATGGTCCTGCTTTCTTCTTTTCGGCTCATCCGTAAGTCCTGCATACCTCATAAAAACTCAACCTTCATAGCACTCTTTGCTGTCATTGTTCACTTTATTCGCCAGCCGCCACGGTAACCACAATCCACACCAAAAACAATAAATATTTGCACATAATGTGTGCTGGGTTGTATTTACTAAATACTCGCCAAAGTCCCCTATCCTCTGTCTTTCCCATCATCCAAAATACAATTGCCTTTTCCCACTTTTGATGGTACTATTGCCCTGAATCTGGCTATAAAAAAGGATATGGGGAAACACCCAAATGGCGACGCCATCTGAATTGAGGAACCTATAAGTGGGAACAATCAACAAGAAAGGATTGAGCGAGCGCGACATATGCACCAAGTACATTACTCCGGCGCTTGAACTGGCAGGATGGGATAAACATAGCCAACTGCGCGAGGAAGTATTTCTCACAGAAGGTCGAATAATCGTAAGAGGTCGCCTCACAAGCCGCGGTAAACGCAAATGGGCGGATTATGTATTATATCATAAACCCAATATTCCCATAGCTGTAATTGAGGCCAAGGACAACAAGCACCGTGTTGGCGATGGTATGCAACAGGGCCTTGAATACGGAGAAATGCTGGATGTTCCTTTTATCTACAGTTCCAACGGTGATGGATTCCTCGAACATGACAACATGGCTGCCTCTGGTAAGATAGAACGGGAAATTCCCCTAAATGCGTTCCCATCTCCCAAAGAACTCTGGCAGCGGTATTGTTCCTATAAGGGTATTGACGATACCAACAAGCATATTTTTACTGAAGATTACTACTCTGATCCCGCTGGAAAAACGCCGCGCTATTACCAACAAGTAGCCATTAACAGAACTATTGAAGCTATTGCCAAAGGCCAAAACCGTATCCTCCTTGTCATGGCCACAGGTACAGGCAAGACCCTTACAGCCTTTCAAATCATCTGGCGATTGTGGAAAGCTGGAATGAAGAAACGCATCCTTTTTCTTGCTGACCGAAATATTCTTGTCGATCAAACAAGAATAAATGACTTCAAGCCGTTCGGTCAGGTTATGACCAAGATCAGTAAGCGTCAGGTGGATAAGTCCTATGAAGTCTATTTATCACTATATCAGGCCGTTACCGGTAGCGAAGAAGAAAAGAACATTTACAAGCAGTTCTCCCCTGATTTCTTTGACCTTATTGTAGTTGATGAATGCCATCGTGGTGCTGCCGCCGAAGATGCAGCATGGCATGAAGTCCTTGAATACTTTGCATCGGCCACTCAGATTGGAATGACAGCAACGCCCAAAGAAACAAGGGATGTATCAAATATCGGCTACTTTGGCGAACCGGTTTACACATACTCTCTAAAGCAGGGTATTGCCGATGGTTTCCTGGCTCCTTATAAGGTGGTGCGCATCGACATCGATAAAGACCTTACTGGCTGGCGACCGGAAAAAGGCAAACTCGATAAGCACGGCGAACTCATAGAAGACCGAATATACAACCAACAGGATTTCGACCGAACACTCGTACTTGAAAAACGCACTGAGCTTGTAGCCAAAAAAGTCTCTGATTTCCTTAAAGCGACCGACCGCTTTGACAAAACTATCATCTTCTGCGAAGACATCGACCACGCCGAACGCATGAGGCAGGCCCTTGTTAATGAAAATCCCGACCTGGCCAAAGATAACCGCAAGTACATCATGCGTATCACCGGAGATAATACCGAAGGCAAAGCTGAATTGGATAACTTCATCGACCCGGAGAGCCGCTATCCGGTAATTGCCACCACATCCCAACTGTTGAATACAGGAATAGATGCCCAAACCTGCAAACTCATTGTCCTTGACCAAATAATCCGCTCCATTGCCCGATTCAAACAGATAATCGGCCGAGGCACACGCATAAACGAGGATTACGACAAGCGCTACTTTACTATTATGGACTTCAAGAAAGCTACCGAGCTTTTCGCCGACCCGGACTTTGACGGCCAGCCGGTCCAGATATACAAGCCCGGCCCGGACGACCCACCCGTACCGCCGGATGAAATCGATGATATTAGCGAACATCCGGCCACAGATGACATACTCGTCGACACTACTTTTGAACAAACCGAAAAAAGAGTTAAATATATCGTTGACGATGTCCCTGTTAGTGTTGTTGCCGAGCGAGTTCAGTATTGCGATGCTGACGGCAAACTCATTACCGAATCACTCAAAGACTACACTCGCCAAAAGGTACATGACCAATACGCCTCTCTTGATGATTTTCTTACAAATTGGACCAAAGCTGAACGCAAACAAGCTATTATTGACAATTTACAGGAGCACGGAGTCTTTTTTGACGAACTCGGCGAAACAGTAGGCAAGGACTTTGGGCCCTTTGATTTGATTTGCCACGTGGCTTTTGACCAGCCGCTGCTTACCCGCCGCGAGCGGGCTGATAACGTTAAGAAACGCAATTACTTCACCAAATACGGCGAGCAGGCAAAAGCCGTATTAAACGCTTTGCTCGACAAGTACGCGGATGTTGGTATTGAAAATATCGAAGATATCAATATTCTCAGGATCCAGCCAATCAGCGAATTCGGTGCACCTATGGAAATAATCGAATGGTTCGGCGGTAGGGATGGGTATCTAAAGGCCATTAAGGAACTGGAAGCTCATCTGTTCCCTGCCGCATAAATTAAGGAAGATCAACAACAATGTCAATGACAGCCACTATAAAAACCATTCAGAACATCATGCGTAAGGATGTGGGTCTTGATGGTGATGCCCAGCGAATAAGCCAGCTTACTTGGATGCTCTTTCTAAAGATATTCGACGACCGCGAAAAAGAATACGAGCTGATGGACAGCAAATACAGCTCACCCATCCCGAAGCATCTTCGCTGGCGAAATTGGGCCGCCGACCCCGAGGGAATGACAGGGGAATCGCTCCTCGATTTTGTCAATAACACCCTCTTTAAAAAACTAAAAAACCTCTCTTACGGTCTGGAAAGAAATCCCCGCGGCTTTGTAATTCGTCAGGTCTTCGAAGACGCGTATAACTACATGAAATCAGGCACTCTCATGCGTCAGGTCATCAATAAGATTGAGACGGCTATCGATTTTAACAAGGCCAAAGACCGCCACTTGTTCGGGGAAATATATGAAAAGATATTGAAAGATTTACAAAGTGCAGGCAATGCCGGCGAATACTACACACCAAGAGCCGTTACCCAGTTTATGGTCGATATGACGGACCCCAAGCTTGGTGAAAAGATACTGGACCCTGCATGCGGCACCGGTGGCTTTATAACCGGCTCCATCGAGCATATCCGCAAGAATTACGTCAAGACTATTGCTCAAGAAAAAAGATTGCAAAGAAATATCTTCGGCGTAGAGAAAAAGCCCTTACCTCATCTTTTGTGTACAACCAATATGTTATTGCACGGTATCGATGTGCCAACCTTTATAAAACATGACAACACTCTTGCTCGAGCCTTGAGGAGCTACGGCCCGAAAGACCGTGTTGATATCATCTTAACCAATCCCCCATTCGGCGGTATGGAAGAAGATGGTATAGAGAGCAATTTTCCCAAAGGATTCCAAACGAGAGAAACTGCCGACTTGTTTTTGGTTCTTATTATGAAACTTCTTAAACCCGGCGGCAGGGCTGCTGTAGTTTTGCCCGATGGTAGTCTGTTCGGTGAAGGCATAAAGACTCGTATAAAGGAAAAACTGCTTACAGAATGTAATTTGCATACTATCGCCCGTCTGCCAAACGGGGTATTTAGTCCTTATGCTGGTATAAAAACAAATCTTTTGTTTTTTGTAAAGGGCGAACCAACAAAAAAAGTCTGGTATTATGAACATCCTTACCCCCCCGGCTATAAGTCTTACTCCAAAACCAAGCCCATACGCATCGAAGAATTCGAGCCGGAAAAGAAATGGTGGTGCAATCGTGAAGAAAATGAATATGCATGGAAAGTACCTGTTGACCGGATAAAAGAAAACAATTACAACCTTGACATCAAAAATCCAAACACCATCCTTGAGGAAAAAGTTTCATCACCATCTGAAATATTGGAAAACTTATGTGATAGCATGCAGAAGACTGATGACATCTTGAACAGGTTAAAGGATATGCTGACATGATGAACTTTTCTTTTCCAACTCGAAAGTTAGGTAGGTCAATCAAACGTATAACAGATAGATTTAAAGATTTTTCAAATGAAAATGTTGTTTTAACTGTATATGGCGTGAATAATGAGTCCGGTGTTTCACTAACTGGCAAACAGTCCAGCAAAGATTTAAGCAATTATATATATGTATCTGGAAATCAATTTGTCTATAATCCATACAGGGTAAATATTGGTTCAATTGGTCTCACTCCTAAAAATTTTAAAGGTGTTGTTAGCCCTGCATATGTGGTTTTTGAAACGAAAAATGATTTAGATTCTGAATATTTGTTATTTTATCTAAAAAGCGCGACAGGCAACAATTTGATTAGATGGTACGGAAATCGTGGAGGTGTACGATCCGCACTACGATATAGTGATTTGTGTAAACTGGATATTCCTGCCCTTACTATCGAAGATCAAGAAAAGGCTTTAATTCGTTTTAAGGCAGCACAAAAAGAGAGCGATAAGCTATTTCATGAACTCGAATCTCAGAATGGGAATATAAATAACCTCCGCCAAGCCATCCTCCGGTTGGCTGTCCGGGGCAAGCTCGTGTGCCAGGACCCAAACGATGAACCAGTATCAGAGCTACTGAAAAAGATCAAAGCCGAAAAAGAAAAACTAATAAAAGAAGGTAAGATAAAAAAGCAAAAGCCGTTCCCGCCGATAGACGTGGATGAAATGCCGTATAAAATACCAAAAGAATGGCGGTGGGTGAGGTTTGGACAACTAATCAATTCGATGACTAATGGCATATACAAGCCTTCGAAATACTACTCAGAGAATGGGGTCGGTTGCTTAAGGATGTATAACATACAGGATGGCAGGTTTAATCTCATAAACTTGAAACGCATGATTTTAACAGAACAGGAACTTGAACAGTATAGACTGGAGAAAAACAACCTACTTGTCAATCGTGTCAATAGCAGGGAATTAGTTGGCAAAACTGCCATCATTGATGAACTTATCGAGCCATTAATATTTGAAAGCAAGAATATTCGTGTTTGTTGCTCAGAGAATAGTGTTTTTCCTTATTATGCAAATATATTTATGCGAACTCGTGAGGTCCGATCAGCTTTTGAAGGGGATGCCAAGCAAACATGTGGACAAGCATCCATAAGTCAACCACAGATAGCAAGTCTTTTGTTGCCTCTTCCTCCTCTTGCCGAGCAAAAAGGAATTGTGGCCAAAGTTGATGATTTGATGGCTTTATGTGATCGGTTGGAGGAAAAGTTACAACAGTCCCTGACAGACAGTGATAAACTTATGGCATCGGTGGTTCACCACCTATTGCATCGACCGTTACCGGAAGAACAATTGGTAGCAGACAAGAAAAAACCACAAACTCCTTACAAGGATGATGCAGCAGTTGTATGCTTTTTATTGGCCGAAATGGAAAAACTTCACCGTCCAACTACTGAGTTCTTTATCCAGAAGCATATCTTCCTAACAAAGCACCACCTGCACTTGCCCGTTAATTCAGTTTTCAAACGAAAGGTAGCTGGGCCTTGGTCTCAAGAGCTTCGGTGGAAGGCGATTGAAGCAGCGATCAAAATGAACTGGCTTCGTTGTGAGAAGAAGCGTTTTGTGGCCGGGTCCGCTTTTGAAAAGGCGCTAAACCATGCGGCGACGGTTCTCGGAGAGACCGCTGCCCAGATTGCCCAATTGGTTGAGGACCTTAAGGCGTTCGGTAACAACGGTCTGGAGCGCTGGACGACTGTTCTCAAAGTTGTTCAAGATTTGAAAGAGACGCAACAGCCAATCACACGAAGTAACATCCAGCGCGAAATCAATAATTGGCCTGGTAAAAGCCTGAAAGAAATCTTTGCCGAAGAAAGCGTTGACCACACAATCACAATGATGTTAAAACACAACTGGCTTCCCCCAGCGGCTGGCCAATAAAAAACCAAAGTTGAAACTTCGACCTCTGTGGCTAAAACAAATTTCAAATTACAGATACGTCCCTCAATCACAAAATCATAACCCTTTGCCAATATATCCACAACCCTTTTCCCCGAATCCCTGCGCAGCCGCAATTCCAAACTTTTTTGAGCGAAAATTATCCCAACAAGCTCAAAAAAAAAGAAAACCCCAAAACACACGGCCAGTGTAAACCCGCCCGCGAGAAAAACCACCAAAAGCAAAAAAGTAAAGCTGGGCGACTTAGGCACCTTGGAAAAAATAAAAATGAAATCCCTCACCCCCATAGAGTCAAAAGAGAGAGAAAGCGCGAACTTCGCACAAAATTGTCAAAAAAATTACAAGATTTACACAGATTGCGCAAAAAATGACAAAAAATGCGCGCTTTTTACAAAAAAATTACAAAAAATTACAAAAAATACACCTTTTTTGAGAGTTTACCCAGAGCTTTTCGAAGGGCAAATCGGTCCCAAACCTACCCAAATGCGACAAATCGAATTGGCCTTACCCAAAGTTTATCAAAGGGCAAATGCGCCGAGAATCTACCAATTTGCGTCAAATCAGAAAACCCAAAATTTACCCGCCATAGCTTTAGAGGCGGGCAAACCCAATCAAACCCAATCTCCCTTTCGTACTTCGTTCTTCGTACTTCAAGTCTCCCTCGGCGATATGGACGATATCGAAATTTTAAATGGATAAATGCCCGTTTTTGATGTAGTTTAATGTCAAAACTTAAGGAAAGTAACGGTGCCAAAATGGAAAAAATGCTTGCCGCTGTACTAAAGGATTTTAACAGAGTAGAGGTTGAAGAAGTTCCCAAACCCCTCGCCGAAAACCCCGGCGAAGTGGTTGTAAAAATCAAATCCTGCGGCTTCTGCGCCACCGACTACAAGGCCATCACCGGCATCCGCAAAAACGTCAAATTCCCAATCATCGTAGGCCACGAGCCAAGCGGTGTCGTTGCCGAACTCGGCCCCGGCACCTCACATTTCAAGGTCGGCGACGAAGTAATCGTCCAGCCCCTGGGCCACTGCGGCCACTGCAAACACTGCCGAACCGGCAATACCCACTACTGCGAAAATGCTTTCGTCACCGGCGGTGACGGCCCCGATGACGTCCGCGACGGCGCCTTCGCCGAATACATGAAAACCAACTCGTCATCATTGTTCCACAAACCCGCTAATATCAGCTTCGATGCCGCCGCAATCACAGAACCGCTCGCCGGCGCATGGAAGGGTGTCATTCAATACAGCCAGATGCAGCTCGGCGATGATGTCGTCATAATCGGCGTGGGAAGCATAGGCCTGCTCTGTCTAATGGTCGCCAGGGCCGCTGGTGCGAGCCAGCTTATCGCGATTGATACCAGCGACTACGCCCTCGAAAATGCAAAGCAGTTCGGTGCCACCGAAACCATAAACCCAACCGCCGAAGATGCCAGAGATAGAGTTTATGAAATTATCCCCGAAGGCCCCGACCTGATAGTCGAAGCTGCCGGCCCCATCGAAGCGGTAAAACTTATGGTCAACCTGCGAAGAAGAGGAACAAAATGGAACGTGTTCGGCATTACCACCCATGAAAAGTTCGAACTCGACGGCGGACTCACACACTTCCTCGAAGGCAGAATGGATGCCAGCTTCGGTACCACGACCCTGGCAATGACAAAAGCCATTTCACTTATGGAAAAAGGCATCATCGATACCGAAAAAATTATCTCTCATCATTTCATACTTTCGGAAATGCAGGAAGCCATAAAAACTATGGAATCGCCGAAACGCAACAAGCTCATAATAAACCCTTGATGTTACAGCGGCCGCGAGAGACTAAAACTAAACAGTTTGTGTTATCCGCCCTGAAATTGCCGCAGCAGTTAAATAGCAGGCCAATGCTATCCCGGCTAAAATCGTAAAGCCAACCGAAATCGCTAAAAACGTCCCCAGCACCGCTCCCGTCACCGAGGCAAAACCGTTAACACCCCACGCCCATGGCACGAGCGGCCCGCGACTTGCACCAAGTGCCCGAAGCCCTGTTGGAAAAGGCACTCCCATAAAAAACGCCAGCGGCCCCGTAATCGCCAGCCCAAATACTATCCGCCACAATTGAGAAAAACCGACAAGCCATTCGAAAGCAAACACCATAAAAGCTATTTCAGCTATGCCGATAACCACAATTGCCGCGACTGCAACAGGGACAAGACATTTAATTACTCTGGGCTTTTTGAAAAATGCCCCGGCAGTAAGCGAACCGAAACCTGAAAAAACCAAAAATCCCACCAGGGTAACAGCAACGCCAAAAACCGGATGACCTATCAACAGCGTCATCTTCTGTATAAAACCCATCTCCAGAAACATATACGCAAAACCGAGCAAAAGAAAATAACCGAACGTCGCCGCTTTGCCCGAACCCATACCGCGCAGCGGTTTCGCGATAAAAAGCGGCAGCAGAATAAACACCCCGCTTGCTAAAACAGCCTGAAGCAATGTAACAACAAGAACCAAATAACCCCACTCGGAAAAAGGCAGCCACTGCCGACCGAGGGTGCGAATCATAATCGGCAGAGACCTCCATTTGAAAAAGTCAAAAAAGTAAGGCCTGTCGTCTGTGGCCGGACGAATGTTGTACGCGTAATCCCGATAGAATTCCTCATATCCATCCGAAAGAATCCTCTGCGCGCCTTCGTAATAGATTGGTTCTTCGAGTATATGAAACTTATTTGCCTGTTCGGCCTCAATCCCAGGCACGTGCACAAGGTCAAAGCCGCGTTCTCTGGCGAACCTCCGGGCCGCTTCAATCTGCACCCCGGAAAAAGGGTCCGGCGAAGCAACAACCGTCGCTGTCGCCCAGCTGCGTATCATCATAATGTGTCCGGAAGGGTCGCTGACCCTGTCGCGGCGAAGCGCCTCGGCAACTGTGGCAAGGATTTTCAGACTGTCTCTCGCCGGAGTCTTCAAACTGCGTGTTATACTCAGTACTCCACCCGGTTGTAATTGTCTTAAGGCCTGAAATACAGCTTCGGCCGTGTAAAGGTGGCTTTCATTAAGAGCGTAAAGTCCCGCCGCTGAAGCGCTCAGCGAATCGAGCAGCGAAATACTGATAACATCGAATGACTCAGATGTCGTCTGCAGAAAATTCCGACCGTCGGCAATGACGACCTCTACATCATCCCGCTCATACAGGCCCGACGAAAACTCGACAAGTTCATTGCGGACCAAATCCATCACCTGCCGGTTAATCTCTACTGCCGTAACCTTCCGAGCCCCTAAAAGGAGCGCCTGCCCGACATCACTGCCCCCGCCGGCACCTATGATACATACATGAGGCTCGGTAACCAGATGATAACCGAGAGCAGAAGTTACATAGTCATAACAGCCCAGCTCACTCAGATTTTCAAAAAGGTTCACCGCTGAAATACCGTCACCGTCGCTGATTATCAACAACTGCTCCGGCAGCTGCCCCTCGTAGTCGATACTCAAACCGGGAAAGCTCCGTATGCTCGGCGCCCTGACACAATCGAGACGGCCGAGTGGGCTGTAGCGAACGGCCAGCGTCTCGGCTGCCGGCAGCGACGAATAGTATGCAAGCGACTTGTGCTCCGAAATGTTAATCTCAAGCCCCAACACCCCACGGACAACGATGCCATAGACAAAGACAAAAGCTATCGCCAGAGTGTAAAGCACGGTTCGACGTGACACCTGTAATGCCAGTAAAAGAGCGACTAAAAATCCTGCTGAACTGATAACAACAAGCAGCTTCGCCGGGTCATGACCATACATCAAAAGCACAATCACCGCCGAACCGGCACCTGAACCAGCCATATTCAAAAAATACAAATGATGGGCCTTCTGGCTGAATACTTTAAAGACCAGCGCTAAAAACGTACCTGCACAAAGAAAAGGTACGAAAAAAGAAATATAATGCTCCAGCAGAAAAACCATCTGCATCGGGTCCCATATCAGCTGCAACTCATCGAAAGGCGCCTCCTGACTGCGCGAAAAAACTATCGGTACAGACAAACCAAAAGCAAACGCCAACCCCCAAAGCCATCTTTTATAGTGCTTAGTCAGCGCCTTCGAAAAAATACAGACAAACACTCCACCTGCCCCAAAACCCAAAAGCGCCGTACTGATAACCATATATGCAAAGTGGTGCCAGTGACCGATTGCCAGCGCCCGAACCAGAACAACCTCCAGTGCCAGCACCGCCGCGGAAAGCAAAAAAATGGAAACCGAAATCACAGTCATTTCTTCCCTGACTCTTTCGCCCGCTGCACCTGCCCCGTCATCGGAACGAATCGCACCGGCAAAAGACTCCTGCTGTGAATCTTGCCTTTTTCATCTTTTGTAACAAGCACAAGTGTCTGCGCGCCATAGGGACTGCCCAAAGGCAAAATCATCTTGCCGCCCGGTTTCAACTGCTCCTTCAAAGGAGGCGGTACCAGCCCGGCTGCGGCGGTTATGATTATCGCATCAAACGGCCCTTTTTCCTCCCAACCGTAGTAACCGTCACCGGCTTTTGCAAAAACGTTTCTGTAGCCCAGCTCCTCCAAACGCTCTTTGGCCGTCTCCGCAAGCGCTTCTATAATTTCTATTGTGTAAACTTCCCGCGCAATCTCAGCGGCGACCGCTGCCTGATACCCGCTGCCTGTCCCTATCTCCAATACCTTCGACTCCGGGCTGAGCTCAAGTGCATCGGTCA
>Ga0307378_10006571_pt1 | contig 15867 bp, 21 predicted proteins | sample UN1MG_FD_202238 | JGI IMG/M metagenome (GOLD analysis project Ga0307378, IMG submission 202238) | Soil microbial communities from Risofladan, Vaasa, Finland - UN-1 | ecosystem: Environmental > Terrestrial > Soil > Coastal area > Acid sulfate soil | place: Finland: Risofladan, Vaasa | collected... | reverse complement strand
GTTGTAATAAGCCGTAGCACCATTGGTCACTAGGAATGTGGCAGACAAAGATTGTCCTGTGGACATTACGCTGTCCAAAGATGTGCCGCTATTACCTCTGAAATTAACTGTGAAGTTGCCTGATGCGTCAGTTGTGTAGTACAGGATTGACTGGGTTATAGCATCGTAGTCAATCGTACCTGTTGCCGCAGTTGCGGAAATCGTAATAGTCTCTCTGATTGTTGTGGCTAATTCATTTGTGATTGTTGGGCTTGTTAAGGTTTTGTTTGTCAACGTCTGCGTTAGATCATTCCCGGTAATTGTGAAATCAGAATCGGGAACAGTAACAGTGCGGTTGGCTGCTGGAGACGCAGTTATTGTTGATGTGAAATTAGTTGAGCCGCCACTTAATGCAATAGCCATGTTTTTTCCTTAAAAGACAACCCAACGCTGACCGCTGGTAACAGTGATAGAAACGCCATTAGCCACAGTAAGTGGGCCAACAGAAAATCCGTTTTGTCCCGCAAGAATTGTGCCGCTTACAGTAACAGTATCTGCATTAAGCATTACCGCGCCAATACCACCACCAATAGCATTTGCTGAAAACTCCGCAGGATAGGTTACAAACACGTCTTTTGTACCCGCACTAAAATTAAGTGCCGATGGCTGTGTACCAGAGCTATTCGATAAGACAGTTGTCCTAGCAAGCGTTGTACCAGACGATGTGTATGTACCGATCCCAACTTCCCACTCGTTTCCGGCTTGTCCTGCAATGGTGTAATACGTGGTGTTTGCGTCGCCAATGACGGCAAAAGACTGAAACCCAGTTGACGCACCAGCAAGCGTTACTGTTCCCGTACCCGTCGTTGTGGTGGTCTCTTTAACTCGGTCTGCAAGTACGAAAGCCATGTGAATCCTTAATCCGTCTCAACCAAAGTCCAGTCAGGGGTTTCTGAATTGTCTACCAACGCCCAGCCAGCAGTTTGAGAATTGTTGACATTTTGCCAGTTTGCGGTCTGGCTGTCATCTACCAACTTCCAGTAGATAGCAATCACATCCCCTTCCGCGCCTGCGGCCTGAACCCCAGTTAAAGCAAACGATTTGTCAAAACCAACCGTACCAACCAGCCCGGTAGCACCATTGCCTGTTATAGGGCCACCTTGAGAAAAGGTGACAGTGTTAACTGCACCCGAAGCCACAACACCGGTCAATGCTATAGAAATAGCTGGGCTTACTGTTCCAACTGAACCTATAGCTTCGTCGCCAAATGTTGCGTCAGACTCGTTGTATATGACCGTACCAGCAAGACCAGAAGCCTCAACTCCCGTTAACGCAACTTCTTGGCTTTGTGTAACAGTCCCGACCGCTCCTGCGGCTGACACCCCTGTTATAGCGAATATCTTTTCTGGGGTCAGCGTACCCGCAAACCCACTGGCGTGAACTCCGGCTATTAACGGGAAATTTGTTTCATCTACAGCGCCAACGTCTGCGTTGGACAAAACACCAGTCAAAGCAACAGAGATGCTCTGTACAACCGTCCCAACACTGCCTGATGCCTCTACGCCTGTTACTGCCACAGAACTTGAAACAGCGACTGTTCCAACACTGCCTGTGGCTTGAACGCCTGTCAGGGCAAATTCTTTACCCGCTACAACTGTCCCAACATTCCCAGTCGCGGCTACGCCCGTCAGGGCAACGACGACTACATTTTCGCCAAGAGCGGCATAAGGTGACTGGGCGTATGCGGATATACCAAACATGGTCTACGGCCTGCGCCGCCTCCGCTTAGGTTGTGGCTAAACGCAACAAAGCCGTTGAAGTCGTGTCTGCTGGCATGGTCAAAGTAAAAGTTCCGGCACTGATAGTTTGTGAACCAAACGTATGGACAGAAACCGCCTTGTTACTCTGAGAAGAGTTGTAAATCAACACCGCATCAAACGCTGTGGTCAAAGTTACTGAAGAGTAGACCAAACTGGCAGAAGGCGTAAAAAACGCCACGCCCGCCGTAGCAGATGCGTTTGTTGCCGTAGGAGGATTTGCCATTGTTACCGTTATGCCACCAGTCGTGTAGCCTGAACCAGAAACTTCATCGGTTGCAGAAAACGCGGTAGTCGATGCGTCAACCGTTGCAGTTGCCAAGTACAAAGCTGCCTTAAACGTATCAGCGGCAGATGTGCCACGGGTTGGCGCAGTGCCAAAGTTGTGGGTTGCTGTCATCAACTCGCCCATGAACGAGGTACACATTGATTGGGTATTTGCCACTTGGATTCTCCTTAAAACGAAGCTGCTCTGCCGCCAGCAAATGTTGGGGGCTTTTTCAAAGTTACATGCGCGGAACGATGGACAAGTTCCCCGTCCAACCAGTACTCAACCCATGTGGTGAGTTCATTGTCATTATCGACTGTACCTTCCCGCTTTTCAAGCAGAGAATCGTCCATTTCGCCTTTTGTAGTGGTAACAATCAATTTAAACTCCTTAGATAATTCGTATTACAGCGGTTTCTGGATCATTCGCGGGCAATTGAATTTCAAATCCTTGGCTTGTCATTGTTTGGTCTGTTCCAAAATTAAGCACACCAATGGACTTGTTTGACTTTGTAAAATTGTAAATTAGCGCCCCACGTGTAGTGAAATTTGCACCGGGCCACGAAGGATTGTCAAAACTTGCGTACCCTGTGCCATTTCCTTGTTGCACTACAACGTTCAAAAGAATTGCTCCTCCTGCTGTATACCCTGTTCCCGATACTTCATCAGTAACAGAATACACGGTTGTACTAGCCCCAAGAGTAGCCGCCGATGTATATAAAGCAATCTTTAAGACATCGGTGTCTAAGTCGTGTATGCCCAGCAAGACTTCTTCTTTAAAACTAGTTGTTAACCCTGCTGTAATTGTCATTATTGCACCTTCACCTTGACTTGGCCATCACGGTAAGCGTCTCCCCGTTGTTTGCCATCTCCCAAATTCTTTAGAAGAGCCATTGCTTCTTTGTATTTGACATCATACAAAGCCATCATGTCTTGTTCGCCCTTCATAAATGTATATGCCTCGACCAAAGAACCATACAAAAGAGCAGAATCAAAATTGTCTCCCAGCCATGAAGTTCCCGCTGTGACTATAGATTCTGGATAGTAGTAATAATGCAGTTCAGCCTTATATGCTTTGTCGGGAGTAGGACCAAGAATAAAAGATAATTCATTGTCGTTAATTGATTGAGGACCAAAAATAGCATAGTATTTTGGTTCAGCGGTGTCACTTGGATTAGGATAAGCTTCTCGAATAAAATTCACATCCTTATCTAATAAAAATAAGTAATCTCCTTGAAACGTTATGATGCCTGAAACAGTAGAAGTATTGGCAACTGATAGAGTTATTGTAGTGCCTACTATAGTAGTAACCAATGCACCTGTCCCAATTCCGGAACCCGTAACGTATTGCCCCACAGCAATATCAGTGGCGCTACTCACAACGATAGTAAACTGACCCAACGTTCCCGTTGCAGTAGGAGAAGCAAGAGTAAAAACAGCTAAAGAAAATGTAGATAAAAAATCATCAGGTGCTGCTAAATATTTATTTCCTGATGTAATTGTTCCTGTTGCGTTTCTTCGCAAATTAGCAACTTGCACCATGTTGTAAATACGTTGTTCCGCTTGCTTAACAAAAGTTGCAAGCTCCGTCGCCGTAAACGTATTTTCGGTGTAGTCCTCAATAGCAGCAGTTAGTTCAGCGTATGTCATGTGATCAATGTAGTTACCGGCGACAACACTGCGGCTGCCACCAATTGTTTGGAAATAGGCATGGGTTGCATGCCTATGCTTGCAAACGACGAATCACCTGTCAGGCCCACATATATCGTAACAAAAAGAGGAGCTTCTGGACGGGGTTGATTTAAGGCCTGCGCTTCTGTAAGTCCCCGTTTTGGCTCCAATTGCGGATGCTTTGGTTCATAGCATTCTTCACAAACCTTGAACCCCTGCCAGTCTTTAATCAGTTCCAGTAACCTAAACTGAAAGCCGCACTGATCACATAGCGCAATTGCAAACTTGCCGGAAGCATAGCCTGCGCTCATGATCAGCTCACCGTAAAAGTTGGAATTAAGAAAACACTGGCCGTATCCCTATCTTCTGCCGCTGCTCTTGCAAATTCTTCTTCGTACAACTGCTTCAAAATTATCATGCGATCAGGCGCTTTTTTAACAGCCAAATGAAACGCTAAAGCAGCCACTAAACAGGGCAAAAACCGAAAAACAATGTCTGCGGTATTTGTGTAGGCTCCCGTATTCTCAATCCGACGAATGGCGTAATACACAAACAAATAGGCCTGCGTATTGTCCGGGGAAGGATACAAATACAAAGAAGTAGGAACAGAACGCTCCACATAAAACTGAGCAGGTCTAGACTCCGTGTTTTTGTTCGGCGTGTGTAACCATTCTGCACGGCTAATTCGGTCAATCGTAATGTCTTGCTGAGTGCTTTGACCACTATTAGTGCGGATCACCGCAGACAAAACGTTTACGGTATCTGTTGGCAATGTGTATTCGTTTGTGCCTGCAACCAAGGTCACTTGCCGCTGCTCAATCGTCCAAAGGTTAAGACCTCGATTTGCCCATTCTGCAAAGATAAGATTGAGCGACCGCAACGCAGTCTTCATGTCGTAGCCAGACCTTGCCTCTAAGCCACAACGCTCATAAGCCTCAACGATTAAATCGTCAAACTGAAGATCAAAGTTGGCTACGCCAGAAGTAGTCATGGATTAATAGATCCGAGCTTTGCTAGAGCGAGCAGCACCTGAACCACGCACCGTGACTTCTTCGCCAATCCCACCAGACATTCCCATTTTGGACCTCATCATGCCGCCGCCCGCAGCCATCTTTGGCTTCATCATGCCGCCGCCCGCAGCCATCTTTGGCTTCATCATGCCTGCCGCGCCGCCCGCTTTCATCTTGCCCACGCCATCAGCAGCAAAACTTGGAACCATTTTTCCGTCTTTCTTGACCATTGGCATACCGCCACTAGTCTTCATTTTTGATTTTTTGCCGTGCATCATTTTTTTTACTCCTGATATAAGTTGTTAAAAGTTTCCGCCATATCCATGTACGAGTCATCTTGCTCCGCACAGTGAATCCACTGATTTGGCCTAAAATCAGGCGCTCCTTGTCCCGTTTCCCAATATGCTGGGCTTGTCACTCGAACTCGATTGTTGGGCAGTGCCACAACATTACCCGTCCATTCACCCGCGTCAGTCAGTATCAGTACATGGCTTTGTTTGTGTTGCGACGGATCTTCTGATACATCGCTCTCAGCGTAGTCTACAGTGAACAAGTATCTGCCGGTAAAAAACTCATTGTTGATTTTGCACATCCAAGGGGAGGGTTTTGCCCTATCTAAGCTGATAATTGCATGGTTGTACGAGTTGCAGTCCCAAGGCTGTGCCAAGTGGTTCTGCATGCGCTCAGGCCACTCTTCCAAGGGGATGTCCCCTATCAAAGCAGCAAGAGGCATACGCGCCCACATAGCGCCACCATGCACGTTTTTCCCGTCTTCCGCCTCAAGCCCTGTAAAAATTACCTGAAAACTCAAGCTCCGGTCTGGAATGGTTGTCACTGCAACCGCCAAAGCATGAAGATACTCACCCTGATACTTCTGATGCCCGTTCGTAAATTCCTTACGAACCCAGCACTTAAAATACGGGATGTTGCTTGTCAGGTACATTACTTCCCCGCCTGAATAAGCTGATCAATCTTGGCCTCAAGACGGTTAAACCGTTGGTCAATGTGATCCGTAATTCTCTGAACCTCTGCATTTGTTGTGTAGTCTCGAGCAACTTCTTCTCGGGTTTTGTTCAACAAAATGTCAATTCGTTTAAGATCGTCAAATTTCTCGCGAATGAAAAACCACAATCCGCCGACTGCGGCGGAAAGAACGGCTGACCACACTAAATTGATGTCCATCTAACACTTCCATCTTGCTAAAGCTGCCGCCTTGCGGGTAGGTTTACCCTTCTCATCCTTCATAGGACCGGGCATACCCGACATCCGAGCACAAAAGGATTTCTTACGGGATCCGCCTTTAGGCTGCGGAGCCTTCAAGTTACTGCCTGTGGCCGCGTTGTACTTAGCCCGCCCTTTAGCCGTCAAGCCCGCACCCTTAGAAATTGGCAACTTCTCGCCTCGACCAACTGAGAGAGAAGGTGCCTTTTTAGCCATAAAAAATATTTACAACAGAAAGGTTATCCATGTAAGCATACACACCCTTCAACGCCAACACACCATCTTCTGGAATGTCGGGAGAATTATTAAAGATGTCTGTTGCCGACGACTCATATGTAAAAAGCCACGAACCGCCGCCGCTGACATATACCGCCGCTGGACTACCTGTGATAGTTCCAGAGTTGATATCAGTGAGCGAAAAGTTGTTTGCATCTATTCGGGTAATGACGTAATTACCATCGGTAGCAGAAGGAGACGCTTCAAAGTGGATTCCAACAACATCTCCGGTGACTAAACCGTGAGCCGTTTTTGAAACTGTTACGGTTGTTCCGCTTCGCCCGTACGTAACGCCCGAAGTTACGGGAGCCGTGGCAGTATCAAAAACCGCCAGTGTCCCTGCTGTAGCCGTTCCTACAAACGAAAGTGCCCTGACGCGATTACGCCCCAACACTAAAAAACCGCTCGTATTTATGTGCGCTTGTTTGACATCAGTTGCCATATTTGGCTCCCAATTAAGCGGTGCGTGTAAACACGTACGCTGTGGCGCTAGAAAACATGATAGTGAAACGTCCAACGCCGGTTGCACCAGCAGCAATTGTCAGGTCACCAAACGATCCCGCAGTATCAGCGGCGGCGGTGGACAAAATACCGTTAGTTGCAACAGCAATAGTCACAGTCGATGCGCCTGCGGTATTGTCGATGTACAAATCCAGCGTAGTGCCGCGAGTTGCACCCAGAGCAGCACCGAGCAACGTACCTGTGGGCAGCGTGATAGTAGTGGAAGCAGCCGAAGTGGAGGTAATGTAGCCTGTCGCAACCTGTGCTGCTGTGGCAGTAGCCGTAGCGTCTATTGCGTTACTAGCAGTGACTTGGTGGCCAGCAACAAATCCGTTTTGAGATGTGACTGGGCCGTTAAACGTGGTTTGTGCCATGATTTTTCCTTACATGCAAGTTAGGCGTATCAGTCTGCATGTCGTCAGCCGGGACTGTCTGATACACCGGAAAGCCCGGAATAAGTGCAATATACACCAAAAGAAAAAGAGGCACAAGGCCCCTTTTTCATGTTTTCCAACCGCTTATGCAGCGCCGGGAGAACCGTAGATACCGCGTGGATCGCTGAAGCCAAAGCTATAGCGCTCACGAGCCTTGTATCGCACGTTTCCTGTTTCAAAATCGCCTTCAAAAGCAGTCTTGACAGGTGAACGGTTGAACATCTTCAGGCCATTAGGTGCGTCAGTCAACAAGAAAAACGCATCAGTGTCTGTCAAGTAGTGATTGACAACATAGCCTTCAGGGATCAAGCCCATGGACACAATCGCATTGATGTCGTTATCCGCTGTTGCAGGACGCAAAGAAGTTTTCATCAAACGCTCAGCAGTAAACTGAAGTTCTTTTGGAACAACCAGTCTGCGAGCGGTCAGTGCAACCTTCAATCCACGTTCGTCAGTGAATGCAGCGATATCAATGATGCCTTGTTCCAATGAGGTTTCATTCAAATCGGCAGCAACTGCTGGACGATTTGAAAAGTCAGGGCCCATTGCAGTAGGGTGAGCAGTGGACATCAAAGCCACGCCGTCGCCGCCTGCAAAAGAACCACCAGTGAAACCGTTGTTCAGCACGGAAGCAGCTTTTACTTGCTTGGTGTTGGACATGGAACGGGCCAGTGCTTTGGTGTAGCGCACAGACAAACGATCATAGAGGTTATCTTCAATCGCTTCTTCTGTTAGCGCAAACGCCATGGCAATGGTTTCATGCGTGTACCGAGCAGTAAACGATTCCTGAGCGGTATCGTATGCCATGCCAGCACCCTCTGTTTTCACAGGAGCAGAACCAAAGCCAGTCAACATGACCTCTTCTTCAAAAGCACGGTCAGATGTCTCAATAGAGAAAATTGCCTCATGCTCATTTTCATAACGCTTGTATTCCAGACCAAACAAAGCGTTCAGACCGGGCTCAAGTTCCTTAACCAGTTGGGAACGGGTAATTGCCATGATTTATCTCCTTATTGACCAGCAACACCTGCACTACCGTACACGTGTTCGTTGATCTTGACTACCACCACGGCATTAGTGCCGAAATCATTGTTGACATCGTTATACAAACCAACAACCTTAAGGTTCAAAGCTGCGGTTGTAGCCAATGTGCCGGAATCCAGTTCCATGGATGAAATACCAGTAGTAGTGCTGCCTCCTGTACCAACGACATCGGCGTTTTTACCCACGTCAGCAGCAACAAAACCTGCATCACACTGAACCAAGAACAACTGATTAGGATCATCAATCACATCAGCAACAATTTTACCTGCTGTGATGTTGACAGAGCCCGGATAGAAGTTCTTAAAAGTTGGTTTGCCTGTAGTGGGATCAATGTAGTTGCAACCATTAAACACGCCTACCGCAGCAGTGTGTGAAGCTGGAAGAAACCGAGTGATGTATCCCGCTGAAAGCGCAACCAAGTCACCTTGGAAAATTGTCCCGGCCTGATTATCAGCAATCTCGTAGCCATACTGCTTTTGAGCACCAGTAGCTGAAAGATTACCAATAGCACGCAGACCAAAGGCTTTATCTGTATTAGCCATTTAAATCCCCTAAAAATTGAAGTTATCAGTCTTATGACTGACGGAATGTTGTGCGAGAACTCCGTTCTGGAGCCTGAAGCCGCATTGAAGAGTGTGCGTTCTCACGCATCATCTCGTTGTCCACAGCATGTAACTGTTCCTGTGCCTTCTTACGGAAGTAGGCGTTTCTCTCTTCAACCGTTTCATCTGGGATCCTAGCGAGTAAAAGTCCTCCAACAGCAACAACTCCGGCGTGTTTGCCGTCGTCCATTGTTGGAAGCATGCCTCGATATTCTTCAGGAAGGTCTTCGAGACGAACAAGTTCATATCCCTCACGAAGTTTGCTGTAGATGTTTTGGTTGTCAAGACTTCCATTGACTTCTGCGCGAAGCCAACGATGCCTATACCCCTCAGGGGCAGGTGGTGCATCTAAGCGAGAAGGAGGACTCCAAGGCTTGCGACGAGTTTCTTTTTCCCGAGTTTCGGAAGAACGAGTGGCTCTATCGATAGTGACTTTTTCAACCATGACTTACTCCTTTACGTACTTAGCATACTCTTCAAGAGGTACACCCAGTTTTTTTGCAATGGCAACCTGACTCGGCGATAACCGGACAGTTCTGCGCGCACTATTAATTCCGGAACTCCGGGTTGCAGGGGCAACAGCAGGCGCGGCACGCTGTTGTCTGATTTGAGAAGCAGAACCTGAGTTCTGAAAACGACTTGGAAACTCCGTTTGGAGCCTACGATCTAACTCAGTATAGTACTCCTCAGAATTAGGGTCAATACCTTCTTGAGTTATTAATGTTTCATGGATTCCCCATGCAGCATACGTCAACATGCGGTCCTGACCAAACCAAGGATTGCGCTCTGCCCATTCTTCCGCTTGCGGGCTAGGAGCTGGTCGTTGCGCAGGCTGAGGAGGCGGCTGTTGATAGTTTTGTGGTTGTTGTGGTTGTTGTGACTGTGGCTGCTGATAGGATTGAACCTGCTGTTCTTGACTCTGTAACCACCCAGCAACTTGACGCTGCTCCATAATCAAATCGGTAAGACGTTGATTAGCTTCTGTCTCTGTATCAATGTCCCCCTCTTCACGGGCCTTGCGAATAATAGACTTTAGTGCCGTTTGCTGCGTATCAAGCCGTGTTTTGGCCTCATTCAATCGGCTGTAGTCTGTGTGGACCAGTTTCTGCTGAAGCGTTTGAGTCTGAGTTTGCAAACCTTTTGCATACTCAATGGCGGCTTGTTCCCGTCGTTCCGCCTCGCGCATGCGAGCAGTGAGCTTGGCAATACGCTTTTGAACCGCATCATTAACAGTCTCTAACTCTTCTCGATTAGAAGGAGCAGCGTTTTGTTCAACAACACTGGGTTCTGTTGTCTCAACCTCCTCTGTTTTATTGGCTTCTAAAAGAGAAACGTCCGTTTCAACTTCATCTTCGCCTAAATTAAACTCTAATTGCGTGTCTGTTTCTGTTGCCATCAGTTACCTCACATGTGCAGAATGTCTTCTGGGTCGTTTATCGTGGCTAAAACCTCGTCATCATTAAGAATCCGGATTTCACCCCCGTCAATAGCCATTCGCGCACCCGCATAACGGCCAAAAATAATCCAATCTCCTTTTTTACACCAAGGGCCGGTAGGAAATTTAGCTTCATCTTTATAGGCCAAGGGCCCCGTTGACAAAACGTAGGCACATGTGGTCGTAAGTTGTTGGCGATCAAGCGTTTGATCAGATAACTCAATTCCACCTTTGGTTTTTCGTGCTCCACGGTACGGTAAAACAATTACGCGCCAACCCGTGGCCATAGGAAGGCGACGTGAAATGGTTTCAACTTGATCTTGGTGGGTTTTTTTGGCTTCAGCCAATGCAAGCGCATTGGCAGCCTCATCTTCTTTGGCAACTTGTGCCCATCGCTCTTCTAACGCAGTAACTTGTGTCATATTGGCCCTCATTGTTTGGAATCCTTGTTAAGAAGCTCTTTTATGGCTTCTTCAACAAAACGAAATCCCTCTAAACGGCCCATCAAAAACTTGTACTGCTCCATATCCCGTACTGAACCAGACAAAAGCATGTCACCCGTTTGTTTTTCAAGGCGACGAATTGTTGTCAACACGGTTTCTGAAAATTCAAGCATGGATTACTCCAATGAAGCAGACAGTATGACCCCTGTCCGAAGGATGTACGCGCATTATGCATCAAGTTACATAATCTTTACCTTGTTAAATGCATCTTTTCTGTAAATATATGTTGGTCCCGGCTGTTTTTTTGGCTTTGGCAGCCCTTTAGGCATGGGACTTTGTGGTTTTTGCACCATTTTTTGTGGCATTTTTGGTCTATTACGCATTTTAACCCTTTAGTTAACCATTTTAGATATGTCTGCTTGAATTTTTTGTGTCTGCAACATCAATTTAGCCTGACTTTCCTGCTGATCTGCCTGTTCTTTCTGCTGTGAAAGCTGCAACTGCGCTTGATCTAGGCCAATTTTGGCTTCATCACGCTTAGCGGACTGTTCCAGCTCTTGTTTCTTGAGCGCCACCAACGGGTCTTCTTGGTCGCCTGACAGCTCTTCTCCCAATTTTTTAACCTCTTGGAAGCCCTGTGCTACTTTTACAGCAATCATTGCCTCACGTTGTAGAGCAGAAACCACTTCTTCCGGATCAGTGCCATATTGTTTAAACAACTCTGCCTCTACATCCTCTTCCGCCTTCAACCGGATGTGCTCAAACACGTGTTTTTGCAAATTCACCGCAACGTTTGGCATTCCCTGCATCAAAGGAGCCATTCCAAACAAGATGTGCGTCATGATGTGGGCATCATGTTGTTGGCCAGCAAACGCTTTAAGCGGAGAACCGTCTAGCGCCTGTGCATTCTCACTTGCAGGATCCTTGGGCTTGTCCACATTTTGTGTGTTCAAAATCTGATCGATGTCGCGCACACCAATCGCCTCATACATACGGCGATAGGCCTCGTACATGTTGTGCATCTGTGGTGCGCTTTGCGCCAGTTGCAACTGAGTCTGCGCCATGGTAATGCGCTGAGCAACAGAAAAGATATTAGGGTCGGAGACAGGCAACACATCGATGCGCTCATCGAAGTCCCTTCTCTTAATAACCCGACTCTCGCCCGGTACATCGTACGGATACTCATCTGGTAAGAAATCAGCAAAGCCTTTAGCGAGCAGTTGAAACTCCAGCTTTTGGCTGTAATGCAACCGCTTGTGGATGGCCGACATGACCGAGCTGCCCTTCTCAAGCAACGCAATCGTCGTTCCCACAGCAGCATTTTGATTGCTGTCGCCAACCTGCATGTCCGTGATGCTCGCCATGCGCTGGCCAGCGGTCACGCAAAAACCAAGCAACGCCATAAGCGTCTGGCTAGGCTCCTTATACGGCAACGGCAACAACGAAGACTGCAACTCCATACCGCCCGCGTCCATATCCCGCCACTCACCCGGCTGAATTGGCACGTCATCGTTCATGATCCGCGCACCCTTAGCCTTGAAACCCGCTGGCAGATTCACCAACGTACCAGCATCCAACAATTGCTGCAACGCAGCCGTCGCAGTCTTGGATAAATTACCCACCAAGTGCAAGAAACCAAGGCCATACGCGCCCAGCCCCTGCACCAAACAATAGTGGACATAGTACTGCTTGCGGATAAACAGCTTGTCGCCTTCATTCCAGTTACGACGAATGCCAACCACATCCCCCGTGCCTTCATCCACAGTAATGATGTACGGCTGAGCAATACCAGTTATCTCACCATCATCATCCTTGTGCTCAAAACCCTCAACCTCATAATCTAACTGGAACTCCAACAAGCTAACCTCTTCCTCCTCGTCCGCAGGAGACATGCCCGTTACCTTGTCTACAGCTTTTCTGATCGTGCTCTCATCCATGTTGCTGTAAGACTGCGGCTGAGCAGTATCTAAATACTGACCACGGGCCACGGCCTTTTTGTATTCATTCGTGGTCATGGAAACGCGGTGAATGATTCGCTCGCATTCGCTCATTACCGAGCTACCCTGATACGGGATGTACAAATCGTCCGGCAGCACCAAAGCACTTACCATGCGCCCCTTGTTCTCGTCGTAATACACCTTCTTAAAGGTAGAACCGCCATAGCCTGTGTAGAACAACAGTTGGTCAAACTCAGGCGTGTACTCTTCCATCACTGAAGTGATTTGGTAGTTCATAAAATCTCGCACGCGCTGGGCCTGCATTATCTTTTCCCGCGTCTCTTTGCCCAGCACACGCGTGCGCACGGGACCGTCGGAAGGCATCAACTCTTTTAACGCAGTAGCTTGAAACTGCACAATGCTCTCAGTTAGCAGCGGATGGCTTACGCCGCTTGCGCCCTTAAAGGGCTTGGTGCGCTCTTCCATGCTAAAGCCCAGCAACTTCATGCCCTTGCTGTACTGGTCTTCCCAATCTTTTCTAGAAGACCTGTCTGCCTCAAACAGCAACATCAAATCGCTGCTGATAAATGTAAGCACGTCGGTATCAACAACTTCAGCCAAGTTGGCATTAAAAGGCACATCTGCGTCCTCTTGATCTCCGATGTTTACCACTACGTCGCCGGTCTTTGTATCAAACTCAATCTCAATTTCAGGCAGCTCTTCCAGCATTTCCTGTGCAGAGACTTCTACGTCTACGCCAACTTCGGGGTAGTCATCGCCTGTGATGCGTTTTTCGATGGGCATGTTTTGTCCTTATAAATATCTGCGGGTGTCAGCCGATTGTCTCTCCACCATACCACCTTTAGCAAACGGTACGCCTTTTTCAGCAATACGTGCGGCGGCTTCGGGAGACCAAACAACTCCTGTTGCGGTAATGGGCCTGCCATTTTTATCTGGTGGTAATTCAATTTGGCGAAGCTCTAAACCAGATTTCTCTCCGCCCAAATCTTTGATCACTTGTTTCAAGTTTGGCATCACTTTGTCAACATACAGCTGAGGTCTGTCTGATTCATTTCCGGGGAAAGTGGCAAATCTTTTGCCGTCGCGCATGGCCGCTTGAATTGCGTTCTTCATGAGCAACTGCTGACGAACCATTTGATTGGTTTCAAATCCCGCAAATGGCTCTTCAAGAGAGTACGATGCTTTGTCTCGAACACGGGCGGTAAGCGTGTACATGCGCTTTTCAAGACCTCGTACCTTTTCCTCTAATGTCTTCTGTATTTTTTCGTATAGCGGCTGAAACTGGTCCTGTGTAAGATTTCCGCTCTTAAAGTCCTGTTGTATGCGAGAAAGCTCTTCAAAAGCTTTGTTACGAAGCTCTCCTATCTGATTGCGCAGTGAATTACTTTCAACTGTGTCTTTTTGTTCGCTGCCAGAAGTGGTTCCTGTTTTACGCATGTCCTTGGACAAGTCAGATTGCAACTCATGGAAGTGTCGTCCCTCCAATGTTCCCATGCCGGGAACGGTCGCCTCATGCTCCGAGAACCGGGTAAAGCCCACTGGATATGGCCCCGCAGCTACATTTTTGTGCTTACCTCTGTACGCCGCAGTTGCCATTAATTTTTGGCCAAGTTCTTTGACATCATCGCCCAAAAAGCGTTGAACATTTTTGGAAGCCTCGTGTACACTTTGAATTGATGGCTCTAAAACACTTTTTACGCTTTCCTCAAACTCTTTGCTTGCAGGAGACATGGGCCTTAAGTCGGGATTGTTCCAATTAATCAAAGACAAATCAGGTTCAGAAATGCCGTTCAAACGAGCCCGTTCCAAGGCCATTTCCTGAACTCTCTTTGAAGCATACACGCCTGCTTCATGGTAAACAACATCCCCATTTGCTCCGCCATGAATGGAATCACTTGCCGCAATATAAGCAGCAGTAGGGCTTGATCCCTGCTGTATAAACTGCTGTTGTAGTGCATCCTGTTTGTCTTTGATAAATTTATTTTTAATGTCAAACCATGGACGTACACCCTCGGCAGTCCTATATATTGCCGGATTGGTAAAACCATATTCAATCTGCTTGATTTCATTTTGAAACTCATCAATCAGTTTGACATTATTTTCCACCCTATTAAGCTTCAATTTTAAGTTGTTGACAAGTTCTGCGCCAGCAATCTGTTCTATTTGCGGGTTGTTTAACAGCTCTCTAGTCCCCTCTAATTTTTGCACAGTAGGCATTGCAGGGGAGTTGGCTAAGAATGCGGTGATACTGGATTGGCCTTCGTCCAATAGCTTAGTAGCGGCCAGTCTTTCAGCAGGCTGCTCAAGGTACAGGTTAGTTGTGCCCAACTCCTTGCCCCATACGTTGTCCACAGTCTGGTGGTAGGCCCCTGCCTTTGGTGGGAGGGTTTCCGAAACCCATTTGCCGGGAGAATGAATCCCAGCCAGTGCCTGTTTAATCTGATCAGGAGTCAACTTGGTTTTGTCGTCCATGCCAGCAAACGCACGTTCCACCCGTTCAACGTCGTAATCGCGGAACTTGCCCTTCAACTGGCCCTTGAGTTGGCCAAGCTGTACAGGATTTTTGATGGTGTCAACAAATGCGTCTAAGCGGCCCACAAATGGGCGATCTGCGGACACTCCCACCTGCATTGGAGCAGCAATAGGAGGTGCCTCGGGCAATGCCGTCATTGCGGGGGGAGGCGGCAACATTTCTTGCGGCACGGCTACTTCTGCGGGAGCTGGCATTGGTTCGCGGGCCACGGGCCGTGGTTCAACAGGGGCAACCGTTTGTGTTGTTGCTTTAGCGGGAGCAGGAGGAACTTTTTTGAGCATCTTAGCCGCTTCGCCCACCTTGTCCGCTGCCTGTACACCTCCGCCCACTACCCCTGCTGGACTCAAGGCACTCGCAGCCAGCTCCCCCATCATGTAAAAGCCCTGATCACGGGGATCGGTCGGCGGAGCCTGACGAATACCTCTTTCCAAAGCCAGCCGTTTTAAATGCGCACTACCCAGCGCCGGTTCGGCTGAGCCAAGACCAAAGGGGGTCAACACCATATTGCCTATGTCCGCCGCACCGCCAACCACGTTGTACGGGGTTTCGGATACGCCTTGAACAATGGCCCTCAAGTTGCGCCCTACATCCTTGCCGCCTTCTTTCAATATCCGCAACGCATCCGCCGCTTTGAATTCTTTGCCCTTAACAAAAGTGTCCTGCGTAACCAGAGCAC
>Ga0307378_10006570_pt1 | contig 15868 bp, 20 predicted proteins | sample UN1MG_FD_202238 | JGI IMG/M metagenome (GOLD analysis project Ga0307378, IMG submission 202238) | Soil microbial communities from Risofladan, Vaasa, Finland - UN-1 | ecosystem: Environmental > Terrestrial > Soil > Coastal area > Acid sulfate soil | place: Finland: Risofladan, Vaasa | collected... | reverse complement strand
ACAAGAGCTTCTTTACCCAGCTCATCATATTGTTCGTCTATGGCTTTTTTGATTTTCTCCTGAACTATTTCTATCGTAACTTTCTTTTTGCAGGGGCCTGCTTCTTCGATTGTTACTATATCTTTCGGTTCCGGCGTTTCTTCTTCCTTCTGTGCTTCGGGTTGTTCTGATTCCTTCGGCTCGGTAGTTTCTTCTTCCTTTAGTGCTTCGGATTGTTCTGATTCCTTCAGCTCAGTAGTTCCTTCTTCCTTCTGTGCTTCGGATTTTTCTTCGTCAGCCATTTCCATGCTCCCAACGGTTTTGTAAAACCTTAAATCAATAAACAAAAAAGGCATCAGGGAAACAATTCCCTTAGCCCGGTCTTCGTAATTTTCGATCCTGCGCCTATCAGTACGATAAACTCAGACCTGACAGGTGCCGAACCTAAACGTATCGGAGACCAACGCCAAACTACGCTTAGCCGGTGACTCGCCGATACTATTTAGCCGCTGGTATTTAGCCGTCGTTATTTAGTAAAAGAAGGTTTAATCCAACTTCAGTCGCGTAAAACCGCTCAAACGACTAAATACTATCGACCAACAACTGCAACAAAGCGGGCGATGAGATTTGAACTCACGACATTCACGTTGGCAACGTGACGCTCTACCACTGAGCTACGCCCGCATATTAGCATCTTGTCGTTTATAACTCCTGTTCAATGTTTTCTATACGATTAACGCGATACTATTTGGGGATTATAGTTTTATTTGTCGTTGTTGCAAGGCATTTTTTTATAAAATTTTTTGATTTATTTAGGCAGAAAAATCGCCGATTGATGGTTGGCAATCCATAGAAAACGTGCAATCTCCAACTGTTGCCGTATGCGAAAACCGCCTTTGGTCAACCGAAAAAAGCCATTTAAAAGAAGAATAGTTGCAATTACCTTATATTTCTGTGGTATAATACGCTCCTCTGAGACCCGAGATATTACAATATTGTTCGAGTAAAATTAATTTCAGAAAAGATAGTTAAGAAAATGATTGAAGAATACCCGGAAACAAGCAGGAAACGGATTTATGTACTTCTGTTTTTATTGATAGTGCTTGGTGGATTAGCAATTTATTTTGCCGTTAATACAACAATGGAACCGAAAACCGTTGTTGCCGGGCAGGGCAACAAAGCTGATGCCAACGAGCCGCTTGCCGAGCCGAACCAACCCACAGTAGAGCCGAATCAACCGCCCGCCCGGGAGATGGAAGATCCTAACGATAAGAAAGTGCTGCGTCCTGTCCACAAACATCCGGCTTTTACTGAGCGGGTCATAGAACGGGCAAGGATGGTCGACTGGCAAATCGAGGCTCGGATGGTTAAGGATCCTAACGTCCTGTCTGCGATGAGAACTGTGCCGCGGCATGCTTTTGTCCGGTCGACGGAGCAGCGCTCCGCTTATAATGACAATCCGTTGCCCATAGGATATGAGCAAACTATCAGTCAGCCGTATATCGTGGCCTTTATGACTGATGTTCTAAAGCTCACTCGCAAATCCAAAGTTCTGGAGATTGGTACCGGCTCGGGCTATCAGGCCGCAGTGTGTGCCGAGATGGCGCAGCGGGTTTATACCATCGAAATCGTCGAAGAACTTGCCATGATCGCCAAAGAGCGCCTCAAGGAACTGGGCTACAGGAATGTGTTCTCCAAGGCCGGCGACGGTTTCTTCGGCTGGCCGGAGCATGCTCCATTCGATGCGATAATCGGGACTGCCGCCGCCGGACGTATCCCTGAGCCGCTGATCGAGCAGCTCAAACCGGGCGGACGAATGATCCTGCCGTACGGCAGTCCGAGAGGTCTTCAGTATCTGGTCCTGGTTACCAAAGATAAAGATGGTAATATCAGCCGCAAGAATGTTATGCCGGTCCGGTTTGTCCCCATGACCGGCCAGGTGCAAAAACCTGAAAAAGAATCCGAAGAATAGCTTTTTCCGGCAGTGAACGACTCAGCAGGTCAGATGAAGTGCGCCGGCGACGTTTTCGCCTTTCCTGGCTAATTCATTGAACCTCGTAGCGGCCTTGTGCGTGTTAGCAGTGAACAGTTCGATTCCGTGTTCCTGCAGAACCTGACCGATGTCTTCCGAAACCTTCATCAGCCCCGATGCCCCGCCGCCGACTATCAGAACCGAGGGATTGGCAGCGATGATCGGCTCCAGGTCTTCGGCAGTCAGCAGATGCCCCTGTTTTCTCCGCCAATTAGCCTGGACGGAATCGCCAAGGATTAGGCAATCGCTGTTATACGCCGTCCCGTCAATCACGATTTTCCCGAATTGATATGAATCAATATGCATTTTTGCATCTCTCGGTCTACGAAAAGATCGAATACGCTTAAAACTGCGGACAGATGAGACTACATCGAATAGCAGGGAAAAACAAGATAAAACATCTCATAACCTGCCGCATAACGATATTAGCCTCTTCGGACTTGCTCCTGAGGGAAATCGTCGTATCTTATAGGCTGGCCACCAAATAGCAGGGCAACTGAAGCATTACGACAGATATTATGAGAGAATAAGGAATGGCCCTGATAAAATGCAAAGAATGTAACGAGCGAGTCAGCAGCGAAGCAGGGGTTTGTCCTCACTGCGGAGCGCCGGTCACAGGCCGCACAGCCAAAAAGCCCAGGAAGTGGCACGAGAGAACGTCTGTTACCTTATGCGTGGCGGCCGGACTGATTATCGTGGGTTTTGGATTTATCCACGTAATCACAGGCGTGGACTCTCCTTTTGACCTGCCGTTTGATATCGTTCTAAAAGAAGCCTTTGGCTATCGTGAAACATTCATAAACGCCCGGAAAATATTATCACTTCCATACACCGCAGCGAAAATCAAGTATCCGCTCAGTTGCAAAGCTCTCCAGAGCAGGAATTATATCGAGTCCGGCGGCGTTTTTGAGACAAGAATGACCCGTCACTTGCGGGAGAATATGAAAACATGGCAGGCTGAATTCGAAAGAGCGTTGAATAAGCCCCAGCGGCAATGGCAGGACAAGCTGCTGGGGCAAAATCCGGGAATTGAGATGGATTCCGAGGATCCCAATGCCTGCAACAATCGTGGGATAGCTTCGGCCAGAGAAGCCCGGTATGAAACAGCAATCGCCCAGTTCACAAGAGCCTTTCAAAGAAATCCCGTATTTGCCGAAGCCTATTACAACCGAGGGCTTGTTGACCTTGCGATTGGCCAGTTAGGTCAGGCGATCTCGGACTTTACCAAAGCGGTTGAGATAAAACCGGGATTTAATGAAGGCTACGAAAGCCGGGGGCCAATTTATATGGCGATGAGCCAGTACGAACAGGCAATCGCCGACTTCACGAAGGTGATTGAGCACGATCCGAATTCCGCCGAAACCTACTTCATGCGGTCTCTCGCCTGCTACGCAAACGGATGGTACGGAAAAGCATGGCAGGATGTGCACAAGATACAAAGTCTCGGCTTGTCCGTACCCGCGGAGTTTTTAGCGCTCCTGCGTGCAGCTTCAGGAAAGAAAAGATGAGTCGATTCGCAGCGGCCTTTACTCGATTAGAGTCTCTACATTTCAGGCCTGCACTAAAAAAGGAGATTATTTTCTTGTAATGAATCTACCAATGTGCTATAAGATGAATAAAATATTAAAGATTGGGTATTTGATGGTGGGTGCGTAAGTATAGTCATTTCATAGCGCCCTTTAGCGGCAGTTGAAAATCAAGGTTGAATTTCATCAGCAATAAATGCAGATTGTTTGAAGGGATCATAGATGATGTGGAGAAAAAAGGGCTTTACGTTAATTGAACTTCTCGTTGTAATTGCGATTATTGCGATACTGATGGGGATATTGATGCCGGCGTTACAAAGAGTAAAGGATCAGGCGCGGGATCAAGTCTGTAAGTCTCATCTCAAAACCATAGGTGTCGGTATCATTATGTACTTCCAGGAAAATGATTTCAAGATGCCCAACTTTTATACACATACAGGTGCTTCTAACGGGCATCTCTGGTATCCTGGCGGGCGTCTCAGCGGAAACATGCTGAAGCCAAGTGACAATCATTCGTATTGGGGTATAACCTACATTGACTATTTAAAGGAGCCGGAGCTTTTCGGCTGCGCAACCTTCAAAAACTTTTATGATATGGTAGCAAAAGACATGCTATATGGCGAAGGTGAGGTAAATAACGCTGCGTATTCCATGAATGGATGGCTGACAAAGGAGAACACTAATGCTATCCCGCATCATGCGAATGTTATCGTAGCACACGATCATATGGAGCCGAGAATCGAGAATGGAAACGATATGCTCTGCCCTGATTCAAGCGGCAGAAATCTCACCCATTACAGGCAGGGCGGCGGCCGGTCGAACTGGTATCGTGGTATCTTCAGACATTCTGCAAGAAATGCCGGTGACGATTTTGAAACAGGCGGGGAACTCAACTGCCTCTGGCTGGACGGTCATGTGACTACCATTAAGGAAACATTGGGCGAAGATATACCCAAACGCTTTTACGACCCTCTCAATAAGAATTGACATACACGGCGTAGAACGCCTTAAACGGACACAAACAATATCAAAGGCATGCGCTCTCAACTATCCTCGGCGAGGACTCCGGATGGATTGAGTATCCGGTTTTGCTTCCTGGCGAAGCTGCCAATAGTGAGAGGACGGCTCAATTCGGTATCTTCGATGATCTGGCCGCTTCCCGCTATTTCCTGCCGGAGTTGTTCGTTGGCAGCCTTCAGCCTGGTGAATTGCTGCTCAAGGCACTCCTCGGCCTGTTTATACTTGGCGGTTTCATGCTGGAGCTGTTCGATTAGTTTCTGAAGGTTTTTCCACTTTTTTGTGGTTTCTTTCCATCGCTTCTGGTTTCCATTGTTTTTCGAAATGGATACTATACTACGGCCATTGGCACCGCCTTCGGATACCTGGTGAGCTGCTTTATCTGTGTTTAAATTGGTCCCGATGGTCGAAGAGCGTCTTTCGATTTGCTTAACTACGGTACTTGTGGCCTTTGCTTTTCTTCTGTATAGAAGGGTGAACAACAACAGAATCAAAGCTGTTACGGCAATTGTTTGAAGTTCCCATCTTGCCCACTCTCGCTCGAAGTATAACCACGAGACGTACTGTGTGAATCTGTTCATAAGGCTTTCTACGGTCATTTTTGTCCTCCTGATTTCTGGGCTAACAGCCTATCCATTTACTCGCACTTTTTACCCTAAGGCCTTATTCGTGTTAACTTTGGTCCGCGTAGTTGCTGCCGTGGTAATCATAAGAAGGGCAGTGGAGATTTGTTTGCTTATTTGGCGTTCCTTCGCAACAGAATACGGCCTCCGGTTCAAACAATTATCTGGTTATCCTCTTGTTGCCTTTGGATTTTCGAATAAGTGTATTTTTGTGGAAGAAAGCCGGAAAAAGAACGAAAACAGGCCTTCTCACCACTTCTCCTTATACGCTATTGGTATTTTGTTGGCGCCGGCGGCGCATGTCAACAAAAAAGTACTATAAAATTATTTTTTTCGGCTATACCAGATATGGCCCGGTATAATCCCATAATGAACCAGCTCAGGACTGCCTGAAAACCGCTTTAGTAATATTGAAAAAAGTCTAAAGGCCTATTCACTGATACAAAGCAGTATGTCAAGAAAATGAGGCAACGCGACCCTGAATTAAGTTCCTACTGGGGTACAATTTGTACCCCCCTTGAATTGATAGCGCCAGACGGCAAGAAGAGAGAGACAAATTGTGCCAATACCGAAGGCATTTTCCGCATTATCCAAAAAAGACTATCAACATTTTGGTTTGAGAAACGCTGTGTATTATGAGAACTAAGAGTTTGTGAGCTAATAAGATGGTTTTAATGGAGAATTTGGTTGATTGTACTTACCTGGAGTGCTAAATTCGGGTTTTTGAGAGGTCCGCACCGCATAAAAATAATTTAGGGAATTACAGGAAGCCGAAAGCTAACTGGTGACGAGATAGTGTTTTCTTACCCACGTTGAGTTGGTTGCATAGGATAGGAACTCTATTAAGGTAATTATTGCTAATGGTTGCTTGACACAAGCACGGGTTGAAGTTATCCTCATTGAATTGGTTGCATAAGACGAGAACTCTATTAAGGGAATTATTGCTAATGGCCTTACAACATTGTATAGTTGAAGTCAATTCTTCGGCCGTCAGCCGTGGATTACTCAGTGTACGCACTTGCGGCCGAGATTTTTTTGATCAGGCAGTCTTTGGAGGACCACCAAGCGAAAGGGCTGCGTCAAAGCAGTTTCGTTTACACGTGAGGGGGATTGACGAGCCCATAATCACAGACATGGTAAGCGATAGTTCTGGTCGTCTCCGATGGACTTTCAGGGATCGTACTTGGGTAAAAACGTTCATCCAAAATAATGGCTTGGTAGTGGGCGACAAGCTGTTTATTATTAGGACAGGTCCCTTTGAATACCGTCTAAGTCCTCTTTGGAGACAGTTCACATTTATTGATTTGTTCGCTGGCATAGGTGGAATGAGGCTTGCCTTCGAAGCTGTCCGAGGAAAATGTGTTTTTTCTTCTGAAATTGACCCGTTGGCACAGAAAACGTACGAGGCGAACTTTGGCGAAAAGCCATCGGGGGACATTACAGAGATATCTCCACATTCCATTCCAGACCATGATATTCTGCTTGCAGGCTTTCCTTGTCAAGCATTTAGCATCATAGGCAACCGACGGGGCTTTGCCGATGTTCGTGGAACACTCTTCTTCAATATCCAAGAGATTTTGAAAGCAAAACGACCGCAAGCCTTGCTACTGGAAAATGTTAAGCAACTCCGCACTCACGACAACGGACGAACATACGATACTGTTATTAAGAGTCTGCACGAACTGGGGTATCATACGCATACAGAGGTGCTAAATGCCCTTGACTATGGAGTGCCGCAGAAGCGTGAGCGTACCTTCATTGTTGGATTCCTGAAGAATCTCGACTTTTCGTTCCCGAAACCCTTTGGGTATCGACCTTCCCTAGATAGCGTTCTGGAACAGGACGACAAAGTGGACCCGAAACTCTTCGCTTCGGAATATATCAAGAAGAAGAGGCTCTCTCGCCTTGAGAGGCAAGGAGTCGAACCTTTCTATCCGTCAATGTGGCACGAGAACAAAGGAGGATACATAGGTATGCATCCATTCTCGTGTGCTCTGAGAGCAAATGCGTCGTACAATTACTTGCTGGTTAACGGGTACCGCCGGCCCTCCAGTCGGGAATGTCTTAGGCTCCAAGGATATCCAGAAAATTTCAAGATAGTCTTGCCCCACCCAGCGATAAGATGGCAAGCGGGCAATTCCGTAGCCGTACCGTTAATTACGGCCATTGCCTCTCATGTAGTGGAGTCCCTAAGGAAAGATAGAGTAATTCGCGATTCGTTGTTCGATGACTTGATAATCCATAAGGAAGCAAGGAGAGTGAAGACCGCAACTTCCGTATGTGCGTAAACAAATACAACGCCTGATCAAAAAGTTTACTTGTCGGTGACATATTATGATGCCAATAGTCGAAGCCAAGCAGCGACTCGATAAACTCATTGGGAAAAGCCGGCACCGGCTTTATAAGCCTATGCAGATAGCCGAAATACTTTTCAGGCATCGCACCCAAGGGCATCCTGACCCTTCAAATCTTGAGACGTATAGACGAATTTCTAATAAGTGGAAAGCTGACATTGCACTGAGGCTTTTCGGAAGGAAGCCTTCACTGAATTCTCGTTATGAAGACCAACTATTTGACGAGGCAGTCCTTCCACCGCGTATTCTCACTGAACTTAGCAAGGAGAACGCGAACCCTACGACTGAAGGTGTTGTTGAAGTTTACATCTATGACCAAGTAGGAGGTAGTCAACTCTTGCTTGCTACAATGGCAAGAGATTTGGAATCTACAACTCCAACAGATTTTCTGTTGGAGGATTTTATTCGGCATTTTGAAAACGACCCTCGATTGAGAAGGAGCGTTGACAAGGTATATGAGATTATAGTGTACGCATTGTTTGACACTATCACGACGTACCTGCAAGCAAAGGTGACTCTCTCGGTCAGCGAGGAAGCTATAGAAATATTGAAGGATTTCGAGAGGTTCGCAAAAATTGTTCTTGGCGTTGATAGGAACAACCTTACGATATCTGAGCGTGCACGTCTCTTTCGATTGGGTGTTACGAATGCAGCGGATGCCCGTATTGACATGTGGGCCAATTTTGGCCCGGCCGTGCAAGTCAAGCACGTGACGCTGGATACTAAGGTGGCCACCGAAATAGCAGATGACTTGATGGCCGACAAAATCGTTGTAGTGTGCAAGAAGGCTGAGCAGGGAGTCATCCATAGCATTATGGGCCAAGTGGGCCTGAAGAATAGGATACGTGGATTCGTCACTGAGAGAGATTTAGTGGAATGGTATTCTCTTTGCATGAGTGTCAAGTATTCAGACACTATCGGCAAGAGCGTCATATCCGCCTTATTGAGAGAGTTCAAGATTGAATTTCCATTAACCGATTCTATGGAGATCGAAAACCTTTTTAAGGAAAGAGGCTATTCGAGAGACATCCTTAAGGGTATTTGGGCTGACACGGGATAGTCTTCCGCCTTGCTTGAAATGGATACGTTCAGCAAAGAAATTCGTTCTCAGATAATGCGGGCCGTTAAATCCAGTGGTAACAAATCAACCGAGTTGGCTTTGATTAGACTCTTCAAGAAGTATTCCGTCAAAGGCTGGCGTCGAAAATACAAAATCTTTGGGAATCCCGACTTCTACTTTCCGAATCTTAGGCTTGCTGTATTTGCCGATGGATGCTTTTGGCACGGTTGCAGATGCAAGACGAAGAAACCCAAAACCAACGTGAAGTATTGGCATAAGAAAATTTCGCGGAACATAGTCAGAGATAGGCTGGTGACCATAACTTTGAGGGAACGTGGTTATCTTGTCATTAGGATAAGGGAGTGCCAAATAAAGAAGGGAGTACTGCCCAAGAGGTTGAAAATGCTCTTCAAACCTTAACGGAGTGTGGATTCTGAATTGTTTGGGCGGGCGTCTCGCAGTCTGTGCTCGGAAATCTTAATGTATTCTTGATTAACGTCAATCCCCCAAAAATATCGACCATTTCTAATTGCTACTATGCCTGTCGTCGAAGTGCCTGTAAAAGGGTCTAAGACAATATCCTTTTCGTCAGTTGTCGCGAGCAGGAATTGCTCCACTAATGATTCCGGAAACGATGCGTAATGCCTATGATGGGTGCTGGCAGTGGGCGTGCAGATAACATCCTTTGGAAGCCCACCCAGAGGGTTGAGAGCAAATTTCTTGCCTCTCTTTACCCGCTGGCCTTTCGGCCCCGCAATTCGCGTTGCCTTAGGGCCGCCATATGCTTGCCCCTTTCCCCACCTTCTGAGCGTGGTTTTGCTATACGGAACCCGTATCCTATCCACTCGAAACTTGTACCCCGAGCGACGCTTGGTAAGAAAGAAAATGCTTTCGTGTGATTCTCGCCAACGATTTCTGGCACTATCAGGAGGCGGGTCAAGTTTGGACCAAATAATATTATTTCTAATAGTCCACCCCAACTCAAGTGCACATAGTGCAAGCCTCTGTGGAACCAATAACAGTGATCTGTCGTGATATGTGTCACCGACAACCAGAAAACAGGACCCGTCACTGGCAGTTACCCGATACACTTCGCTCAATATCTCTCTCAGTCTTTTTATATATGCTTCAACAGTGTGCTCTTTGCCTATTTGCCCGTCGGCTGAGTAATCCTTGCGTCGAAAGTAGGGTGGCGAGGTGATCGTGGCGTTTACCGTTCCGTCAGGTACCTGAGGAAGCACCGTTGCCGCTTCGCCCCAAGAAAGGAGGTATGAGTGTTCTTCGAGGTGCTTCATATAATTGCTAATGAGTTTTGCTCTGAGTTTGGCCATGCAAAGTAGTATATATGTATCCTGTAACTTCAGCAATACGTTGCATTATAGATTTATCTTGATATTATTCTTGGCATGAAGATAAGCTCTAAACCATTTAGCTTTGAGAAGCTGGTTCGTTCACACGGCTGGGTGTTCTTGTCTCCTTTTGATTGGCACGATGCGACAGGCGTTTTATATCGCCCACTGAAGTTGTCTAATGGGAAAATGGTCTCATTTACTCAAAAAAGATGAATAGATACTGACGAAACAATCACCGCCCCCGGCGGCTGGGCAATAGAATAGTAATATGAGATACTTAATTTTCTTTCTAATCTTGTTTTGTGCAGGCTGTTCTCCCATCCCTAAGGTCAGCGGTCTTGACCTTCATTTAGGTAAGCACGAACACGGTCTATGGTTCGATTCAGATAAAAAAGTATATGACCCGAAGGGTTGGGGATTAAAGTTTTCTATACTCTATGGCAAGCTGGTTGACCCTTACGGCAAATGGGGCGACAATCCCTGGAATGGCGATAAACCGGTTTTTGTCCTTCGCAGCCCGTTTGTCATATTTCCATATATCTCAATCTCTCTGGGTGAATATGGTCTTTATCTGGGCGTTAAGCCGTATGAGGTCTGGGCGCCGAAACATTTAGCATCTGACAGTTACGGCCCGTGGTGGAGTGATGAAGTAGGAACAGAGAATGACCCGGCAGAGTTTTTGTGTTTTACAGCAAGTATCAGACGTACACGCTGGAAATAAAATACACATGGCGTCTGGCCGATGAAGAGAATGTAGAATTGAGAAGACGTTGTCATTGACTATACCCGCTTTCGCGGGCACAAGTTTACTATTTTCTATTGACTATTTCTCTTAGTTCGGTTTCTATGCGCCTAAAATCCGCGTCTATCTGCGTTAATCTGCGGTTAAAAAGTGAATTTAATTTAGCATTGTACGAGGAATGATTTTATATGAAATATTCCGGGCTAAGCGATGATCCTAAGAGCATAAAAGTTTCACGGGGCAATCCGGCCGACTTTCGCATTATTCAGCAATTCACATCCGAGACGGCCGCCCGTGCCTGGGAACGTCGAATGCTGAACCAGGGCTATGATAAAGATACGAGCGGCAAAGGCTGGAAATACGGCTATACCTTTTCAATCCGATCAATCCGACGTTAGTTCGTAGCCCTTGCCATTGACTATTTTCTATTTACTATTGATTATTCATTTCTTCGTGGTAAATATAATAACGCCGTGTATCGGAGACCTTGCCATTGACTATTTACGATTGACGATTGACTATTTATAAAAAACGACTTGAAAACTGCGTTAATCCTTCGACTTCGCTCAGGACGGCGTCTGCGTTCATCCTTCGGCTTCGCTCAGGACGGCGTCTGCGGTTAATTGACATGCGGCGAGTCCCGGAGATTTATTTGGAATTCCCCCGCCCTATAGAGCGATAATTCGTATAATAGGTAACGAATTTATGTAGAAGACATAAATAAGTAAAAAGGCTTTTTCATTGATTATTTACTATTGACGATTGACTATTTTTTCCGCGCTTACCCCGTGAGATAGGCAAAGCCGTTATCTAACCGGGTAAATCCGCGGTTAATTTGAAGAAAAAAACGCAAAATAATGAAAAAAACAGGTGAAAAAGAGTAGAAAACGACGAAAAATTGAGCTTAAATTTGAAAAAACAAACCCAATTTCGAAATGGGCAAAATGAGCATAAGTATCTATAAAGAAAGGGATTATGAGGATTTTTACGCTTTCGGGCTGCGAAAAAACAAAGCCAATTCAAAGCCAAACAAACCCAATCAAAGCCTGACACCAACGGAGCAGGAGGGATTCCGAGAAGACACCGGGGCGTCAAATCCCCGTGGTATCTGCTTGGCATCTACGGATGTTCGATCCCCTCCTATCGGAGCAGGAGGGATTCGAACCCCCGTTACCTTTCGGTAAAACGGTTTTCAAGACCGTCGCCTTAAGCCGCTCGGCCACTGCTCCTTCGTATTTGGCATACTTTACAACCAGCAGGCCGGGATTGCAAGAAAATTAGGGGCGGGTGCACAGAAACCATCTCGGCCGATAAGGTTAGACCGATAGCTGTAAATAAGAATCAGACAATAAAGCCAACATTACGCCGGACTACAGTGTCCAGTTATTGTGATACTCCGGGCGGATATAGCGGTCCGCTTCGGGGGCGTTTGTTGCCTTCATTTTGTGCCCGTCCCAGTCCAATTTCCTGCCGGCACGCAGGGCGACATTGCCCAGGAGAATCACCTCGGTCAACGGGCCTGCGTAGTCGAAGTTCGAGCTTGCGGGCTTGCCTCCCTTGCAGGCGTCGATCCAGTCTCTGTGATGGCCTTTTGACCGGGCAAGTGTCTTGGGCGGCAGCTTATAGGCTTTCATTTTGGTCTCGGGGATGATTCGGGGACTTCCGCCCCAGCCGGGACACATAATCTTGCCCTTGTCGCCCACAAAGAGAATGCCGTTGCCGCCACCGGTCAGTTCCCGGCCCGGTTCCAGCTCTTCCGGACGCGGGGGCATAAGCCCGCCCCCATACCAGGTCATCTTGACCGGCGGCATGTTCTTGCGGGCGCCGAACTGATAGCTGATTGTCGATTTCAATGGCGTTGTTTCCGGATTGATTGGGCTCGAACTGGCTTCGACGCTTACCGGATGACCTAATTCCAAAGCCCAGAAGGCCGGGTCCATATTATGGCAGGCCATATCACCGATTGCTCCAGTTCCGAAATCCCACCAGCCGCGCCAATTGTACGGTGCGTACGCCGGGTGATAAGGTCTTCGTGCCGCCGGGCCGAGCCACAAATCCCAATCCAATCCGGATGGTACCGGCGGCGTTTCTTTTGGCCTGGCTGTTCGATTTCCCGCCCACCCGGCTCCCGTATTACTCCAGGAATGTACCTCACGGACATCGCCGATTGCGCCGTCCCGGATCCATTCGACGGTGAGGCGAATGCCTTCGCCGCTGTGGCCCTGGTTGCCCATCTGCGTGGCGACTTTGGCTTGCCGGGCCGCTTCGGTGATTTTGCGGGCTTCATAGATCGAGTGTGTCAGGGGTTTTTCACAATAGACGTGCTTGCCGTTTTTAATTGCCGTCATGGTTGCTATTGCGTGGACGTGGTCCGGCGTGGCTACGAGCACCGCGTCGATTCCTTTTTCTTCTTCGAACATTCGGCGGAAATCGATATAGCTGGCGCAGCCTTTGTAACTTCCGGTCGATTTCTTGTCGGCGTAATGTTTTTCGATGAGCTCACGGGCCGGTTTTCTGCCTGCCACGCCCCTGTAATAGAAGCGGCTGTAATCGGATTGCTCGTTAACGTCGCAAATTGCTATTATTTGTACGTCCGCATGTCCGAGCAGGCCCTTGATATTTTGTGTGCCCTGACCGCCTGTACCGATGATTGCGATATTGAGCTTTTCGCTCGGCGGTGTATTTCCGCTGCCTCCCAGCACGTACCTTGGAACCACGGTAAACGCCGCTGTAGCGGCGGCCGCACTGCCAATGAATTGGCGTCTGGAAATCTTTGCTCTCTTTGACTTGCCTGTTTTCTGATGACTTTTCATATCAATGTTCTCCAAAAAGTTGACCCATCCAAATTGTTCAGGGCCCTAATGTCGGTTTTATCACCGGTTGATATTATATCCATCCATTGCTCTGGCTACAAAGCTTTTATTCATAGCCTTGCCATTGACTGCTTTGTTTATCAGGAATCAACTCTAATTATGCAGTTGATGGTGCAGAATAGGATGGACGGTTGCAACTACTGGAAAACGAGCCGATAGACATCTTCGTAAATCCGACGTTTCTGCCGGCCGTGATCGCCGAGCGATACGATGAGCTATGGACACGGCAGCGGATGCAGAAGGTCGCTCAGGCCGCCGTCAAGAACGGTGTAGCGATTGAAATCAACGCCAGATACCGCATTCCCGGCGTGAAATTCATCAAGCTGGCAAAACAGGCCGGGGCGAAGTTTGCCTTCGGGACCAACAACGGCGGCAGAGAACTCGGGCGCCTGGAATACTCGCTCGACGTGGCTGAGCAGTGCGGATTGACCAAAGACGATATGTTCGTCCCCAAGCCTTACGGCGAAAAACCGATTCAAACAAAAAAGCGACGCTGAACCGAAAGTTAATCCCCAAAACGGATAATATATATATATACCAGAATCAGGGGATTTTTTTCAACAATCCCAACGGCACTAATAAAATCTCCTATTCCGCAGGTTTTTTCGAAAATATGGCTCATCCGGGAAATGAGTAGGTTTGTTGTGGCTTCGGACGACCGAGAAAAATCGTTCGGGGCCCCAGAGGCCCAAATTACCCCCTTGGCAGCCCTAATTTGGCCCTCTGCCCAAACGATTTTTCTCTCGAAATAACTCCGAGGCTCCTTATGTTCGAGCCACCTACGCATTAACCGGATGAAGCGAAAATATCCCAAATTTCTACTTGACAAATAGTATCATTAATGCTACTATTTAATTATGGCACGTATCGAAGATATTCTCGATCAGGCCGGAAATAATCCAAAGGGTGTACGTTTCAGCGACTTGTGCCGCTTATGCGACCACTATTTTGGGCAACCCCGGCAGGGAGGTACGAGCCATCGCGTGTATCGGATGCCCTGGAAGGGGGATCCACGAGTCAACATCCAGAACGATAAGGGTATGGCAAAGCCCTATCAGGTAAGACAGGTACTCAGAGCTATTGAGAGGTTGAAAAATGAAACGGCCGGCAAAGATTGAACATTATACATATCGGGTGATTTGGTCCGACGAGGATGAGCAGTTCGTGGGGCTCTGCGCGGAATTCCCAAGCATAAGCTGGCTGGCTTGTAGCCCGGAGGAAGCTCTGCGGGGAATTCTCAAGGTGGCGGCTAAGGTTGTCAAGGACATGAAAGCCAACGGCGAACCTGTGCCCGAACCAATTTGTTCGAAGCGTTATAGCGGCAAATTCATGGTACGCGTACCGCCGGAAGTGCACCGACGGATTGCCCTCGAAGCCGCCGAGGAAGGCATCAGTCTGAACCGTCTGGTCAGCACAAAGCTTTCTTCATGATGTATGTTACTCGATGATGGTTAAATATGACCGTTTGCCGATTTCGTATATTGAAGTTCTTTTTCTTCTGTTTCTATACGTCTTTGATATTCCTTTTCTTCTTAAAACATATAAATCGGTAAACGAGGGACTATCCCTACTTTTCTTGTTTACCCGAATGATGTTGGTAACACCTAAATCAAAAGCCTGATCCCTTTGTTCACACTATGGGGCAAGCATATCCCTTTAATTCCCTTCAATGAGAAGGAGAAATAAGTAAGGTGTCCCCCGATTTTCCCCCCCCCGATTTCCACCGGCTCCGCTGGCGTCCCGAACCGCGTACCGGACGATTCCCTGCTCATAGGCGAACTCGCCGAGTAAGCGCACCTCTTCCCAATCTTGCAGCAATTCAAGAATCTCCGGTTCCGGCTCGATACTGTCTGATGAGGCACGAAAACGACTCAGATAAGCCCGCCCATCCTCAGGCTCGCTGTCGGGCGGAAAAACGATGCATTCTTCATCCATCAGAGACATGAGCGTCTCATAGTCACCCGCCTTCGTTGCAGCAACATCTTGCCGGTGCAATTCCTCGATTGCTTCGAGATCCTTGTTAGTCGTCTCGTCCATAATTCGTGGTCCCCATGCGGTAATACTCGAGTGTTCTACGTCCGACCCATGTCGCCGCCGCAAGACAGCATGTAGGGCCCAGGAATATCGCGAGATGGACAAATCCACGGAACGCGTCTGAAACCGAGTGGAACATGTAAGGGATCATCCTTACACTCCCAGCGAGCAATAGGATAGCACACGCTGTAAGAGCCGTTCCGACAAGGGCTACACTGACGCTTCGGCGCTTGGCAGTGCTAATAACCACCTCCACGAATGCGACCGCACCACACA
>Ga0307378_10006567_pt1 | contig 15874 bp, 13 predicted proteins | sample UN1MG_FD_202238 | JGI IMG/M metagenome (GOLD analysis project Ga0307378, IMG submission 202238) | Soil microbial communities from Risofladan, Vaasa, Finland - UN-1 | ecosystem: Environmental > Terrestrial > Soil > Coastal area > Acid sulfate soil | place: Finland: Risofladan, Vaasa | collected... | reverse complement strand
TTCGAACCCTGCTCGCTCGATGAGGGCCAGATTCCTCATCGCCATGGTCGTGGACAGCAAGTGGTCGGTGGCGTGAGCCGGCGTGCTGCCACAGCACAGCCAGCCTTTGGGCTCTACAAGGTCGATACCCAGTTCGCGGAAAACGCTCTTGACGGATGCGCTCAGCTCAGAAGCCGTGGAGTGCAAGGAGCAGCCTGGGTAGTATGCCATCTGGTCTGCTTTCACCTTGGCGGGCCGGACGCGGCGCGGGTAGGAGGTTCGCCGGGGAAGCAGACTGAACTTTCCCTTTCTCAGCATCTCCATCCCCAGAGGGAGCTCTTTGAACGGGTCACCGCTGCGCAACCCGAGCTCGGCGGCCAGACCCAGTTCGTAGGTACGGCCCAACAGGCGCACGTCCCTGAGGAACACGTCATACATCGTGGGGATGCTGGAGACACCTGGAGCCACGCCCCTCTCGCGACTGATCGCCTTCAACTCGTCCATGATGCGAACCACATCTAGGGCCTGCGGGCAGCGCGTACTGCACGCCTGACAAGCGCTGCACAGCCAAATTGTCGTGGAGCGAAGCACAGGGTCGTCTCTCCTCAGCTGCAGGTGACGCATCACCTCGCTGGGGGTGAGGTCGAAGTGCTCCGACAAGGGGCAGCCGCTGCTGCACCTGATGCACTGGTAGCATGAATAAACGTTCTCGCCACTCCGTTCCCTGATCGTCTCGGCGAGACTCTTCTCTCTGACGCGAATGCCCTCTTCTCTCATCCGCCCAACGCCCCCACGCGTGGCAAGTGACCTGGGAGATGCCTACAATCCTGCCTCGTCAAGCACGTCTGGCACCCACTTCTCCCAGCCCAGAGCCATGATGTGGACACCATGGCAGAGCTCCTTCATGCCCTTGACCAACTCTGCCGCGATGCTGATACTTGCTGCGGCCTTGTCCTCTGCCTCCTCCATCCGGCTGATAAGATGCTCGGGTACGTGGACGCCGGCCACGTTGCGGTTCATGAATCTCGCCATACCGGCGGACTTGAGCAGAATAATACCTCCCAAGACGGGCACATCCAGGTGGTCGATCCTTCTCATGAACTCAGCAAACTGGTCGAGGTCATAGATGGCCTGGGTCTGGAAGAATTGAGCTCCGGCCCGCATCTTGTTCTCCATCTTGATGATCTGGGGTTCCAGTGGCTCGGCTCCCGGACTGACCACGGCGCCGATGCAGAATTCAGGCTTGCCCTGGAGTTCCTTCCCCGCCAAGTCGTGGCCTTCGCACAGAGCCCTTGCTGTTTCTATCAGCGACACAGAATCCAGGTCAAACACCGGCTTGGCGTCGGGGTGATCTCCCAGGGACACGTAATCGCCGGTTAGGCATAGGATGTTCTCGATACCCAGGACGTATGCGCTGAGCAGGTCCGATTGCAGGGCGATACGATTGCGATCTCTGCATGTGAGCTGGAAAATGGGCTCGGCTCCTCTTTGCTTGAGAAGGAGGCTCACCGCCAGAGAGCCCAGGCGCATCACCGAACTCTGCTGGTCGGTGACGTTGAAGGCGTCCACCTTGCCCTGAAGCAGATCCACCTCTTCGAGCATCTTGGTGGTGTCCACGCCCTTGGGGGGACCAGCCTCCGAAGTGATCACAAACCTGCTGTCAGTGAAGAGTTCCGTAAGTTTCATGCTTTCCTTTCTACTCCTCCGCCTGCTCCAGTGCCCACAGCCTCGTCGACCGCAGCGCTTTGGGTGGTTCCGCCTTGGCGTGATCTCGAGGTGCGTGTACGTACCGCAGCACGTCGAGGCGTCCCAGTTTGTCCAGGCGTTCGTAGATGAGCTGCCAACCGCAGGGACGCACTTCGGGCTGATGCTCGCATCTTCCATCTCGGGCACCGCCGCAGGGTCCATTGATCAGACTCTTGGTGCAGGCGGTGATGGGGCAGATCCCGCCTGTATAGTCTAATAGGCACTCTCCACACTCCCCGCATCGCTCGCTGCCACGCCATTCTCCCTGCGCCCCGCCCATGGAGAGTGTGTTGCACGCTGGATGAACCACTTTGTCCACCGCCGCGGCAGTGGCTTGCACACCCACCCCACAGCACATCACCAGCAGTGAGTCACTGGCCACAATCCGGGCTCTGTAAGCCTGCAAACCCGTCTTGATCAGTGCTTTCTGGCAGAGGAAGTCCAGCACCGTCCAGCCTGATACCGTCTTGCCCTGCTCTTCCAGGGTGGCTTTCATGGCTCGAACTTCCTTCTCTCCGCCGGTGTGCGAGGCCTCGGCACAGCCGCGGCAGCCAAGGAGGAAAATGGTGCTCTCTCCGTCAAGGGAGCGCAGTATCTCGTCTAGCGGTTTCTGTTCGGAAACAAGCATCTCTAGTCTTTCCTTCCCCTGTTTTCGTCATCGACGCAAACCCCCGGCGCCGCATCACACGGACAAGGCGGCCCGGCAACGCTACGTCTTGCCCTTCTCGAGAAACTTCTGCACTCGCCGAAGCAACTCCTGCGGTGTGACGGGCTTGTCGACGTAGTCATCCGCTTCCAACATCATGCCATCAGTGAGGGAGAACGCGGTCTCGCCCATCTGCTGTGAGAGACTGGTCAGCATGATTACCGGTATCCCGGAGAGGTCCGGGTCACTCTTGAGAGCTTCGCAGACCTTGAAGCCGTGTTGCTCAGGCATGATCACATCCAGAATGATCAGGTCTGGCGCGACCTCTCTGACTTTGTGGAGAGCTTCCTCCCCGTCGTAGGCGACAGCAACGTCGTAGGGAGCACTCTCGAGTACTATCCTTGTCGCTTCCACGAAGTCATGATCATCGTCAACTAATAGGATCTTTGCCGGGCTCGTCATTTGCCTCCTCCTAGGGCGATTCTCGAGAGTCCGTTTCTCGTTGGCCGCTCTCGAGCAGATTCCTCACCCGATCGAGAAGATCTTGGGGTGAGACAGGCTTCTCCACATAGTCCTGAACATCCATTGCCAGGCCTGTTTCCAACTCATAGCGCCTTCGACTGGCGTCTTCGCGAACCGACGTTAGAATGAGAATGGGAATACCAGCGTACTTTGGATTCTCCCTTAGTTCGCGAACCACAGCGAAACCATCCATCTTCGGCATTAGCAAATCGAGGATTATCAGGTCTGGGACCTGTGCTCTCACCTTGTCCACGCACTCAAGCCCGTCCCGTGCTGTCACTATGGAATACGGCTGAGTGCTCAGGATGGTGGTAAGGGCGTCCAGGATGTCTGGGTCGTCGTCAACCACCATAACCATTGGTTGTCTATTCATGATTTGGATCTCCCAGCTACCTTCAGACTCTCGGCCTGGGTAGGAGTCTGGCCTTCTCGACAATCTCCGGCACGATCTCTTCCCAGGCCACAGCCATGACGTGTACGCCACGAACGCCGGGGATGTCCCGCAGCTGCTCTATGAGCTCGCAGGCGATGCTGACCCCCTCTTCTTTGGCGTCCGATGCATGCTCCATCCTCTTCACGAGTTCGTCAGGAATCATCAGGCCAGCCACATACTTCTTCATGTAGCGGGCCATTCCGGCAGACTTCATAGGGATGATTCCTGCCAGTATGTATGCTTTCTCGTGCAGCCCTTGATCGCGCACCATTTCCATCCAGGCGGCGAATCGCGGCATGTCGAAGACTGCTTGGGTTTGAATGAAGTCGGCCCCGGCCCTGATCTTCTTGGCCAGTCTGAGGACGCGGAATTCGAAGGGATCGGCGAAGGGGTTGGCTGCACAACCTATGAAGATGGGGACATCGCCCGACAACTTGTCGCCGCTCATGAACAACCCTTCGTCTCTCATCGTCTTGACCATCTGTGCGAGCTGTATGGAGTCGATATCATGGACGTTCTTAGCCGTAGGATGGTTGCCGAACTTCTGGTGATCGCCGGACAAGCACAGGAGGTTGCGGATGCCTAGGGCCACCGCGCCAAGGATGTCGCTCTGCATCGCCAGCCTGTTCCTATCCCTGGTCACCATCTGCATGACTGCGTCTATGCCCATCTGGCGAAGCAAAACACATGCTGCCAGGCTAGACATACGCACGATTGCCGTCTGGTTGTCCGTCACGTTCATGGCGTCGCAGCAGCTCTTGAGTTGCTCGGCTGTCTTCCGGACGAAGTCTGCGCTAGTTCCTTTTGGGGGCCCAATTTCCGAGGTCACGGCGAAGTGGCCTTCGGTCAGAACCCGCTCCAGGTTGCTTCCGCTCTTCATCTTGCCTTACCTACCCCTGTGACCCGTCTGCGTCACTCACCGAAAACCTTCATCCCCGCTGGCTGCTCCTTGGGCAGGGTGAACACGAATCTGGCCCCGGACTGCCCCTCGTTGTAAGGGGACTCGGCCCATATCGTGCCGTGATGCGCTTCGACGATTCTCTTCGATATGGAAAGGCCAAGCCCGGTCCCCTGCGCAGCCGCCCCACCCTTGCCTCGGAAGAATTGCTCGAACAAATGGGGCAAATCGTCGGCGTCGATGCCAATCCCAGTATCGGTCACGGATACCTCGATCTCATTCTCCATCTCGCGAGCGCGCAGGGTGATGGATCCCAGTTCCGGCGTGAACTTCACGCCATTACTCAATAGGTTGGTCACGACTTGCTTTAGGTGGTTGGCGGATCCGTATACGTTGGGCAAATCCTGTGGAATCTCTGCGTTGAGCTCTTGGGCTTTCTCTCCGGCCAGGACGCTGACCTCTTCCACACAGGACTCGAGCACGTCCCGGATGCAGATCATTTCCATCTCCTCGACCACTTTGCCCTTCTCAATCTGAGCGAGGTCGAGGAAGCGATTGATGAGGTCAAAGAGTTCCTTGATCCTCTGGCTGCACCTTTGAAGGATTCGTCCGTGCTCCTCATTGAGTTCCCCGACAAAACCGCCGAGCAAGACCTGGAGGTAGCTCTGCACCGCCGCCAGCGGCGTCTTCAAGTCGTGGGAGGCCATGGCCAGGAAGTAGGTCTTCAGTCTGTCTAGCTTGATCAGCTCCTCGTTAGCCTTCTGCAGTTCGTCAGCCTCGAGGAGAAGCCGGTCACGCAGGGCGACCGTTTCTCGCTGCCTCTTGCGAAGCTCACCAGCGATGGCCGTGGTGAGATAGGTGCTGATGTAGAGCGTGGTTCCAAACCCGAACAGCACTGCCATCACATACGGTGCCTGAAGGTAGAGATCGGGGGGCACGAGGCCATCGAGATGAACGTGTGGTATGATCTGGAAGTATTCCAGAGCCGCCAGGCTGGTGAAGAGAACTACAGCCAGCGTAGCCAGCAGATAGGCCGATCTGTACGGCAAGATGATGCTGGCTAGGATGACGTGGAACACGTAGTAGAGAACCAGTGGGTTCTCCACGCCTCCGGCGAAGTGTATGATGGCGGTCGTGGCCACCAGGTCAGCCACAGACTGCACCCAGACGTATCTTCGGACCTTGGGTATGAGATCCTCTGGTTCCTCGGCATCGAGCCGTTGAGTATACCACAGGAAACTCAGGTTGTATAGCGCTATCACAGCGGCTATTACGAGGATGGGCAGAGTCGAGAAGTGTATTCCGAAGAGTACGTTGGCAGTGAGTGTGATCATCACCACGCCGATGATGGCGATCCACCTGAAGTTGATTCCGTACTGGATCCTTCGAATCGCCGTCGATTCCTCTGGTGTCTGCTCTTCGGCCACCTGACTCTGCCCCAGGAACTCGGTCAGGCTGAGTCTGGTATACCTCAGTCTTTCAGCCAGGACATTGGTCAAGCCTGCATTGATCTCATATCCCATGGCAGGATCGGAGTCCATCAGGCGCCGCAGATCTTGCGCCCCAAGAGCGATCGACCGGCACCTGTCCACGGCACGTGCAGACATGGTCCAGACGTCGGAGTTCGTCAACGTGGATAGGCCAAAAGGTTGACCTGCGTTCAAGACCTCGACTCTCAGTTGCCTGACGCGCCGCTCCGGCCACATGCGTACTCCCATCTCCAACGATACCCGGCCTTCTCGCAGGATATACAACCGCTCCGCAGGCTCTCCTTCCTCTAGGATCAGGCTGCCTGCTGGGTGAGTCTCTTCTGAGCAGATCTCCGCAATCCGCTCCAGTTGGGTGTCGGTCAGCCCTTCGAAGATCGACACCTTACGCAGCAGCTGGATGGGTATCATCTTGAATCGACCTGCTACAGCCAGGGGACCCGCCCCTATCCCCAGTTCCTAGGTCCTAGTGCCAGACTAGGAAATGCGGAAGCGTGCCAGTTCGTTCCCCTTGGGCGTGATGACGTGAACAGCACAGGCCAGGCACGGATCGAAGCTACGCACGATGCGAACAATCTCGAACGGGTTCGCTTCGTCCCTGATCTTCGTGCCGATTAATGCTTGTTCGATGGGGCCGGGCTGCCCCTGATCGTCCCTCGGCGATGCGTTCCAGGTGGTTGGCACCACGCACTGGTAGTTGGCGATCTTGCCCTCTTGGATTCGAATCCAGTGACCCAACGCACCTCGCGGGCCACAGACCAATCCCATTCCGGCCGCCTCGTCGGGGATCTCATACTCTGTGTATACCGGTTCGCCGGGCTTGAGCTGCAATACCCAGTCGGCCATGGAATCGGCCACGTACTTGCACTCCAGAGCACGCGCAGCATGACGTCCCAGCACCGAGAAAAGCGCGCTCGGGCCAGCGTCGAAATGCGACAGGACCGGATCCACGAGGTTCTTCACTGCAGAGTCCCCGGCCACGTAGTTGACCGCCATGCGGGCCAACGGGCCCACCTCATACACTCTGCCGTCATACCTGGGAGCCTTGAGCCAGGAGTAAGCTCCGTCCTTCTCGGGCTGAGGTGACGTTTCTCCGTTGGCTGGGTATCGTCCTGTGGTGGAGTCCTCGTACCGAGAGTGCTTCACGTATTCGGCTATCTTGAAGGCATCTACTTGGCCCAGCTTGAGGTCGGTGGAGACAGTGCCCGAGCCCAGGAGCCTCTTTCGTGTGAGGTAGTCGGGATCGTTGCCGTCGAGGTCAAACACGCCGTACGCTAGCAGATTGCCGCAACCCGCCCCGATTCCGAAGTAGTCAGAGTAGGCCTCTGCCACGGCGATGACATCTGGGATGTAGACACCGTCGATGAACTCTCTGATCTCGTTGAGCCTCCACAGGAAGGAGGCCATCTTGTCAACGGTAGGATGCTCTGTGACTCCGCCCGCAACGGTGGCGCAGTTGTGGGGCATTTTCCCGCCGAACAGGGTCAGCATTTCGTGGGCCTTACGCCTGATGTCCAGCGCCTGCACATAGTGGGCGGTTGCCTCCTGATCCGCGTCGTCTGAAAGCCGGTAGTCTCCCTCATACCTTGGTGCGAAAGGCCCCAGCGCACCCCGGCTGATGAACTTCTTGATGGACTTGAGGGCGGGGTTGTTGCCCTCGTAGTGTGCGACCTTGGTGACGTCCACGTAGTCGAGGGCCGCCAAGTGGTAGAAGTGCAGCACGTGCGACTGGATGTAGTTGGAGCCCAGCAGCAGGTTACGGATGATTCTGCCGTTGTGGGTGATTTTGTCGGAGATGCCGAAGGCGCTGTCCAGGCACAAAACCGATGCGGTGCCGTGAACCTGCGGACAAACGCCACAGATCCTCTGTGTCAGTTGGGAAGCATCCCGCGGGTCTCTACCCCTGAGAATGAGTTCGAGCCCTCGGAACAGGGTGCCGCTGCTCTCAGCGTTCTTGACCTCACCGTTTTCCACGATGGCTTCGATCTTGAGGTGCCCTTCGATGCGCGTGACGGGATCGATGGTTATCTTGCCCATGTTCTGATCTACCCCTTCCTCATTCCGCCCCGATATTCGGCAGAGCGTCGTCGGTTATCTTCTCGTAGATGGGCGCCACCACGTCGGGGAAAGTTGGCTCCACGCAACCGATACAGGGTGCTCCGCTGCCCACACACCAATTCACCCCGTTGTTCCATAGCCGGATAGGGCAATCAGCGTGAGTGACGGGTCCTTTGCACCCCAATTCGTAGAGGCAGTAGGGATCGCTCAGCTTCTCGGCGAACTTGCCTTCGTCGAAGTATGCCCTGCGAGGGCAGTTCTCGTGGATGAGCTGCCCATAGAAGGCTCTGGGTCGCAAGTACTCGTCCAGGTCTCCCTCCTTGGGAAGGCCTTGCAGCAAAAGGCTGGCCACCGTGCCTACGAACCAGTCAGGGTGTGGAGGGCAGCCCGGAACATTGATGAGGGGTGTGTTGATGCCCTCAGTCGATAGCACTTGTTGCACACTGACGGACTCGGTTGGGTTGGGCTCACCTGAGGGGATGCCTCCGAAGGCTGAACAAGTTCCCACGGCGATGACCGCCAGTGCATCTCGGCTCAGGTACTTAACCCACGAGTGCATGGAGACCTCTTCTCTGTCTCTTTCCCCGATCATGGCGTAGGCTCCGCCAGCCGCCACCGGCACGGAGCCTTCCACCACCAGGAGGTATGCACCTGCGGCCTGATCATGGGTCCTCTCCAGCTCGGCTACCGCGAGATCACCAGCGCCAGCCATGATGGTGGGGTGAAAGCGCACGTTGAGGTGCTTTCCAGGGATGATCTCGTCAACGAAGATGTTCCTCGGACTCGGGCTCACCGAGTTCAGCAACGACACGAAGCAACCGGTGCATCCGCCTCCTTGAAGCCAGAGCACAGGGTACTCCTCAGTCTTGGACTTCGCCATTTGCCACGTCTCCTATTCGTGATCATGCTACTCTATGCGCAGATCCTCTCTAAGAAGTCTGCGCGGACCGCCGTGTCGACTGGTGGACCAATCCCTCGCCGGTGTGATCTCCAGCAACCGATCGAGGCGTCCCTGTGCCTTGAGACGATCATAGATGAGCTGCCAAGCGCAGGGGACTTCCGGATCTATCTCGCATTTGCCCTGCTGTGACCCTCCACACGGTCCATTAAGCAGGCTCTTTGCGCACCGCGCAATGGGGCAGATACCTGCCGTCAAATCCAAGAGACAGTTGCCGCACGCAGCGCAGCGCTCGGTCCAGAGTCCATGCTCCTCTGGAAGTCCCAGGAACGTGGTGTTGACGGCCGGAGCTGCTCTAGCGTCAGGAAAACGCTCGACTATGGCCTGAACGCCGATGCCGCAAGCCATGGACAGGACTAGATCGTGACTCTCAACCTCGGCCTTGACGGCGTCCAGGAATTCCCACTCGCATTGTCTCTGCACGGTGGCCTCGTCGATAACCTTCTCCTGTCCGTCGATCCTGGTGGCCATCCGCAGGCTCGACGCAAGGATACCCACCTCCTTCTCGCCCCCTGCGAAGCAGACCGTCACGCAGGTGCCGCACCCGAGAACGAGTATTCGTTCGTACTCAGCAACCAGATTCTTGATCTCCTCCAGGGGTTTCTGCTCGCCTATGATCATGAACTGGTTTTCCTTTCTCGCAGGGGGCTCGGCCCGAACTCTCTCATCCGCTCGGTCATACCGGTGGTCAGCTGTGCGAATTCACGGCCCATCGCCGAAGAGATGAAGTGCATCTCCAGCCGGTCAGAGCCAAGGCCAATCTTGTCCAGAAGACCCTTGACATAGGCTACTCTGCGCTCGGCTCTCACATTACCTTCCAGGTAATGACAATCGCCCACCAGTCAACCGGCCACCAGAACGCCATCTGCCCCCTGTTCGAAAGCCTTCAGCACGTGGATGGCGTCGAGCTTCCCAGTGCAGGGCAGTCTGACGATTTTGACGTTCGTCGGGTACTGCACGCGCAGGGAACCGGCAAGGTCAGCAGCCGCATACGCACAGTAGTGACAGCAGAAGGCCACAATTTGTGGTTCGAAGTCGCTCATCTTTCCTTCTCACGCATGCTGCGGTTGTGCGGCGAAGAGTGCTTCTGCCTCCGCTATCACTTGCTCGTCTCGATAGTGCATCAACTGAATCGCTTTGGCCGGGCACTCCGCAGCGCAAGTACCACAACCCTGGCAGGCAGCTATCTCGACGCGTGCCGCCCCCAGGACGCCACCTGCTCCTCTCAACGAGGGGTCGATTACGGGCACGTTGTAGGGACAGACGCGCACGCAGGTTAGACATCCTGTGCACTTTTCCGGCTCGACAACAGCGACCACGCCGCCCGCCCGTAGGGTGGCTTGGCTCAGAATTGTCGCCGCCCGTGCTGCGGCGGCCTGTGCCTGCACGATAGATTCTTCCAGGAACTTAGGGTAGTGTGCAGCCCCCGCAACGAACATGCCCTCGGTCACGAAGTCTACCGGCCTTAGCTTGATGTGAGCTTCTAGGAAGAAATCGTCAAGGCCGCATGGAACTTTGAGGCGGGAGGCGAGTTCTCTTGCTCCCTCTGCCGCAACAATCCCCGTGTTCAGGACCACCAGGTCCGGGTTGACTGTAATTTCCTCGGCCAAGACGGGTTCCCAGAACCGCACCTCAAGGTCCCTATCCGCCGTCACCTGCGGCAGCCGGGAATCATTGTAGCGTGTGAAGATTATCCCTTGTTCGAGGGCTTTGCTGTAGTCTCTTTCTTGGAAACCGTAGGTCCTGATATCCCTGTGCAAGACGTGCACAGAGGCCCCAGGGTTTAGCTGTTTGATCTTCAGCGCGTTCTTCACCGCCCCCGCGCAGCAGATACGGCTGCAATACTTGGTGCCGGGCCCCACACAGAGGATCATGACCACGTTCTGAGCCTGGGCCACAGACTGCGGGTCGTTGGCTACGAGTTGCTCGAACCCCTGCTGAGTGAGGACTCGCTCGTCCTGTCCGTAAAGATACTCATCTCCTCTGTATTCTTGCCCGCCGGTGGCCACAATGACTACGCCATGCTCCACCGTGCTTTCCTCTCCGGAGGCGCGTATGAGGGATGAGAAGTTGCCCACGAAGCCAGATATCTCCACTAACTCCGCATCCCTGTAAACTGTGATAAGCTCGTCGCCTTCTACCCGTTCAATGAGATCCCTCAGGTAGGCCTGGGGATCCAGATCGTTCAGGGTGTAGTGGACCTTCCGCAGGTTGCCGCCAAGGTGCTCGGAGCGCTCGAGGAGATGCACTGGAAAACCCTGCTCGGCGAGGGAAAGAGCGGCATTCATCCCCGCCGCACCACCGCCGATGACGAGGGCCGAATGCTGCAGCGACAGATCGACTTTGTGCAAGGGCTCCAGGAGAGCAGCCCTGGCAACCGACATGCGCACCATCTCCTTGGCCTTCTCCGTAGCCTTGTCCCAGTCGTGGGAATGTACCCACGAGCACTGGTTACGAATGTTGGCCATCTCGAACAGGTGCTCATTCAGGCCGGCCTGGCGAATGGTGTCTTGGAACATCGACTCATGCGTGTGAGGAGTGCAGGAAGCGACCACGACACGATTGAGTCCATGCTCACCGATCCTTTGCTTGATGAGCTCAACGGAATCCTGTGAACAGGTATAGAGGTTATCCTCAGCATGGACTACGTGTGGCAATGTGCGAGCGTATTCCGCCACGCCAGGAACGTCTAGGAACCCGCCGATGTTGGATCCACAGTGACAGACGAAGACTCCTATGCGAGGTTCCTCTTGAGAAACGTCACGTTCCGGTGCGTACTCTCTCTCCATGGTGAGGGTCGCCCTCACGTCCGCCAGGAGACTCTCCGCATGGCTGGCCGCTGCACTGGCCTCTACCACGGTCTCGGGAATGTCCTTGGGTTCCACGAACGAACCGCAAGCGAAGATCCCCGCGCGGCTGGTCTCAAGAGGTCGGAAACCAGTGGTCTGACAGAAGCCATGTTCGTCCAACTCGATTTCGAGCCTGCGGCCCAATTCTCTGACCTCCGGAGACATCTCCATGCCTACGGAGATGACAACCAAGTCAAAGCTTTCCTCCTGCAACGTGCCATCATCGCTATAATACCTCACGATGAGGTTCTTCGATGCGGGGTCCTCCTTGAGCGCAGAAACGCGGCAATAAGTGTACTTGATCCCGTACTGCTCCCGGGCCTGTCTATAGTATTCTAGATAGCCCTTGCCAAAGGCCCGCATGTCCATCATGAAGACGTGGATTTCTGTGTCTGGCTCGTGCTCGCAAGCCATGATGGCCTCTTTGGTGGCGTACATACAGCAAACCGACGAGCAGTAGTCGTGGCTCTGATCGCGTGACCCAACGCACTGCAAGAAGGCTATCTTTCGCGGACGCTCACCGTCGGACGGGCGCCTCACATGTCCCTCGGTGGGCCCGGACGCGGAGAGAAGCCGCTCGAATTGAATGCTGGTTACTACATTGGGGAATCTGCCCAGCCCGAATTCCTCGGACAGTCGCGCATCGTAGGCCTGAAAGCCGGGAGCCAGGACGACTGCTCCAACGCTGATCTCTGCCGCTTGCTCCAGATCGTCGTGGTTTACAGCTCCCGCCTGACAGGCATAGACGCACGCCAGGCATTCGGAGCAAATCCCGCACTGCAAGCACCGCGCAGCCTCTGCCTGGGCTAACTCATCCGTGTAACCCAGCTCCACCTCCTCGAAGCTCAGTCTACGCTCGGCCACCGGCAGAGAGGGCACGCCCAGGCGTTCCTCGCGAGACAGCTTCAGCTCGTGCAGCCGCGTTGCGGCTGCCTCGGTACCCATCTCCACCACCGGCAACTCAGGTTTGAGAGGGGGTAGCACTTCTCCGGAAAGGTAATGGTGGATGGAGGCTGCTACCTGGTGCCCGTGGGCGATGGCCTCGATGACGAACGCCGTACCAGATACCGCATCGCCGCCAGCGAAGACGCCGGGCCGGTCGCAGGCCAGGGTGACAGGATCCACGACGATGGTTCCCCACGATGTGATGCCCACCTGGCTATCTTGAGGGATGAAGGAGAGGCCTGCCGCTTGACCGATGGAGAAGATGACGTTGTCGGTGGGTATCACGTGTTCGGTGCCTGGTATGGGTACCGGCCGGCGGCGACCGCTCTCATCGGGTTGGCCCAACTCCATCCTGATACACTCCATGCCGGTCACTCGACCATGGTCGTCGCTCAGGAGGCGTACTGGATTGGTCAGCAGTTCGAACCGGATGCCTTCCTCTCGGGCTCCGTGCAACTCCTCACGACGACACGGCATTTCGGACTCGGAGCGGCGATAGACAACCGTCACTTCTTCTGCTCCTATCCGAAGTGCGGTTCGCGCCGCATCGATGGCGACGTCACCGCCACCTATCACGCTCACCTTCTTCCCCAGCTTCACCTGACGCCCCAGTCTAACGTCCCGAAGGAAGGCGATGCTGATCATCGTGCCCTCCAGTTCGGAGCCAGGGATATCCATCCTCATCCCTTCGTGAGCACCTACTGCCAGGAAGACGGCGGCGAAGCCTTCGTTGATCAGTTGCTGTAGGTCTTCGATCCGTGTGTTCAGCTTCAGTTCCACGCCGAGATCCAGGATGTCGTCCACTTCGCGCTGGATCAGGTCGGCGGGTAGACGGTACTCTGGTACGCCTACGCGAAGCATCCCTCCCGCCACAGGTAGCGCTTCGAAAATCGTGACCCCGTACCCCAGCTTGACCAGGTCCTGGGCAGCCGTGAGCCCTGCGGGTCCGGCACCGACGATGGCGATCCTCTCCGGTCTGGTGCAGGGAACAGGATCGATTGGTGTTCTCGGTTTGGAGTAGACCTGATCTGTGACGAACCTCTTCAGAGATGCAATTGCAATTGGCTCATCCACCAACCGGCGATTGCAGGCATCCTCGCAGCGGTGGTTGCAGATGCGTCCACAGATGGCTGGGAAGGGATTGTCCTCTTTGATGACCCGCAGGGCTTCTTCATATCGCCCTTCCCTGATCAGAGCGATGTACCCTTGCGCCCGCTGCCCCGTTGGGCAAGCGTGCCGACACGGAGCCATGCCCAGCTTGTCGATGGCGAAGGCATGCGGGATGGCCTGAGGATACAGACGGTGAGCTGCGCGTCGAGTGGTGAGACCCTCCTCGTACTCATTGGGCAGCAGGATGGGACAGGCCTGAGCGCAGTCTCCGCATCCCGTGCACTTGTCGAGGTCCACATAGCGGGGCTTCATGCGCAGTCTGGCGGTGAAATCTCCGGCTTCGCCCTCTATGCCGACGACCTCAGTGTTGGTCACAACCTCGATGTTGATGTGGCGGCCCACATCAACCATCTTGGGAGACATGATGCACATGGCACAGTCATTGGTGGGGAATGTCTTGTCCAACTGCGCCATGTGTCCGCCGATGGCGCTCCGACGCTCCACCAGGTAGACTTTGATTCCCGCGTTGGCCAGATCGAGGGCGGCCTGCATGCCTCCGATGCCGCCTCCGACGACCAGCACCGCCCCGACCGGCTGCTTCTTCGATTGAGTTTGGTCAGTCATGGCGCCATGCCCTTCTCAGAGTAGGTTGAGCTATGACTGCGAATCCAAGATAGATCCTAGACTCGGAGATACCCGTCCGCGTAGATGATCTTGTTCTGGAGGATCTGGACCGTCTTGTAGATTGCCACCTGTTCGGGATCATCCATGTCCACGACTGCGGGATCCAAGTCCTCCATGGCGGCCGTGAAGTCATGGAGGTTGATGAGTAGCTGTCCCACTGGGGTGCTATGATCCCGCTCCTCTACGATGCGCACCCACTCCTTCAGTCTCTCATCGCGTGCATCCACTATGGCCGCGTCCAGGCCAGCTGCCAACAGCATCACCGCGTAGGTGGCGGTGATGAGGCTGCGGTTGGCGGCGGGAACCCCGTTGGATACATTGGACATCCCGACCACCGTCATAGGGGGGGGATCCGCGATCTGCTTCAGGAAGCGAATGGTCTCGACAGCCTCTGGACAGTACTCCTGCATCCCACTCACGGTGAGGATCAGCGGATCCATGTACACCTGGTCCAGCGGGAGACCCACTTCCATAATGCGGGGCACCAACTGCTCAAGGGCTATGGTCACCCGCTTGTCTGCTTCTACCGGGATGCTCTTACCCATGGTGAGGGCGATGAGCTTAGCGTTGTACTTCGCCGCCAGGGGTGGGACGTCTCTGAGGCGGTTGGGTTCGGCCGAGGTGGAGTTGACGAAGGCTTGCTGCGTGACCCTCTTCAGCCCGGCTTCCATCGCGGCCAAGTTGGTGGTATCGAGACAGAGAGGAACATGCACCACCTCTTGGATAGTGTCCACCATCCACTCCATCACCTCGGGCCCCTGTTTCTTCTGAGGGCCGATGTTGACTTCGAGTGCATCGGCGCCCGCCTCAACCTGGGCGGTAGCCAATTGCTGAATGGGCGCCTTGTCCCTTTCCTCTATGGCTTTCCGAACCTTGGTGGAGATGACTTGTATCTCCTCGCCGATCTTGAGCATCTTGGTCCTCCTCGCGTTTGAACGCAGTAGCAGACTATGATTGGTGGAAGTAGTGCGGTCTGGCCGTGGCCGTCACTTCGTGCCAGCTTCGATCCTAGGATGCAGAGGCACACGGTACCCGCTGGCTTGCGCCACAACCCCTGGCACTCAGCACGCGTCGTACCCGGCGTGCGAAAGAGGCCGGACGAGGGGACCTCGACGGCCCCGAGGGCGGCCTAGGTTTTCCACAACTTCATGAAGGCCGGAATGTCCACGGCTTCGCGTGGACCCACGATGATTTGCCAGCCATCAAGCTCATCCTCGAGCTCCCCCGAGAGCACGGAGACTGCGCCTGGGATGACCAGTTTCTTGTGACCTACCTTCTCGGATATACCGGAGGTCTTCACTGTAGTGGCGATCTTGTCCGCGTCGAACTTGCCTGCTGCCCACCCGGTGAGAACCGAGAGGCCCTCCGAGTCAGCTATGAGGAGCCAGGCAGGACGTCCACTCGCCTCCACCTCGTTGGCCACCGAGAAGTAGGTGATGGAGAAGTTGGTGGTGATGAGGAGCTGGTCGTCTGATCCAGGTTCGTTGATCTCGTAGATGCCCGGCGTCACCTGAACAGGCTGCCGGGGATCGGTGTATATGTTCTGTCGCAGGGCAAGG
>Ga0307378_10006566_pt1 | contig 15877 bp, 16 predicted proteins | sample UN1MG_FD_202238 | JGI IMG/M metagenome (GOLD analysis project Ga0307378, IMG submission 202238) | Soil microbial communities from Risofladan, Vaasa, Finland - UN-1 | ecosystem: Environmental > Terrestrial > Soil > Coastal area > Acid sulfate soil | place: Finland: Risofladan, Vaasa | collected... | reverse complement strand
AATGCCCCAAAAACACACGGAGAGTGCCTTTAAACGCACTTCAATTTTCGAAAAACCAGCAATTACGACCCCCGTTTTTAGCTTATTTTTACCTTCCCGAAATCATAAAACCCTTATAAAAAGCCACTTTCCAATTTTGAGATGAGGGAATTTTAGTCAAAAAAGTGCCGTTTTTGAGGGGTAAAGGTATAAGTTAAGGCAAAATTTGCTTATACAAGCAATCCTGGCGTTATTCTCTTGAAACCCTTATTTTACAAGGCTTTCAAGAAGGTATTTTCCCACAAGTTTTACACACTTTCCCCATTTGTAAGTAAATATTATTAGTTTTAATCCTTCTGTTATTACGACAGACTCTTCGTACTTATAGCTTGCACCTTGCACTTTGCAACTTTTTTCTTCAAAAAGAAGGACTTTATAAACCTTTTGTCGTAATAATATTAGGATGTAGAAAAATTGTAAAAGACTAATTCTTTTAACCGCTGGTAGCGACTTAATAAGGTAAATATAATTTCTTGAAGTGTGACAGAAAACTTTCTCGTGGCACATGTTTTACAATAAAAACATTGATAATAATAATAAATCCTTTACAATATATATAGATAAATAAATAAATTAATAGGAAGTGAAAATGTCCGATAATAATTATATAACTCCTGAAATTAAAGCAAGACAGCGAATAGATGAAGATTTAATCCAAGCTGGATGGATAATTCAAAATAAAAGTCAATTAAATCTTTCTGCTGGGTTAGGTATAGCAGTAAGAGAATACCCAACAGATTCCGGTCCGGCTGATTATATACTTTTCGTAGGTAAAAAGCCGGTTGGTGTAATCGAAGCAAAAAAACTGGAAGAAGGCGTCAGGCTAACTCAGATAGAAGATCAAACTTCAAAATATGCAGAAAGCCACTTAAAATGGTTCTTAAATAATAAACCTCTTCGATTTAGGTATGAGAGTACAGGAGAACTTACCAGATTCACAGATTCCAATGACAATATACATCGTTCACGATTAATATTTAATTTTCAAAAACCACAAACTTTACAGGAATGGCTTAAACAGGATGATACTTTAAGGAACAGGCTTGCCAAATTTCCTGAATTGAATATAAAAGGATTAAGAGAATGTCAGATAATTGCAATAAAGAATCTTGAGCAATCATTTTCTGAAAATCGGCCGAGAGCGCTTGTTCAAATGGCGACAGGGAGTGGAAAGACGTATACTGCAATTACTTCTATCTACAGATTGCTTAAATTTGCTAACGCAAAAAGAATTTTATTTCTGGTAGATACAAAAAATTTAGGCATGCAAGCAGAACAGGAATCTATTGGATATTCACCCGTTGATGATTCTAGGAATTTAGGTGAGCTTTATAATATCCAACGCTTGAACTCAAGTTACATTTCAAAGGACAGTCATATTTGTATCTGTACCATTCAAAGAATGTATTCAATCTTAAAGGATAAAGAGCTTGATGAAAGTCTGGAAGAGGTCTCTTTGAATGAAGTTAAATTAGTTGGACCACCCAAAGATGTAGTCTACAATGAAAAATACCCACCCGAATTTTTTGATTTTATTGTGATAGATGAATGCCATCGTTCGATATATAACCTATGGCGGCAAGTGATCGAATATTTTGATGCCTTTCACATTGGACTTACTGCTACCCCCGATAAAAGAACTTTTGCTTTCTTTCACGAAAACATAGTTAGCGAATATTCTCACGAACAGGCAGTAGTTGATGGCGTGAATGTAGGATACGATACCTATGTCATAGAAACCGAGATTACTCAGCAGGGAAGTAAAATTAATGCCAAAGAATTTATTGATATCAGAAATAAGTTGACCAGAGAAGAACGTTGGCAACAATTAGACGAAGAGTTTCAATATTTTGGAAATGATTTGGATAGAAGCGTCGTTAATCCCAGCCAAATTCGAAATATAATCAAAACATTTAAGGAAAAACTTTTAAAAGAAATTTTTCCCCATAGACAAGAGGTCCCCAAGACCTTGATTTTTGCTAAATCCGACAGTCACGCAGACGATATTATTCAAATAATAAGAGAAGAATTTGCCGAAAGTAATGAATTTTGCAAGAAAATTACCTATAAATCCGTTGAAGACCCGAAATCGATACTTGCTTCATTCCGCAATGACTATAATCCAAGAATAGCTGTTACAGTTGATATGATTGCTACCGGTACAGATGTAAAGCCGATAGAATGCATATTTTTTATGCGCGATATAAAATCAAAGAACTATTTTGAACAGATGAAAGGAAGGGGCACCAGGACTCTTCTAAAAGATGATTTAAGAAAAGTAACGCCTTCTGCTTCTGATAATAAAACTCATTATGTAATCATAGATGCAGTCGGTGTTTGTAAATCGTTAAAAACAGATAGTAGACCACTTGAACGAAAACCCTCAATTCCTTTAAAAGACCTGATGATGAACATCGCCATGGGTAGCAGGGAAGAAGATATTTTACTATCAACTGCAAATAGATTAATCAGAATAGATCGGGCAGTCTCTGAAAAAGAAAAAGAAATATTTACCGAGATTTCCTCGGGCAAGTCCATAACAGAAGTAGTTAAGGACTTGCTTGATGCAAATGATTCGGATTTTATCAAAACTAAGGCAAGAGAAAAATATAAAATAGAAAAAGAAGAAATAACTAAAAAGCAAATTGATGACATTCAAAAAGAATTTTTAGACAAAGCCTGCGACATTTTTAATAATCCAGATATTAGAGAATACATTGAAGATGTTAGGAAAAAACATGAACAGATAATAGATACAATAAATATTGATACAGTTATAAATGCAGATTGGGATAAGCAATCAAAAAACCAGGCGCAAAATACCATAGAGACTTTTCAGGAGTTTATAAAAAAGAATAAAGATGAAATAACGGCTCTTAAAATATTTTATAGCCAACCTCAAAGAATAAAAGAAATTACTTTCAAGATGATAAACGACCTTTATTCAATTTTAAAATCACCTCCCTATTCCTTAACCATAGAAAGCTTGTGGGGAGCCTATTATCAGCTTAGTGATAATAAAGTAAAAGGAATAAGCACGAAAAGAATGCTGACCGATATCGTTTCTCTTATTAGGTATGAACTTAAAATAGATAAAGAATTAGCTCCTTTTTCCGAGATGATTAATCGGAATTTCAAGGAGTGGGTATTCAGAAAAAATGCAGGACATATACAATTTACTGAAGAACAAATGGAGTGGCTCAGAATGATAAAAGACCATATCATGACTTCTATGAAAATAACTAAAGGTAATTTTAATTTTACTCCCTTTGACGCCCTTGGCGGAATAGGTAAATTCTATCAAGTGTTTGGTGAAGAGTACGATGAGATAATTAATGAATTAAATGAGGTGTTGGTAGCATAAATGTTTGATTATGTTAAAAATTGGAAATTGTCTAAAATTGGCGAATGCTTAATGATTATAAGAGGTATTTCATTTCCAAAATCGGCTAAAAAGATTGATTATAAAGATGGATTAATAGCATGCTTAAGAACCAAAAATGTTCAGAAAGAAGTTGACTGGAACGATTTATGGTTTGTGGACACTATGTTTTTAAAACGTGAAGAGCAAATAATTAAAAAGGGCGATATTCTCATATCTGTATCAAATAGCCTTAAATTATTAGGAAAAGTTTCCTTAATAAAAAGTATTCCTTATGTATCTACTTTAGGTGCTTTTATTGTTAATTTAAGAGTTTCAGAATTACTTAATAATAAATTTATATTTTATTATTTGTCTTCTCTTGATTTTAAAAATAATGTAATAGAAAAGGCTTCTACAACTACGAATATTTCAAATATATCTGCAGGAAAGCTTGCAAATATTTTCATACCTATTGCACCATTAAATGAGCAAAACCGTATTGTACAAAAAATCGAAGAACTGTTTTCCGATTTAGATAAAGCATCCGAGGATTTAAAAAAAACACAGGAACAACTAAAAATCTATCGGCAAGCAGTTCTCAAAGCTGCATTTGAAGGGAAATTAACAGAAGAATGGCGAAAAAAGAATAATCCTAGGTCTACAAAAATATTATTACAAAAAATAGCTGAAGATAAAAAAAATCAAGTTAGTGAAAATTATAATAGAAGAAAAATAAATAAGGATAATCATATTTTCGAGGAAGAATTAAATAATTTATCTTCGATACCAAATACTTGGGAATGGACTAAGATAAATGATATTTCCTATAATATCCAATACGGGTATACGGAAGCCGCGAGCATTAATCCAATAGGCCCGAGATTTTTAAGAATTACTGATATTCAAAATAATAAAGTAGAATGGGATAAAGTACCATATTGTAAAATTAACAATATTGAAAAAGAGAAATATATTCTTAAAAATGATGATATTCTTTTTGCAAGAACAGGTGCTACAGTGGGCAAAAGTTATTTAATTAAAGGATTAATTCCAGAAAGTATATTTGCTTCATATTTAATCCGATTGAAATTATCGAAATTAGTAAATAAATTAAACGTTTTCTATTTTTTTCAATCATTGATTTATTGGAAGCAAATAAAATCAGGGCAAGTCGGAACTGGGCAACCGAATTTTAATGGTACAAAATTAGGACAGTTAATGATTCCATTATGTACTTATGATGAACAAGAACAAATAGTACAAGAAATCGAATCCCGCCTTTCTGTTTGTGATAAATTAGAAGAAACAGTTCAACAAAGTTTAGAAAAGATAGAATATTTACGTCAGAGTATTTTAAAAAAAGCATTTGAAGGTAAACTGGTTTCACAAGATCCGAATGACTTACCTGCTGGTGAACTTTTAAAACAAATAAGAATCAAAAAAGATAAAATAAGCAAAAATGGAAAATAAATACTTAGCTGATAATGAGATGAATTTACTTGTATCTGAGCAAGGCAAGTGGTATGTCTATGCGATAGAATGTAACAATGGGAGTGTGTACATCGGGCAAACTAAAAAAATATTCGATCGATGGAAATTGCATCAGAAAGGTAAGGCTGCTCAGTGGACCAAAAAACATGAACCAGTAAGATTATTTTATTATGAAATAGTAGATACCTTTAAAGAAGCTTTAGATAGAGAAAAAAAATTGAAAAAAACAAGTGGGAGAAGATATTTAAAAGAATTATTGAAAATCAGCAGTAAGGAAGACGGGTCTGCCGAAACACTATTGGAAAGGATAAAACAGGAAAAAGTAAAATTTGAATCCAATAATAAAAAGAGGAAAAAGAGATGAATGCAGATACAATAATATCCCGGGTATGGAGTTTTAGTCACATACTTCGTGACGATGGAGTTACCTATGGTGATTACCTTGAACAATTGACCTATCTGATATTTTTAAAAATGGCAGATGAATATTCAAATCCGCCTTATAATCGAGACTTAAAAATACCAGAAAGATATAACTGGCAAACTTTAATTGATAAAAAAGGTGTAGAACTTGAGACGCATTATATAAATTTACTGAAAGAGCTTGGGAAAGAAGCAGGATTGATAGGCGAGATTTTTATTAAAGCACAGAATAAGATACAGGACCCGGCAAAGCTTTATCGAATTATACAGATGATAAATTCTGAAAACTGGGCGATATTGGGTGTAGATGTTAAGGGTGCTATTTACGAAGGATTGCTGGAGAAAAACGCAGAAGACCTTAAAAGTGGTGCCGGGCAGTACTTCACACCACGTGTACTTATCAAAGCGATGGTGGAATGCATTAAACCTGAACCAATTAAAACCATAGCTGATCCTGCCTGTGGTACAGGTGGTTTTTTTCTTGCCGCATATGATTATATTTCTAATCCCAATAATTATCAGTTAAATCAAGAACAAAAAGAATTTTTAAAATTTAATACTTTCAGAGGCTGGGAATTGGTTTCAACTACTTACCGGCTTTGTTTGATGAATTTATTTCTACATAATATTGGTGATATGAATAGCGAACCACCCATTACCAGAAATGATGCCTTAATTGCCGATCCCGGAGAGCGGTTTGATTATATTCTTACCAATCCGCCTTTTGGTAAAAAAAGCAGTATGACTTTTACCAACGAAGAAGGCAGACAGGAAAAAGAAGATCTGGTTTATAATAGACAGGATTTCTGGACCACAACTTCCAACAAACAATTGAATTTTGTTCAACATGTAAGAACTTTGTTAAAAAGTGATGGCAAAGCAGCAGTTGTAATTCCTGATAATGTATTGTTTGAAGGTGGTGCCGGAGAAACCGTCAGAAAAAAAATGCTTGAAACAACTGATTTACATACAATATTAAGACTTCCAACCGGAATATTTTACAAACCGGGCGTGAAAGCAAATGTAATTTTCTTTGACAATCATCCTGCAAGTAAAAATCCTTGGACCAAAGAAGTTTGGATATATGACTTACGTACCAATATACATTTCACTTTAAAAGAAAACAAGATGGAGTTTGAGGATTTAAAAGATTTTATTGAATGCTATCATCCTGAAAACAGACATTTGAGAGAGGAAACAGAACGATTTAAAAAATTTACCTACAATGAAATAATCTCAAGAGATAAGACAAGTCTGGATATTTTCTGGTTAAAAGATAAAAGTTTAACCGATTTAGACAATCTTCCCGATCCTGATGTTTTAGTTCAAGACATCATTGAAAATTTAGAATCCAGCCTCGAAAGCTTAAGAGAAATATCGAACAATCTTGGGAAAGAGTAAAAGTTTTCCCTGATAGTTGTATTTTCAGGAGGTAAAGATGAAAAATGATTTGAATATACAAAAAATAATATCAACTTCTTTAAATTCAGCTGAAATAAGCGAGATTATTTTAAGAGAAACTGCTACAACACAATTAGTTTTCAAGCCCACTTTAGTTAATAATATAAAAAATGAGAGTGCATGCGTTAGAGGTTTTTTCTATTTTAAGAAAAAAAGAATAAATGATGAATGGGAAAGTTATAAAAAACTTAATTTGAGTCAATTAAAGGCTGATGAATGGATTAAAATAGAGATAAAATCTGAAGAACTTCTAAATTTATATCAGAAATTAAAAAAGTTTTATAAATTATATGAAGAACGCGGTATACCTACTGGCGAAAACTATATAATTCCTGATATTGATTCTTTTTCTACCATAATTCCCTTTATTAAAGAAATGTCAGAAAAAGGAGAATTGCTAACAATTATTAATAAAATAAAATCTTTTGATGTCGAAGATATTAAAGATTTGTGTTTGGTTGCTGGAATTGCGAACTTTAAAAAACTTTTAGAAATTTGGGAAATAAACAAAAATAATAACAATGAAGAATTTTAGCAAAAATTATTTAGAAATAATTATTGGTGTATCTCTCAATTATTTTATACCCCTGTAATATACTTTAGAGAAAAGGCCTACATTGGTGGAAAGTCAATTGATAATACTGGTGGAAAATTAGTAGATTTTTTGTACCAAAATAAAATTACAAAAAATGTAAGCTTAATAGAGATAAAAACTCCTGAAACAAAACTTATGGGTAGTGAGTATAGGAATGGAATATACGCTATAAGTAGTGAGTTGTCTGGCTCAATTAATCAACTTTTATCATATAAAGATGAAATTCAAAAAAATTACTATAGTGTTTTAAGAGACGGAACATATCAATTGATTAATCCTAAGTGTATTTTAATCATTGGAAATATAACTGGTTCATATGTGAATGAGGACAAAAAGAGTTCTTTTGAAATTTTTCGAAAAAATTTAAAAGATGTTGAGATAGCAACATACGATGAATTATTTTGTAAAATCGAATTATTTTTAAATCTACTATATGGGAAAGATAATAATCTCGAAAAGGAAGATGAGATGAAATAAGTATTTTAAAAATATTTAGGCAATTAATATATGGCAGAGAACTGTTCCCCGTCATATGTTATGGTAATTAAACAAAGTTTTACAAGAAAATATCAATAAATTATTAAAATTTTAAGAGGTAAAAAATGCTTTATTTCGCTTATGGGTTAAATTTAGATTTGGAACGAATGAAAGAAAGATGCCCTAGTGCAGAATTTTTTTGTAAAGCATCTTTACCGGATTATCGAATTGATTTTACAAGAGAATCAAGAGAACTTGGATGTGGAGTAGCAGATATTATTTGGGATAAAAATAACAAGGTTTTTGGAGTTATTTACAAAATTGAAGAAAAAGAACTAGGAAAATTAGATAAAAGTGAGGGTTATGTACCTCAGAGAGATATAAATTGTTATAAAAGAATAGAGATTATGGTATTCGAAGAAAATAATAAAGGGAAACCTATTACTGCTTTTACATATGAAGTTGAAAAAAAAGAATTTGGTAAATACAAACCCAATGAAAGGTATAAAAATTTTATTGTAAATGGGGCCAAATTTTGGGAGCTACCAAAGGAATATATAAATTATCTTGAAAACACCGAAACTATTAAAGATAAATAGAATTACATCTTTATTCTTGGTAAGTGATTATACTATCTATCATGAATAAAGATTTAACCCATTTTTCTATTAACTTGCAAAAATGTCTAATAGGGGAACATAAAATGTATAAAATTCCTATTGTCCCGGATAATTCTGTCCTAGGTGATTTAGTTGACCCAAATTTGCCAACCAATAAGAAGAAAGACAATGACGCATTTCTTAAGGTAATTGAATTAGACCATGAAGGTATTTTTGATATTGGTATTCCCTTTTCTACTACTATGATTGAAGAATTAAAGTCAGGTAGTAACAAGAGAGAAGCAGTAAGAAAAATCATGGGGTCTGCATGGAGAATATGGCCAAATTCGGGATACCCAGAATATAATAAAATATTAGACAAACAAAAAGAGTGTCTTATAAAAATAATGCAAGATAAAGATGGCATTGATTCTGAAAATTTTATTGTTTCAACGATGCATACAAATTATTACCTAACTACTGATTATAGATATCTACGTCAATTTAGAGCTCAATTAAAAAAAATAAGAGAAGAATGTGGAATAACAAAAGAAATACTTACACCCTCTGAATTTCTTGAAAAATATGATAAAAAGGAAATTAAGATTTTTCCTTGAATAAATTATTTTAATAGGAGTGGATAAAAAATGGCAAAGAAAAATCAATGGGTAACAATACATCCTAAAGGTTGGGCTATTAAAGGAGAAGGGAATAAAAGAGTAACAAAAGTTACAAAAAATCAAAAAGAGGCAATAGATATAGCTAAAAAAATAGCTCAAAATCAAGAATCTGAATTATATATACAAAATCGCGAAGGCAAAATAAGAAGCAAAGATAGTTATGGCAATGACCCTTGCCCACCAAAAGATAAGGAACATTAATTGTAACAATATTATAACAAAAATATTTTAACATTCTAATAACTTAAAAGGGAAAAATATTTTTTTAGTGTTTGAGCAAATAAGGCATATTTTTCTAGCATAAGTATTAAATAGATAAAGTTGGAAATTTTTAATACTTATATGAATGGGGATTTCTAAATGGAAATAGATGATATTATTATAGTAACAAATGAAATGTTTCCTCCACTTTTAAGAAAATATAAATATTTTGCCGCAGTTCAAGTTCTTTATGTAGTAGATGAAAGTGGAAGACATAAAATTGATAAAAGTTTTCGGGAAACTTATGGAGAAACCAAAGAAGAAGCCATAGAAAAAATGCAGCAAAAAGTCCGTGACTGGGTTAAATCCCAATGATTAAATAAATAACTAAAGCTATACTATTTTGATAATTCGGTAGCTTTTAGTGGAAAACCTGTAGGATCCGAGAAATTCTTAACCGGATGGTTGAAGCTTTAGGTATTATTATAGATAGACGTCCTAAAGGAAGAACTCGTAAAAAAGAAATTAAACCATAAAAAAAATAGTATGTACCTATTTTCCAATTTCCATCTATCTTAAATTATCAATGAAATAAGGTTTTAAATGTATAAATACACGCAAGAAATCCGAAAGTTTATCAATAAGCCTAGAAAGCAATATAATCTTTTAAAGAATCATAAGTTCTGGAATCAATTATGTAGCTCTTTAGATGTAATTGAAGACTCTGATTTAGCTATTGACGCTTATCTTAATATGGAATTTAGCAAGGATGACGGAGAGAAATATTTGAGATTATACGGATTACTCCAGGCACTTTTTCTGCAACAAGATTCAGTGACCAATTTGTGTGAATCCTTGAATTTTCCGGACAATTTGATTACAAATATAAAACTTAGGGAAATTCGTGATATTAGAAATGATAGTATTGGTCATCCAACCAAAAGAGGAAATTATAAGTCTTACCATTATATATCTAGAGTCAGTATCACCAAGTCTGAGTTTAAGTTATTTTCAGACTACGAAAATAGTAAAACAATAATTAAAGATATTTTAGTTATTGACTTAATCAAGGAACAGAGAAAATATTTATCAAAAATATTAAAAAAGATTATAAAAGTTTTGAAGGCTGAAGAAAAAGAACATAAGGAGAAGTTTAAAATGGAAAAGTTAGAAGCTGTTTTTCCAAATACCCTATCATATTACATCGAAAAAATATTTGAAAATATCGGAAAATTAGATTGCGCAAAACTTGGACTGAGACACATAAGACTAGTAAAAAAAGTTATGGATAAACTAAAAGATTCTCTTCAAAAAAGAGGTATCGAAATAGATACTTACGATTCTATTAAATACCATTACGAATTACTGGGATACCCAATTACAGAATTGGAACTATACTTTGACAGGTCAAAAGCCAAAGAAGAGCCAAGAATAAACGATAAAACGGCATATATATTTACATGTTTTATCAAAGAGGAGTTGTATGAGTTGAAAGAGATAGTTATAGAAATAGATAGTGAATATTCTATCTGAAAAATTCTACTGCACATAACAAAACACATAGGCTACGGACTCACGCTCTTGCCCTTTGGGAGATTGCTCCCTTCGATCGTAACCTCGTATTTGCTGGGAGGGAAAAAATGGAAAAAGACAAAGATTACTTCAATCAAAAAGGTAAAAATGCAGAAAAGATTTTACACCATTTAGCTAAAAAAACATTTCTTGCTGATTGGTGTTATTTGAATCCCAAGTTGCCCAATAAAAAAGAATTGTGTGATCTATTAGTAGTATATGATGAAATTGCTATTATATGGCAAATTAAAAACTTAAAATTAAATAAGCAGGGGAAATATGAGCAATCAGAATTAGAAAAAAATTTGCGTCAACTCTCAGGAGCAAGAAGACAATTATTTGATCTAAAGACACTTATAGAATTAGAAAATCCATTTAGAGGGAAAGAGGAATTTAATCCAAAAATAATTAAAGAAATATATTTAATATCTGTTTTGTTTGGCAAGGGAGAAGAAATGTTTTCTTTTGTCGAGGAAATAAAAAGGTATAAGGTTCATGTATTCGATAAAGATTTTAGTCAAGTTGTTCTTAATGAACTAGATACAATAACTGATTTTGTTGAATATCTGCGTGAAAAAGAAATATTCCTTAAGAAAAATAAAAGTTTACTTCTCGTAGGTGGAGAAAAAGAACTTCTTGCTTTTTATTTAATAAACAACCGCAGCTTTAATAGATTTGATAATGCTGACTATATAGCAATCGAAGAAGGCAGTTGGGGCCATTTACAAAGCAGACCTGAATATCAAGCAAAGAAAAAAGAAGATAAAATTAGCTATCTTTGGGATGGGATAATTAGTAGAGCGCATGAATCTTCATCTATGGAGTATGAGTTGGTTGCTAGGGAGCTTGCTCGTCCTAATCGTGTTCAGAGGCGCCTTTTAAGTAAGTCGTTTCTTGATACTCGATTAAAGGCACATAATGATATTACCCATGATCTATGTCGTAGTATAGTAGTTACTGATGATGCAACTTATTGTTTTCTCTTACAAGATGACCCGGAACCAAGAGGAAAAAGAAAAGAGGATTTGGGCACAATTTGTTTTATTGCTCGTGGGAAAAATATAAAAAATAGAAAAGTGATAGGTATAGCAACTGAAAAGAAAAATAAACCAACTTGTTCTTATGATTTTTGCTTAATGTATATCCCCGAATGGACCAATGAACTTCAAAAACAATCAGAGGATATTCAAAATAAATATAAAATATTTTTAAATCCATCTATTTATCACATCAGAGAAGAAGAATATCCTATTCAGGAATAAATTTATGCCATAGAAAGGAATAGGGAAGGGTTGTACTAGCTCAATAATTCGCTAACTTTTAGCGGAAGAGCGCAAAGAAGCTCTATATTTCTTACAGGGTGAAAGTACTTGTTGGGTAAGGTCTAGCCAACCACCCATACTGAGTCTTGCATCGAAATGGGTAACCATGAGATGACCTGTCTGCTGCAGGCAGGAGCGTACACCGGGAAACAGATAGGCCATAGGGAAGACCGTACTTCCTGAAGTTGAATTATACAGCCTCGAAAATAAAGATTAATGCAGATGGCGACGTCGTTTCCGCAACGGAAACCTATACAAAAGAATCACTAAAGGTGAGATTCTAAAGAGGGTCTGTCGGGGTCTTGGCACATGGCAGGTCTGTAGAGAGACATAGGGAACTTGGGAGACCCTATAAGCTCCTAAATTAGGTAAGTCTATCCGATGAAAAGAGAGGATGACTGATGCAAACCTCCCTGCAGGGAATAGCAAAGAAGGCAATATTAATTTGTCTTTTACGGAAGCGAGTATTTCTGAAGAGCCCAGTGCGGTAATTCCGCACGCTGGGATCTGTGCGAGGGCAGTCGGGTAACTGGCTGTCCTACCGTGACAACCTATAGTATCTGAGGAATTTCTTAACCAGATGGTTGAGGCTTTAGGTTATTATAGAGAGACATCCTAAAGGAAGAATTCGTAAAAGGGAAAGCTAAACCATAGAAAAAATAGGATGTGTCCCTACTTTAATTAAAAAATGCATATTAAGTATCAATATCTAGATATTTTTGTTACTTTAAGTATAAAATACTTGAAATTGAGGTAAAAATGTCGTATTATAGATATACGGATTTTAAAAAGGCATGTGAAAATGATAGAGATAATGTTATTCCAATAAATAATGTTCTTGAAAATGCAAGAAATGACTTTAACTTAAACACTAAGTCACAGCTCTTAGATTTCATTCAGAATGATGGGTTGGAGAACTTAACTTTTATTAATACTAAAGATTGGGAGAATAATCCAAATAAAGACAAACCAATCAAGGTTGATGCTTATGAATTTACATCTATGTATAAATTGGGGTATATAGCATTTATGCATAACGATGAAACCAATAAATGGCTTATTAAATCTTTTCATTTATCTAGCAATAGAAATATAGCAATATATTTTGCCATGGAGAAAGCAGGTCTAATTAATAAGTTGGAGGAAGAACATGAATAAACAGAGATGTCCAGCATGCGGCTCTATAGATATTATAGACGAGAAAAAAAGTATTTTAATAAAGGAACCTTTTGGAGGTCAAGATAATATTGAAATACACGAAAATATATGTTCTATATGTGGATCTCGAGGTGATTTTTTTAATCAGAATGAAACTTTAATAGATGAAACGATTAAAAAATTAAAACAAAAAAGTATTGAGAATATTCTAAATTATTTTATTGATAGTAAAATGAGTATGTCGTCAATTGAACGAGCATTAGAAATACCTCAACGCACACTTACTAAGTGGAAAAATAGAACTAATGCCCCTTCTTCTGCAGGCATTGCTTTGATGCGATTTATCAAACTGTTCCCATGGTTGCTAGAGGTATCAGAAAATAAATATGATTACAGTGAAGCTCAGAAAATACATATAAATGCGGCAATACAAAAATTGCTGCCAGAAATAGATTTTTGCAAGGAAATTTTTGTTGAGGCTGGTGGTATGGTAGCAACATCCGGATCTGCACTTCTCTATAAGCATTATGAGAAAAGGAATATCAATAACCAAGAAAAAGTATTTAACGTAGTTACACTTGTAACAAGCACAGAATAGAGGAGATTAGAAATGAAATTATTGAATTTTATTATTTGTGATGATATTAGAAAAGAATTAGGGAACAAACACTCTCTTATGGGTATTTATGATGATTCTATTGAGTTCCAAGTAACTCCTGATAATCAAAATACGTGGCCAAAATTATTAAGGGTTGGGATATATGCAAAAGTAAAAACTGAAGACAATGAGGAAGTATTTAAATTTAAAATACGGATGAAATACAATGAAAAAGAAACAGTATTAGTTGATAGTGTTTTACCCCAACCGAGAATTAAACCTTTTAACAAAATAGTTATTTCATTGGTCAATAGTGATTTCAAATTTGAAAACCCAGGAAATATTATATTTTTCTTAGATTTTTATAATCAAAAAAAAGAACTTATGGCTACACTTTCTCCAGAATTTGTGATTAGTGTTAAGGAAAAAGTAATTCAATGAGCAGTCTAATATCTCGTAGGAATAGTTTGCGTGTTTAAGATATAGAGCTGCCTCAATGGTTTGTCAAGGGGATAGATGTCCTAGCTCAATAATTCGGTAACTTTTTCTAAATTTTCGTAAGGGGCATGATAAACCCAGGCTTCCAATATCTTCTCAAATGATTAGGATATTACAGGGGACAATCCTTTATTACACTTTAAATGGTAAATGTAGCTTCACAACTTCACAAAATAATCAAAATGATAGATGACCCTTTATTTGCAGGGGTTTCAGACCCCCTTCAGGAATGCCCCAAAAACGCACGGAGAGTGCCTTTCTTGGGAGTTACTAAGCAGATGATTGTAAATTTTTTCCAGAGAGGGGGAAAAGTTGAGATTTTATTATTAAAAATGACTTTTTTCGAGTCTTATCTAAAATAGTCTTGACTTTTTTCGAATTAATTAGTATTATAGTTGTTATGAAAGAGAGAATCCTTTATCAGAAAATATGGCAGAAGCTATCATCTTATAAAAATATGGTATTTTTGTCCGGTCCCAGGCAAAGCGGAAAAACGACCCTGGCAAAGATAATTGCCCGGGATTTTAGCAGTCAAGTTTACTTTAATTGGGATGATATTCCCAGCAAGAGAATATTGATCCGGGATCCTTACTTCTTTGAGAAAGTCGACCGGATGGATGAATCGATTCCGTTGGTTATTTTTGATGAAATTCATAAATACAGCAATTGGAAGAACTATCTCAAAGGAGTTTATGACAGATTTGCTGAAGAATACAAGATTCTTGTTACCGGCAGCGGTAGATTAGATTTGTATCAAAAAGGGGGAGATTCCCTGGCCGGCAGATATGTGAAATTCCACCTGCTGCCTTTTACCTATTCAGAATTGACGAACCACCAAAACTCGGTACCTTATTTCATTAATCATCCTTTTCGTTTCCAGGAGGATAATCAAACGGATTATGGTTTATGGGATGATCTTTTTGAGCTTAGTGGATTTCCTGAACCCTTTTTGAAAGGGAAAAAGGATTTTTACCGGTTGTGGTCAAATAATTATCAGCACCAGTTAATCCGGGAGGATATTCGAGATTTAACCCAAATCAAGAAATTTGATTCCCTGGAAATTTTGTATTCTCTCTTACCGCTAAAAGTAGGTAATCCTCTTTCTTTAAGTTCGTTAAACACGGATGTCCAGGTATCCGTGGACAGTGTCAAAACCTGGCTTGAAGTATTTGAAATCCATTATTTGATTTTTCGAATATCACCATGGACACATAAAATTCCCCGGGCAATTAAAAAGGAAAAGAAGGTTTATCTTTTTGACTATGCACAAATAAATGATAGAGCTATCCGTTTTGAGAATATGATTGGCTTAGAGCTATACCGGGCAATTTTGAATTGGAACGATTTGGGATTGGGAGATTTTTCCCTGCATTATATTCGCAATAAAGAAAAAGAAGAA
>Ga0307378_10006565_pt1 | contig 15879 bp, 15 predicted proteins | sample UN1MG_FD_202238 | JGI IMG/M metagenome (GOLD analysis project Ga0307378, IMG submission 202238) | Soil microbial communities from Risofladan, Vaasa, Finland - UN-1 | ecosystem: Environmental > Terrestrial > Soil > Coastal area > Acid sulfate soil | place: Finland: Risofladan, Vaasa | collected... | reverse complement strand
ACAGCTTCTTCAGAATATTTAACAGTAACCGTTATCTTCTGGATGCCATCGTCGGGGCTATGCAGAGGCTCAGCCGAGATTACCGCCGAATAGTTAATATAATCTTTGCCGCCGGGTATCGGCGCCACAGAGTATTCTGTAGCCTCATACGCATAGTCAGCCCTCTTTGCCCACTCCATCTGACTCTGAGCCAGGCTCACCGCAGTAGTCTGGCCGTCGGCAATAGCCACCGCCTTGGAAGTGGTAGCCAGACCACTGAGGAAACAAACCGCAATTGCTCCCAGAATTGCCAAAGCTACTATCGTTTCAATGAAGGCCACGCCTTCTTCCCGTCGCGCCAATGCCCTCAGCCTTCTGGCAATCCGAAAAAGTCGCATCATTTTCTCCTGAACTAGAATCCCTGCCCATAGATAGAATACATGGCTGAAGTCAAGGATAAGGCGATGAGGCCAATTACCCCACCGATAATCAGGGTCATCGCCGGTTGAATGAGGGCAATGAGGGAACGAGTCTTATCTTCGGCTTCAGTCTCATAGCTTCTAGCTACCGCCAGTAAAGTTGTGTCAAGGCTACCGGTTTCCTCACCAACACTGACCATTTGCACCATCATCGGCAAAAAGAGAGGGTTCTTTGACATCGGTTGAGATAAGCCTTCACCTTTAACCATACCCTTTTGGACGTCGGTGAGCGCCTTGGCCATTACTTTGTTACCACTGCCCTGAATAACCAGAGCCAGGACTTCAGTTAAGGGCTGACCGGCATGAAACAGGAGTGACATGCTGCGGCAGCAGCGGGCGAGTTCGCCGAGATGGGTGATTCGCCCCAGCACCGGCAGCTTGAGCACCAGCTTATCCCGCTGGTACTGGCCAGCGGGAGTCTTGGCATAGATAAGAGCCGAGCCAGCGACAATAAATAATCCCAGAAAAAGATAAAGCGAGTAATCCTTAAGATAGTTGCTGACATTGATGAGTACCTTGGTGGCAAGTGGCAGGTCAACGCCGAGCGAGCCATATAAATCAGCGAAACCAGGCAGCACAAAGGTAACCAAAATCATTACCACCACCACGGTTACCACCGAAGTAATGACTGGATACAAAAGAGCATTCTTGGTTTCTTTGGTGGCGGCGATTTCCTTCTCGATATAATCGGCTATCTGCCTGAGTACAGTCTCCAGACCCCCGCTCTGCTCACCCACACCAACCAGCCGGCAGTAAATGGGCGAGAAAATCTCCGGGTGATTACCCAGAGCTGTCGAGAGCTGATTGCCAGCACGAAGGTCAGATATTACTTCACTCAAGACCTTTTTCAGGGTGCCGCTGGAGGTCTGACCCTGCAACAACCCCAGAGAGGTAACGATATCTATGCCCGATTCAAGAAGCAGAGCCAGGTTGCGGTAGAAAAGTATTATCTCGGTCGGTTTTACCCAGGACAGGCGCGTTAAAAGTTTGCCCAGGCTAAGGAACGGGATAAATTGTTTCAGGTTAATTGCCTGGTAACCGGCATAGCTCAACAGGTCGACCGCTGCTTCCTCGCTTGCTGCCGATAACCTGCCTTTGACTATCTCTCCACTCTCGTTATAGGCTACATACTGGTAAACTATTAGTCCTCACCCCCCAAACACTTAATCTCGGGTTTATCCCTGGTGATTTTTGAGAGTCCATCACTAGTCTACCGAGTAGGCATTACGCAGGATTTCAGCAGGGGTGGTGGCATCTGCTTTTACTTTTAACATACCGTCTTTAATCAAGGGTACCATCCCCTCTTTAATTGCCTGATTATGCAGTTGAGCAGAGGTGTTACCGTTCAGCAACATCATTCTTATCTCGTCGCTCATATTCAGTATTTCAAAAATCCCCATTCGCCCCTGGTAGCCAGTATTGGCACATGACTTGCAGCCACTACCGTAGAGGAACTCGCTTCGCTCTTCGCCGAGTTCCTTGGCATAGGTCATCCGCTCTATCAAAGGGACATTAACCAGATGCGCGCAATCGGGACAGGTCCGCCGCACCATCCGCTGGGCAACCACACCGATAAGCGCTGATGATACCATAAATGGTTCAATACCCAAATCAATGAGGCGGAGAACCACACCCACGGCGTCATTGGCATGTATTGACGAGAGTACCAGATGCCCGGTAAGAGCCGACTGGACAGCAATCTGGGCGGTTTCGGCGTCACGTATCTCACCGACCAGTATCACATCGGGGTCAAGACGCAGTATGGAGCGGAGCCCACTGGCAAAGGTAAGGCCAGCCCGGGGATTGACCTGAATCTGATTGATATCCTTAAAGCGGTACTCCACCGGGTCTTCAACAGTGATGATATTCCGCCCGTCGTGGTCAAGGCAATTGACCGAGGCATAAAGAGTGGTGGTCTTACCAGCCCCGGTGGGGCCGCTGATTAGAATCATGCCATAGGGAACTTTAAGCATTTCCTCATACCTGGCCAGGCTCTCCGGGAAAAATCCCAGGTCGGTGAGGTTCATCAAAGCTCTGGATTTATCCAGAAGCCGTAAAGTCGCCATCTCGCCATAGACGGTGGCTATGGTGCCAACCCGAATATCTATTGACCGGCGACCCTTAGTCTTAATGGAAAACTGACCGTCCTGAGGACGGTGGTGGTCAGCAATGTTCATATTAGCCAGGATTTTAATTCGGGAAATAAGGGGGATTACCGTCGCCAGGGGCAGGGAGAGCATGTCGTGCAGAGTACCGTCAATGCGATAGCGTACTCGCAGTTTGTCTTCCTGCGGCTGAAGATGGATATCAGATGCCCGGGCTTTGACCGCCTCATCAATAATCAGCGACAGAGCCTGAGCTACCGGGGCATCGGTTACCATACCCAGTTTTATTCTATCTTCAGCCGTCTCACTCGGCAGCGAGATATTGGAAATCTGCCTCTCTATTTCCTCATAGGACTGGTAATTGAAATCAATGGCATCCTGGATTTGCTCAGCACTGGCTACCTCAGGTTCGATGCGCTTCTGGCTCTGTGTTGCCAATGCCTCAAGAGCAAAGATATCTGTCGGGTTTGCCATAGCTACATGCAGAACATCACTATCTACTTCCAGGGGAATGACAATGTACTTCCTGGCCATTGCCTCAGGAATCAATTGCAGGGCTTCAGGCTGAATTGAATGCTTGCGTAACCTGGCCCGAGGCTCCTTTACCGTAACATCAGGCATAATAAGTTTTCTCCTATTCTAGATAAAAACACCCTCCGCAAGCTTTATCTTATATAGCCCCTCCGATGTTTACAATAGCTCTTTGGTCATAGGAAATTCGTTCATTCTCCTTTAATCTAGCGGGGTTTTCTCACTCTTACGCCAAAAGGGCGCACTAAATCATCACAAAAAAATCACATAAAGCTAAAAGGAAAATAATAATTTTTTCTTTGCAGCTTCATTTAATGGGGCAGGTATGTTGACATAACTAGACATATAGTGGTAAAAGTGGTAATATTCATCCGTTGATTTAGTAAACTACCTGATAGTGAGGATTGCGGTGAGAGAAGAAATTAACAGTTTTTTAAACTACCTGGCGGTGGAGAAGGGCTTTTCGGAAAACACGCTGGCTGCCTATCAGAACGACCTGCATCAGATGGCCAGCTTTGCTGAGGAAGAAGCCACCAAGCAGGGTTCTATGCCTTCATGGACAAACTTCGGCCGGCAGGGAATGCTTAGCTATCTGCTTAACCTTAAAGAGAGGAACTATGCGTCTACCACCATCGCCCGCAAGGTAGCTGCCGCCCGGTCCTTCTTCGGCTTCATGTTAGCCGAAGGTATTATCAAGGCTGACCCGACGGAGAACATGAGTTCACCAACGGTGGGGAAGTCATTACCCAAGCCCATATCAATCAGTCAGGTCCGTCAATTACTGGACCAGCCAGCCAAGCTATCCACACCGGAAGCAAAGAGAGACCAGGCGATGCTACAGTTACTGTACGCCAGTGGTATGAGAATAAGTGAACTGGTCTCGCTGAACCTGGGTGACGTGGATACAGAAGGTGGTTATGTGCGCTGCTTTGGCAAGGGGCACAAGGAGCGTGTTATCCCTATTCATGAACAGGCCGCCCTGGCAGTCAAAGAATATGCGGAGAATACACGTCCGCAACTGTTACATAATAAAAGCGAGACAGCTCTTTTCCTCAACCCCCGCGGGGACAGACTAACCAGGCAGGGCTTCTGGCAAAAGCTGAAGGAGTATGCCAAGTCGGCTAATCTGGATATTCACATCAGCCCCCACACGCTGAGGCATAGTTTTGCCACTCACATGCTGAGCGGCGGCGCTGACCTGAGGGCGGTTCAAGAATTACTGGGGCATGCTAACATATCCACCACGCAGGTTTATACCCATCTGACCAGCGAACATGTCCGACGCACTTATGAAAAGTCCCACCCCAGAGCCAAATAGTGTGTCGGGATTAATAAAGATTAAGTATTACGGATAAGAGAAGAGGAGTCACTAAATGCCTGGTAAATCACAACACGGTAAAAGAAAGCACTCATTCCGTGATAAAAAAAAGAGGAGCCGACAGTACACTTCAGTCGCAACTTCTCAGCAGCCGGTAGCTGCGCAAGCTGTTGAGCCGGCTGCCGCTCCCAAGCCATCGGCTCCGCCAGTAAGCGTGCCAACCCCGACAGCAAAGACAAAGACAATCACTGCGCGGTACCCCTATATAATTGCCGAACTGCGAAGATTCGGCATTCTGGCCGGGATAATGGTGGTCGTTCTCATTGTGCTAGCTTTGGTCATATCCTAGCCTTGTCCTGGCGGTTATTATGGATTTGGAAGCGGCAAGAGCCTCGTTAATTGAGCACCTCAGCGCTGAAATTAAAGACAAGCGTGTTTTATCAGCGATGTCCCGTATACCCCGAGAACGATTCGTGCCCCCGGAAAGTCAGCACCTTGCCTATGAAGATATTCCACTCCCCATCGGTCTAGGGCAGACAATTTCACAACCTTTTATCATTGCCCTGATGACTGAAGCACTGGAACTTACCGGCAGTGAAAAGGTACTGGAAGTAGGTACCGGCAGCGGCTACCAGTCAGCTATTCTCGCTGAGTTGACCCGCCTGGTGGTTACCGTGGAGCGCCTGTCTGCCCTGTTTAAGTCAGCCAGGCAGGTACTGGCTGACCTGGGCTACAGCAACGTTGAAGTCCATCTCGCCGGAGAAACGCTGGGGTGGCTGGAGGGGGCACCCTATGATGCCATAATAGTTACCGCCGCAGCACCAAAAGTGCCGACCGGCCTTCTGGCGCAATTAGCCGTTGGGGGGCGGCTGGTAATTCCGGTAGGCTCGCGCTATCTGCAGGAGCTGTATAAAATCACCAAGCGAAAGAGGAAAAACAGTGTTGAAAACCTGGGCGGCTGCCGATTTGTTTCCTTAATCGGCAGGGGTGCCTGGGATGAATAAAAATTTTGGTTATAAGGAGAATAAGCTTGGAAGTTCTGGAAGCAATTAGAAGCAGGAGAAGCATTCGCAAGTATAAGACTGACCCGATAGATGACAAAACTTTGGGGGAGGTTCTGGAAGCTGCCCATTGGGCACCATCCTGGGCCAATACCCAGTGCTGGAGATTTATCGTGGTGCGGGATAACGATGTAAAAAGTAAACTCGCCGATACCATAAATGTCAACAATCCAGCCACGGACGCCGTTAGAAAGGCACCGGTGGTAATTGCCGCTTGCGCTGAGCTAGGTAGAGCCGGCATCTACGATGGAGTGCCCGCTACCGATAAGGGTGACTGGTTTATGTTTGATGTGGCGCTGGCCATGCAAAACCTGGTATTAGCCGCCCACTCGCTGGGGTTGGGCACAGTATACGTTGGGCGTGCCGATGCTAAAGAAGCCGCCAAAATTTTAGAGATACCGGAAGGTTATTGTTTCGTGGCATTGACTCCCCTTGGTTACCCCGACCAGGTACGTGACCCGAGACCAAGGAAGGAACTTTCTGAAATCGTTTTTTATGATAAATTCGGCGCTGATTAGGACGCTGCTTATATGAGCTACAAACACTGGATATACATCGCTACCGGGCTATTCGGCATCGGTATGGTGCTGGGGTTGCTGGTGCCAGTCGGCGTGGCCGACCTTTTTGGTGAAGAACTGACTGCGCTTGAAGAACTGGCGGCTATTTTGGGTCCATTCCAAATCACCACCGCCGTATTTATCTTCATCAAGAATGTATCCGCTCTGCTGGTGAGCTTCATGTTCAGCCCATTCCTCTGCCTGCTGCCTATCCTGGCTTTAACCGTAAACGGCTGGCTTCTCTCCTTCGTCTCAGTAGCGGTAGTTCAGGAAGAATCACTCGGTCTTCTGCTGGCTGGTATACTGCCTCACGGCATCATCGAAATCCCGGCTCTAATCATTGGCGAGGCAGCGGCTCTCAGTTCAGGCGTGTTGATAATAGCCGCCCTGTTTTCAAAAGGGAGAAGTAACCGGCTGCTGCCCGGCCTGAAACTAAACTTGAAGTATCTTCTGCTGGCCTGCCTTCTGCTTCTGCCAGCAGCTGTCATTGAAACATACGTTACGCCGCTATTGCTAACCTAATATAAAGGAGGGTTTTCTATGAATGAGCTAGGTTTAGTAGTACCTTACTGGCTAATGGTGCTGCTGTGGATGGCTAAAACCATATGGCTGGTCTTCATTTGCACTATTCTTGCCTGGCTTGGCATCAGGGCGATGGATGCGCTTACTCCTCACATTCCTCACCGCCAGCGCATTGGCGAGAGTCCGGTTGCCACCGGACTGTTCATTGCCGGCTTCTTTATCCTCACCGGACTGGTTATCCACGGGGCTATCACCGCCCCGACGGTCGTTGGTGGCCCGCTGCTGGGATACTTTTTTGACTTCAGGAGACTGGGGCTACTGGCTATATGTTTTGTGGTAAGCCTGCTTATCGGTATAGCCCTGTTCTACCTCATGGATAAGCTGACACCCAAAATACCTTTTGCCAAAATTGAAAAGGAGCCGGTAGCGGTGGGAATTCACGTTTTTGGCTATCTCGTTTTCTTTGGACTGATACTCCATGCCGCCCTGACCACACCGCTGTGATATTGAGATATTATGAAGACAGCCAAGTTTTTAATAGTCCTGATACTGGTTCTGGTTGCCGGATTAACTGCCACCGGCTATGCCTCAGCGACGCCATCGTCAGATTTCCGTGAGCTGGATGATGACATATTTGATGAATGGGGAATATGCCGAACCAGAGCCGCCGGTGAAGACGGCTTTTACCAGATATCCAGGACAGGTTTCCGCCCGGTTATCGCTTTTGAGAGCCTGGGTGAAGAAACTAATCTCGCCTACAGTCTGGGCAAGCAGATGGCCGATGAATACCCGGACCGACTGCAAAGAGCCGAAAAGATATTCTATTTTGTGCGTAACCGGGTAAACTACACCGCAGATATTGACCAGTTCAAGCATGATGAGTTTGCCCAGAATGCCGATGAGATGGCGGCCACTATTGATAAAAATGGGGTTGGCCATGGTGATTGCGAAGACAGCGCCGTACTGCTGGCAGTAATGTATAAAGGTGCCGGGTACCGCTCAGCCATAGCGGTCGGGCCCGGCCACACCGCTGCCCTGGTCTACCTGCCTGAATACAAAAAGGCTTCGGTCTTTGAGCTGGAGGGTGAGCCGGGCTGGGTCTGGGCGGAGGCAACCGGTAAAAAGAACCCGCTGGGCTGGGTACCCAAAGAGTTTATCAATGCTGAGATGGCTGCCTACGAAATATCGGGAGAGGCAGTAGCTCCGGCCAAAACGACCACCGCCCCTTTGACCGCCATCACCAAGACTGGTGGGGGCAGCGCATCTTTCCCGTTTCCCTTCTTCGGCGTAATCGGTCTGCTGTGGTTCCTCTCCATGTTCCGGAGAAGAAGGCGCGTGCGGTAAATCAACTAACTTGCTGTATCCGCTCAACTGCGAGTATAATAGTTGTCGGACAATTTCTCTGTGGCAGGTGATTAGATGCAGCAATACGGACTGGAAAATATCAGGAACACCGTTTTATTATCTCACGCTGGTGCGGGTAAGACGTCAGCCGCAGAAGCAATCCTGTTTACAGCCGGGGCAATTAAGCGGTTGGGCAAGATTGACGAGGGAAGCAGCACCTCGGACTATGACCCTGATGAAGTAAAGCGTAAAATCAGCATTAATCTGTCTCTCCTTCCCTGCCAGTGGCAGGATACCAAGGTCAACCTTATTGATACGCCCGGTTATTCCGATTTCGTCGGTGAGATGAGAGCGGCAATACGGGTCAGTGAAGGAGCGGTAATCGTTATCTGCGCTGCTTCCGGTGTTGAGGTTGGCACGGAACAGGTGTGGGGATACTGCGAAGAGGCCAAGCTCCCCCGCCTTGTTTTCGTTAATAAGATGGACCGTGAAAACGCTGATTTCTACCGAACCATGGAGGAAGTCCAGTCCAAGCTTGGCCGCAGGTGCCTGCCAGTGCAGTTACCCATCGGTGCCCAGAATGACTTCCAGGGGATAGTTGACCTGCTGACAATGAAAGCCTATGTCGGTTCCCCGGCAAAGGAATCGGAGATACCGTCATCAATGCAAAATCAGGTCAATTCCTTCCGGGAGAAACTGGTAGAGGCAGCTGCCGAGGTTGATGATAAGCTAATTGAGAAGTATCTGGGCGGTGAAGAACTCACTCTGGAAGAGCTCAAGATGGGCTTGCGGCAGGTGACAATAAATGGTAGTGTCGTGCCTGTTTTGGCTGGCTCAGCCCTGCAAAATATAGGTATCAACTGGCTTTTAGATGCAGTTATCAACTACCTGCCATCACCCAGGGAGCGGGAAGTAATTATTACCACCGATTCAACCGAGCAAAAGATTGAGCCGAGTCAGGATGCTCCCCTGGCCGCCCTGGTGTTCAAGACCAGCGCTGACCCGTATGTTGGTAAACTCACCTACTTCCGGGTGTATAACGGAGCCATTGACAGCAATTCACAGGTGTGGAATGTAACGCAGGGTGGTGCGGAGCGGATAGGGCAGCTATTTTTGCTGAGGGGCAAGAACCAGGAACCGGTACCTCAAATCAAAGCCGGAGACATAGGGGCAGTAGCCAAGTTGAACCTGACTGGCACCGGCGACACGCTGTGCCAACAGGACAAGCCAATGAAAATTGTTCCAATTCTGTTCCCCGAGCCTATTTTTGGCAAGGCAGTCTACCCCAAGACCAAAGCCGACCTTGATAAGCTGGGAGAGGCACTATCCAGGTCAGCCGAGGAAGACCCTACACTCCGAGTACATAGAGAAGTAGATACCAATGAAACCATTCTATATGGAATTGGCGAGACACACCTTGAGGTAGCTGCCGATAAGATGCAGCGCAAGTTTGGTGTTGGTGTGGTGCTGGAAACTCCCAAGGTCCCCTATAAGGAGACTATCACCACAGGCGCCAAAGCCGAGTACAAGCACAAAAAGCAGACCGGGGGACACGGTCAGTATGGCCACGTCCTCCTGGCACTGGAGCCTTTATCCCGCGGCAGCGGCAACGAGTTTGCCGCAAAGATAGTAGGTGGTGCCATACCCAAAAATTATATCCCGGCAGTGGAAAAGGGAGTCCTCGAGGCAATTCAAGATGGGGTGCTGGCTCACTATCCGGTGGTGGACACCAAGGCAACCGTGTATGACGGAAGTTTTCACCCGGTTGATTCTTCAGAAATATGCTTCAAGATTGCCGGGGCACAGGCACTGAAGAAGGGGTTAGCCGATGCCCAGCCCATCCTGCTGGAACCGATAATGAACATAAAGATAACCGTGCCTGGCGACCTCACTGGTGACATTATCGGCGACCTCAATACCAAGCGAGCCCATGTGCAGGGGATGAACCCGGCGGGTGATACCAATGTCATTGAGGCGCAGGTGCCGATGGCTGAGGTTCTGCGCTATGCCATTGACCTGAAGTCAATGACCCAGGGCAGAGGCAGTTATACGCTGGAGTTAAGCCACTATGAAGAGGTGCCGGCTCATGTTACCCAGAAGATTATTGCGGAGAGACAGGCCGAAAAGGCCTAGTCTATAGTCTATTACGTAAGACTATTTAACAACCTATCCCCCTGGCCCCCTTCCCTTACTAGGGAAAGGGGAATGTAGCTAAGAGAGGGGCAAAGCCCCTCTCTAAAAATTATCCCCTCTTCCTTTAAGAAGAGGGGATTAAAGTGGCAAGGTCAATAAATAATCTATATCATGCTATATCATGTGGCTCTTATTTCCTGCCTCATAAACAGCACGTAACTCAGAGCAAAACAGATGGCGCTCAGACTTATCAGGCTGGTAATGTGCGGCCAGATGAGAAGGAGACTCTGGCCCAGAGACAGGGGATTGGGCAGCATATAAGCCGCCTGACTCGAGGTTATTACCCCCAGGCTGCCGATAGCTACCGGCAGGAGCAACGCCGTCGTCGCTTCAGAAAACAGTGTGTTCGGTGAAAACCTCAATATCATTTGCCGCAATTCCGTGTTGCGAATTAATTCTGCCTGAGACGCATCGGCAGTAGGAATCAGGGCATTAGCTATCGCCGGGGCTATCAGAAGGATAAAAATACTGAAGAATAACCAGACACTGATAGAAATCAGTAAGGAAGAAGCTATCCGGCGTAGTAAGACAGAGAAAAGCATGGCTAAGCCCATCCAGAAGGCTCCGAAAATAATGGTGAGACAGAGATAGATAAAGAGCCTGATGACTTCCTCGGCAGTTGGCGGCACGCCAATCATTCTCATGCCATAGCCTGAAACCAGCAGAAGCATGGTGGCTACCATGATGGAGAGGGTAACCGCACCCGCCAGGAATTTCCCGTTGATGACGCTATCTCTGAAGAGGGGTTGAGATAGGATTCGGCTTATGGTGCCACCGCTGCGCTCACTATTTATTGCATCAAAACCCAGGGCTATACCTATTATGGGGACCAGCATGGCAATAAGGGTAATCAGGGACGGGACTACGGTTCCCGAGGTAGTAAAGAGACCCAGGAAGACAAAACCCTCCGGCAGGTTTGCCCCACGAATGCCCTGGGCGGTAGCAACGAGTCCGGCAGCGCTGGCAAACAATCCCAGGATAAATAATGTGATAAATCTTATGCTGGTAAAATAATCGGCCAGTTCCTTACGTAAGATAGCTCTCATATATTAACCTTCATGAAAATATTTCATATAGATGTTATCCAGTGAAAACTCCTGGACCTTCACCTGAATTAGCGGGAAGTCGTTCTGCACCACTGCTTTGGCTATTTCCGCCCGCATGTCAGAATCCGTATTTACCAGAAGTATATTGTCACTGGCTTCTACACTTCTTACCCCGTTAATTCCTTTGATAGCCTCCACGAGCTGAGGACTTGGCTGGACTGTCTCCACTTCTATCATATAGTGCCCACCTGCCAGAGCCTCTCTGCCCAGCTCGTCTATAGAACCCTCAATTACCATTTTACCCTTGGACAGTATGCCGATATTGTGGCATACCCTCTGCACCTGATATAGCTGGTGTGAAGACAGCACCACGGTTGTCCCCATTTGCGGCAGATTGGCTATCAGGTCAAGCAGCTGATTAATCCCCTCCGGGTCAAGTCCAGCCGTGGGCTCATCAAAGAAGACCAGCTTTGGCTTTTTGACCAGTACATCGGCTACTCCCAGGCGCTGCTTCATCCCGCGGGAATATTTACCCACAGTCAGGTTTTCCTTATCATCCAGGCTTACCATCTTTAGAACCTCGTCAATCCGGCTGTTAGCCTCCGCATAGCCGACATTATTCAACTCGGCAATAAACCGCAGATTTTCCCTGGCGGTGAGGTTATCATAGAAGCCCACTTTCTCGGGAAGATAGCCCACCAGGCGCTTCACCTTGAGGGGCTCCCGCGTCGGGTTAAATCCAAAGACCCGTGCGTTACCGGATGCCGGCTCGGTCAATCCCAGCAGCATGAGGATGGTAGTGGTCTTGCCGGCACCATTGGGGCCAAGCAACCCGAAAACCTCGTTCTCCATAACATGCAGGTTGAGGCTGTCAACTACGGTAACCCCGTCATATCTCTTGGTCAGGTCTTGTGTTTCTACGGCAAACTTTTCACTCATTGACTACCGCCGACTGAATCGCATAAAGATGACAACTAAGCCAATAATGACCAACACTATTATGACTACCCCAACCCACCCCCAGAGGGTGGGTGTCTCTACGGTAACCCTGAGAGAAAGTTCCTGAGATGTGGCCTGTGTTCCCGAAGCTCTCAGGCTGATCATGTAATCTCCAGCTATTGTTTCTGGTGGTGGTTTTATATTCACATCTACCGTCTTGGTATTAAAAGCCTCCAGCAGGTCCACCTTATCCGGTGAGAACTCAATTGTCCATCCTGCCGGCTTGTTCGAAGAGAATTTGATATTTTCAATGCCGGCCGTACCCAGGTTGCCGACTTCTATGGAGAAGTAGTTATCCTTACCGGCGGCAGCCTTGGTATCATAGCGCTCTCCAGAGGGAACTGCAGCCAGACTATATCTGGCAGTTATTACTGCCGTAAGCTCAATGGTATCAGTCAGTTCCCCGGAGACTGCTTCCAGGGTTATATCATATTCGCCGGGCTCAGGTAATGGCCAGAAGGGGGGAGTGGCTACCAGCCGGTGAGTTTCCCCATAGGCAAATCCTGGCTTAAGAGCTATGGCTGTTACTCTCTTCTCTTTCTCATATTGGGGGGTTATATATACCTCCCAACCTGCCGGTCCCTTGGCTCGCAGGTCAAAGTTGCGGGATTCGCCGGTTACCCCGCCTACTGCGGTGTATCTGAACTCTACCGCAAACACAAATTCCTGCCCGGCAATAGCCTCTATCGTGGGGTGGGCGACACTCATCGCAATCTCTTCCTCTGCTGCTGTAGTGATGATTTTCACCGTAACCCTGATATCAATATCCTTGGCCGAGGTTTCGGTCCCCGAGGCTTTTATGGTAACCATGTAGTCTCCAGCTGGGGTTCCTGCCGGCACCTTAATTTTGGCATCTATGCTTTCAGTTTCGTAAACATCTAACGATGCCAACCCTATCGGGTCGAACTCGACTTTCCAGTTCTCGAGGGTATCCGCTGAGAAAGTAATTTTATGAATAGCTTCGTCACCCTGATTCTCTATGTCTACTCGTACTATGGAATCCCTACCGGATATTATGGTAGTATCATAGCGTCCGCCATAGGGGGTGAGAGCCATAGCATACTGCGGCTCTGCACTGATAAGGACGGGAGTAGGGGGTCCTTCACCCTCTTGGGCTAGCACGGCACCGACCGGGCTCAAGGCCATCAGGCTCACCAGCAAAAGGCAGAGTATTCTCACTATTTTCATCGCTTTACCACCTCATTAAAACTATTTTGGATTTTTGGCACTCAAGTAACACATAATACTATATTCTATATTAAATTTCAACAACCTCTCCACCCAGGTTGCTTTGTTGCCTCAGCCTTTATCCGACTCCGTTGAAAAGAGATAAAAAATTTAGAGAGGCACCAAACCCCTCTATTACCCAACAAGCCTTCACCAGCAAGGAAAGGGGAAAAGTAAGTTACTAAATAACTTCAATTATAATTTAACACCTTGCCATTATCAAGTCAAGCAGATGGCGAACCTTATTTTTCTTCCGACCCCACCATCCAGTTGATATAACTGTTGCCCCTCCCCCACTTTCTCAGGATATGATACAAACCCACCGCTGCCACGAAGCCGATAGCCATATTGGTTAACAAAGAGACCACCGCCGTTAAAGCCATTATCGGCGTTTCATGGAGCCTTAAATGTCTGACGAACCTGGTAAGCTCAATTCCTACCAGTAGTAACATGGCACCAATAATGCTCTGGGGAAAGACAGAAAAAAGGCCGGCAATGGAGTTGGCCAGGAAAAGACCGAGGCATATCTCAGTTACACCTTCAATGATGTTAGCACCTCCGGTCCTGGCTCCGAAATAATATTGTCCGGCCAGTCCACCGGCTCCGTGACACATAGGCATCCCCCCAAAGAAGGGCACAACAGTATTCATGACACCCATATTTAAGGCAAGCTTCTTTTCTGACACCGGTTTATCCGGCCAGTATTCCTTAATGAGGGCACTGGTAGCGATTACAGCATTGGTTGCCGTCAAAGCTATCTGAGCAAAACCAGCCAGAACCAGCCCCTTCCATATCTCAAGCGGGCTGAAGATGGTAATCGGGGGCAAAGTAACTCCGGGTTGAATCACGCCGGGGAGTCCACCCTGAAAACCAACCACAGCGATACCCAGTATCACGAGAACGATAGCCGCCGGAGCATACCGGCTCTTCCGCAACACTATTACGATAACTATTGAAATTATCCCCAGAATCCAGCCGGTGGAGACCAGCTTAAAGCCCTGGATGGCAAGCAATATGCCCAGAGCCACCTGTATGCCGCGCACCACGCTGCCGGGAGTTATAGCGGCTATCTTCTGAATTAAGCCGGTAAAAGCCAGTACCAGCCAGATAATGCCGGTGCCAAAGCCGGAAGCGTAAACCAGGGAAGACGGCCACTTCTGGGAAATAGCTACCGCCGCGAGTACCTTCTTGGGCTGGATGGGCATGGGCAGTCGGTAAACAATGCCCGAGACTATATTCGCCAGGCCCATCATCACCAGGAGGCCGGCTGGGTTCAAGCCATTGACCGCAAATAAGCCGATAGCCAGTGGGAAAAGGGTGCCAAAATCACCCATCGAGCCAGCCAGCTCGCGCAGGTTAAATTCAAAGTCCCGAACGCGCATCTAAACTAATACCGCATTTTATATAATACAAGATAATACAAGCTATATTACACTTTTTACATGTTACCAGTGAAGTATAAGCCTACCACCCGCTCCACGCCACCCAGGTCCCGGCTGACCTCAATTCTAGCCGATGGGAACAAGATATGCAATAGTGCAGTTACCGGCTTCCCCTGTCCCTGCCCGATTTCCAACAGCAAGCAACCCTGAGAACGAAGCTTGCCGCTTAACTGCCGGCACAGCCGGCTTATCTTTTCCAGGCCTTCCCGGCCTCCGTTCAGTGCCAGCACTGGTTCAGAACCAGCCGGAGTCGCCTGTGGCAATTCTGAATCCTTAACGTAAGGCAGGTTGGCGACTATAAGGTCAACCGGTTCAGGCAGGGGTCCCAGCATGTCACCCCGCAGAAGAGAAATCTTATCGGCTACGCCGTGCTGCTGACAGTTAAATAAGGCAACTTTGAGCGCGGAGTCTGAGATATCGGTAGCATAAATTTTAACCGCGGGCAGGTTCAGCGCCAGACTGATAGCAATGGCGCCACAACCTGTGCCAATATCAGCGATTTTAGTTAGCGGGCGCTGGCGAGACAGCTCAAGAGCCTTTTCCACCAGCAGTTCGCTTTCCGGTCGTGGGATGAGAACCGAGGGGTCGACATAGAAATCGAGTCCATAGAACTCACGGTGCCCGGTTATATAAGCGGCGGGCTCGCCATTCCGGCGCCGCTTAATTATCTGCCAGAAAGCTTTCTCTTGCTCAGGACTTAACTGAAGATTGAGGTCCAGATACAGCTGAACCCGACTTATCTTCAGGGCATGCCTTAACAGCAGTTCGCTTTCCAGGGCAGCATCTTCAATGCCATTAGCGGCAAGAATAGCTCTTGCCTCAGCCATAGCCTGTTTCAGGGTCACACCGTCTGTTCCTCTAGTTGTTTCGCCCGGTAACTGGTAGCCAGAGTGTCAATCAGTTCGTCAAGCTCTCCTTCCAGAATTCGGGGTAGATTGTGAAGGTTTAGCCCGATGCGGTGGTCGGAAATACGGTCCTGAGGAAAATTGTAAGTCCGTATCTTTTCGGCACGGTCGCCAGTGCCTACCTGCGAGCGCCGCTCCTGTGTTATCTTCTCTTCCTGCTGGTGGCGCTCG
>Ga0307378_10006563_pt1 | contig 15880 bp, 13 predicted proteins | sample UN1MG_FD_202238 | JGI IMG/M metagenome (GOLD analysis project Ga0307378, IMG submission 202238) | Soil microbial communities from Risofladan, Vaasa, Finland - UN-1 | ecosystem: Environmental > Terrestrial > Soil > Coastal area > Acid sulfate soil | place: Finland: Risofladan, Vaasa | collected... | reverse complement strand
GGTCTCGGTCGACCGTCGAGGGCGAACTGGACTTCGGCCTTGTCTAGGGCCACCCCACGCGAGCGCATTGCGATGAACTCGCCGATCTCCGCGAGCTTGGCCGGGGCGATTGCCCAGGGGGTGGTCGTCACGGCCCGATAGATTCGCGGTGTCTGCCGGACCGTTTGTTGTGTGTCTGCCATGGGCTTGCCTTTGGGATTGGAAGTGAGGTGGGGACGGGCCCGGCCGGCTCAGGTCCAATCCATGCCGTCGATGGGATCGGCTTTGCGTTCCGCGAGTGACCGCATCGCCGCCCCTTTCTCCGCGACTTGCACTCGCATGCCCGGGTTGTGGCCCTTCGCGGCTTCGAGTTGTTGCAAGCCGTGACCTTTGCGTAGGGTGGTTACCTCCCGGTCGATCGCGGGATCCGCGCTTTCTGCGAGGGTCCTCCTGGCATCATCCAAGACCCGTTGCGCCTCGGAGAACGCCGCGGCGTAATCCGCCTTCGCCTGCTCGCACGCCTCGGTCGCGTCGGCAACCATCTTGGTCGCTTTTGCCCGGGCCTGTGCGAGCTCTTGCTCGCCGCGTTCGGCCGAGGCCTGTGACTCGCGGACCCGCTCCGTGGCGGTCTCGTCCTTGAGCTGCTCGGCCGAGGCGATCCGCGCCGCGAGCCTATCGCGGTGCGTTCGCATCATGGAGAGATTTCGGCCGGTGGCGCTGGCCAGTTGCAGTATCTGCTGCTGATCGACCGACTCGCCGCGGGCGAGGGCAGTGATCAACTCTCGGTATCGGGTCTCGGTGGTCTCGGCGAGCTTCGCCAGCTCGTCGGCGGGTTGTGCTTTCGTGCCCGTGGTCATTTTCGCTTGCTCCTGTTGAAAAAATTGGTGATCGTGTCGTCGTCTCGGGACGTTAGGCAAATACCCCAGAGCCGCCCGCGGTGTGCTGGAGAAGCGAATCCTGCCAGGCTCGTAGCTCTTGCAGGGACCAGAGGGATCGGCCGCCGATCTTGTGGGGTTTTGGAATGACGCCGGCTTCCCCCCACCTGCGGATGGTGGAAGTCGCCACTCCAAGGAGACTGGCAACGTCGGTCACGGCAATCCACTGGAGCGAGGGGTCGGACATGGGGATCTCCCGATTTGGTGGGTGCGGTGGTATGCAGAGCCATCCCTACTCACCTTTCATCATAACAGCCCGGAATTAGTCCCATCGGGGGCCCGGGTCTCCGTCGCCGGCCTCGACGTAGGTGACCGGCTTGCCCAACGCCCGCGCCCAGGCAACCTCGGCTTGGACTCCTTGGCTTCGATCCCAGCCCGGGAGTTTCAGCACGACCACCTCGTCGGATTTCGTGACCATCTCCAGGTCCAGGGCCTTCCAAAACTCCCAGGTACTCGGGGCGCCGCCGTGTTCAATCGGATGCGAGTGGGCGATCGGCGAGAAGACGAGCTTCCCGGCCCGGAGCATCTCGGCCGCCACCTGACAGACCGCCCGGAAGCGTTGCTCGCAAATCGCGGGGTCCGGGTGAGTGTAGGGGCTCGATAGGTAAATCACACCAGATCTCCTCTTTCCTCGCCGGCCGCCCGCCGCGCCATCACGCCCCCGGGCTGGGCTGTGACCGTCGCTCCGTGCCAGACGGTGAACCGGACGAACGCCTTGCACTTCGCGCAGTCGCGGCGAACCGATCGGCCGCGGTGGATCTCCGTATCGCGGAAATCACGCCCGCCGCATCGCGCGCAGGCTTCGTCGCCGCGGGCGTCGATCGTCCGGGCCTCGGCCGCGGGCTCGGCCGGCGCCGATCGTGTCGCTGGCTGGTCGACGGCCGGCCGGTCGGACGTCGACGTCCGCGGGGCCGATCGTGTCGAGGGTCGATCGCCGGCCGCCGGCGGTTTGGAGGGCCCCGCGTACTCCGGCGTGGTCCAGACGATCGCCCGCCGGCCGCTGCGAGTCGCCCGCCGCCGGCCGCTGTCCACCAGCTCGCCGGCTTGGGCCAGCTCGATCCTTCGCGCACGGCAAGAGCTTTCGCAGATTTCGAGGGTTTCGCGGATTTCCTCGTCGATCGCGCCGCGCCTCCCCTGTGCGCGCACGTGGTCCAAGACGGCGCCGCGCTGGTCGTGGACGAACGGTGCGATCCGCTCGGCCGCCTCCCGTCGGGTTGCGGCCGGTGCCTCCGCCTGATCGAAAAGAGGCATGTTGGTTTTCATTGCTTGACCTCAAAGCCGTGTCGGATCAGTCCGTCCGTGTGCTCTTCGCTCCACTCCCGAACCGCGGGCACCAGCTCGCAGGCCCGTTGAAATTCCCGATCGGTCGGGCTTCGGAAGGCTGGCTCAAGCACGCCCGGGCTGGCGGCGATCGAAACGGACACATGCCACAAGAGCCGTCCCCCCTTGCCGATCGGCTCCCGACCGGCCAGCACGCGGACCACGCCGTCGGGAACCTTCGCCACCCAACGCCGCAACTCTCGCCCGCCCCGCCGCTCGTGGTCTTGCCGCAGGGCGTAGGGGACGGACAAACGGCTGAAGTACAATCGCGATCGCCGGCTCATTCGGTTGGCCTCTGCGGGTTCGTCGCAGGTCTTGGTTACGCCGATTCGGTCTTCCCCTCCCGCCACTCTTTCCATGCCGCTCCGAAGCGCTGTTGAAACACCGTGTGCAAGTAGGGGCCATGCGCGGTGATGGGCCGGCCCTTCGCCATCCGGTTGCGCCGGGCGTCGAGATACGCGCCGAGTGCCTTGTCGAGAAGTCGCGGCTCGGCAACACCATAGGCAACCAGCTCGGCCGCCCGGCTGGCGATCCACTCCCAGGATGTCCCCGCGATCTCAGGGGCCGCCTTGAGCACGCGCGCTCGCAGTCCTTCCCGGATGCGGTCGCGCTCGGCGATGCCGTCGATCGGCGCGTCGAGGGCGCGCTGCCAGATGTCGCCATTCGCCGGCGCTTGAACCTTAGATTGACCTTGGATCTTAGATTCATGAATGGGATGCGCTGCGCTTTCTTGGACCTTAGATGGGGTATCCCCTACCCCATCCTCAGGCCACACCACCCCGTACTCAGGCCGTCCGTCTTCGGGCTCGCGATGCTCCATGCTTTCCCTTTCGCTTGGCATTCCCATCGCCTTCCGCTTCCCGCTCCGCTACCCCTTGGCCGCGTCAATCGCTTGGTCCAGGGTCGCCCCTCGGAATCGCCTGCCCCCAACGGTCACCACGTGCTCCCCCTCGGCGACCCCGTGCAACGCACCCTGCCCCAGCTCGCGGCGCACCCTGGCCCCGTCGACGATCGCCCGGGCCCGCTCCTCCCGGGCCCGTCGCCGCGCCGCGTCATCCCACCCATTGCGCCGGATTGGTCCGATCACTCCCCGTCCTCCTGGGGCTCGCCGTTGGGGCGGATGGCGAACAGGTCGGATCGCCGGATGCGGACGTTCCGGCCGATCCGGACCGCGGGCAACTCGCCGCTCTTCATTGCGTGTCGAATCGCGTCTTCGGGCACCCGGGCCCACGCCGCGGCCTCGGGGATGGACATCGCCCAGGCCGGGCTCTCAGACAGCCGGGCTTCCAGGATGTCGGCCACGCGGGGAGCGAGGGCGTCGGCGATCGCGGTGATTTCGTCGGAGTCGAGTTTCATGCCATGAGCTTAGCCCAGCCCTGAACGGCGCGAATAAGACTGCGAGGTTTCGTCACGGAATACTTGCGCACAAGAAACCAGCCCGTGACGAAACAGTTTCGTCACGTCCGGTTGTGCATGCTTCGCCAGAGAGGCAAACAGACCGGCAGGGAGGGGAACACAGAGGGTAGGGGCCGCGGATGGCTGGCAAGAACGTGACGAAACAGTTTCGTCACGGGGGCCCAGGTGCCTTGGAAAAAGGCGTCGGAAAAGGCGTGACGAAACTGTTTCGTCACGGTTTCGTCACGCCGGGCAAGACGCCTTTTTGGCGCATTCTCCTGATCATTGCCCGTAGACCGCCCGCCGTCATCTTGCGGGGCACCTTGCTACCGATCAGGTGTTTGCATTCGGTGTTGATCGTCTTGCGCAGCTCGGTCTGATCGACCTTTGCACCTCGCTGCCTCGCTGCCTTGAACTCTCGCAGTATGATCGCGCGGGCTGGGGAGTCATTCCGGCCGCCCTTTCCACCACTGCGGCCGTTGGGCTTCCGGTTCCCGTTGCTGCCGGCGGCGCGCAACGAGGGCGGTATGGGCCTCCCCGTCCCCGTTGCCTTCGATCGGAAAGGTCCGAGCCCACGCGGAAACTTGCTAATGGGCGTGCCATCCCTTTTTACAGTTCGCGCGCAGCGAACTGCGCCGGTTGGAACGCACAGGACACGCCGCGCCCACTTCTCTTGTTTGCGGAAGTATTTCACTGCCGAGGGTAGAGGTTCATTTTCCGTTCGCGGCGGACCGTTGACGTATCTCGACATCATAATCGACGTAACGCCCACACACTTGGCGGTCTCCGTCTTGCTCAATCCGCTCGTTAGAAGCAAGGCCGCCTTGCGGATTCGCGCACGCAGGCAAGGCGGCAAATCGAGCCCTCCATCTGATTCGGAGCCGCCAATTCCCGCCTCTTCCAAGGCCGCTTCCCATTCCTTCGGGTAGGCGTAGCACTGGGCGCGGAAAGTGTACAGGTTCACGTCGAGTTGACGTGTGGCTTCCGTGATAGGAACGCACTGTTCGGCGACGACCCTGGCCACCTGATCAAACCGCTTGCGGGTTTTCGGCAACGGGCCTCGCTTATGCGCTGGACTAAGCCGCAAGCCAGCCGCTTCCAATTCTACTCGCCACTGCGATCTATGCCTCCGACATCGGGACTGAAAATTTCCGCGATTTATCCCCAGGCGGCGTAGCGCCTCGCGAATGCTGATCTTCTCTTGGGCTGCCTTCGTGGCAACTTGACGAAAGAGTGCGAGGGTACGGAGAATTGGGAACGTCTTCCCCAAGTTTCGTGGTCGGGACATAGAATCTATCCTCCATGTTGGCGAGCCGAGGGGGCGCGGGCACATGGAGGAAGGCCCGGCCCCGCTCGGATCGCAAGCCGGCGGTAGCGAGCCGCCAGCCGCCTATAGGTCCGTCAAACGGGCTTGCCGGCCGGTCGCGAGCCGCGCCGGCCGCCCGGTTGCGTCAGACTACCGCAGCCCCCGGAATCGGGCAAGCAGGGGCGTTTGCTCCCGTTTCATTCCCGTTCGGCTCCAAAAGCTTCCCGCTGTTTTCCCGCTGTTTGGACCCCATTCGAGTCCTGTGCTGGCTACCAGTCGTTGGGTACAAATCGCCGTAAACCCCTTGGTTCCAAGGCTTTTCGGGCCTCCATTTACCAAAGCTTGGGTAGCTCGCACTGCATTTAGGATCCAGTCCTGAAAGGGGTCGGGGTTCGAGTCCCCGCTCTCGCACTGACGGGCCCAGAAGGGTCCAGGAGCGGCCGCGAAGGCCCGCGAGGCCTTTCCTGCCGTGGGGCACGTTTCCAACGTGCCCACAACCCAACGGCACGTGGGGAAACGTGCCCCACAAGATGCGCGCACGGCGCGCGCATGCTACCAAGCAAGACCCTGGCCCGCCTGCGACGAACCGGTTCCGGCTTGGGCCACGGCATTTTCTTGAGCGAGCCTGGCCGGCCGATTACAATTGTTCGTTGAGAGGCCGTCCGGAGCAGCCGGGCAGAGATCAACCGGGAAACGTCGAGCCAAGAAGGATTCCAACCCATGTCCAATTCTCGCCAGACAACACGCCGTCGATTTCTACAGGGTGTGGCCGCCACAGGAGCCGCAAGCGTCATGCTCCCGTCGACCAACCGAGCCCTCGGCTACCGGTCGCCTAATGACCGCCCTGTCTTCGCAACGATTGGCCTTCGCAATCAAGGCTGGGCCATCACGCAGAAGACGTTTCGTTTCGCCGATTTCGCGGCACTCGCCGACGTCGACTCGGGAGTGCTGGGGACCAACGTCGAACAGACGGCACAGAAACAAGGCAAGAAGCCGGATGCGTACAAAGACTATCGAAAGGTCCTCGATCGCAAAGACGTCGACGCGGTCATGATCGCCACGCCCGACCACTGGCACACGAAGATCGCGGTCGAAGCGATGTACGCGGGAAAAGACGTCTACGGTGAAAAACCGCTCACGCTGACCATTGACGAAGGCAAGTTGATCGAAGAAGTCGTCAAGAAGACGGGGCGTGTGCTCCAGGTCGGCACCATGCAGCGTACCGAATGCGGTCATCGCTTCCTGCAAGCAGTCGCCCTGGTGAAACACGGGCGCATCGGCACCGTCAAGAAGGTGACGTGCGGCATCGGCGGCATGTCGCCTTCGCCGGTCATTCCCGTCGCTCCCGTTCCCGAAGGACTCGATTGGGAGTTCTGGCTCGGACCAGCAGCGGAAGTTCCTTATCGAGCGCTGCCCGAAATGCGAACCGGCTACGGCGGCGGCGTGCCGCTGTACAGCAACGCGCACTACTCTTTCCGGAATTGGCATGAATACTCGGGCGGAAAACTGACCGACTGGGGCGCCCATCACGTCGACATTGCATGCTGGGCAATCGGTGCCAGCAGCTCGGGGCCCAGCAAAGTGACGCCGCTCGATTACACGTTGGCGTGCGAGTACAAGGATGGCTATCCGGTGGTCCACGATCGGTATAACGTCGCGACCGAATTCACGATCCGGGCCGAGATGCCCAACAACGTGGAAATGATCATTACAAACGAAGGCGACAACGGCATTCTCTTCGAGGGCACGGAAGGGCGGTTCTTCGTCAACCGCGGCCGGATCTCCGGAAAGCCCGTCGATGACCTCAAGGACAGTCCGCTACCGGAAGGAGCTATTGAAGAGGTTTATGGTGGAAAGATCGCCGAGAATCATAGCGCAAACCTCATCGAGGCCATGAAGTCTCGAAAGCAGCCGATCTCCGACGTCTGGTCCCATAACCGCATGCTCGAGGTGTGCCACCTCGCGAACCTTGCCATGCGTCTGGGGCGAGAACTCACCTGGGATCCGGCCAAGCGAGAAATCGTCGGCGACGCCGAGGCGAATTCCTTCCTCGCGCGTGAAAGCCGCCAGGGTTACGAGATCGCGACGTAGAGTTCGCTGGGCCTATGGGCTTGCCGGATTTCATCGCCGCGGTGAGACGGCGCCGCGACTATCGTCGGGAACAAGCCTACACACGACTCGGTTCCAGCGCGACTTGAGCCGACGGGGCGATGCTACCTCTTCAGCCAACGGTCGAGCCAGTCGATCACCGTCTCGTGCCAGAGGATCGAGTTGCGGGGCTTCAGCACCCAGTGGCTCTCGTCCGGGAAGTAGAGGAGCCTGCTGGGGATCCCGCGCCGCTGGAGGGCGTTGAACGTGGCGAGCCCCTGGGTATCGACGACCCGGTAGTCTCGGGCCCCGTGGATCACGAGCATCGGCGTCTTCCAGTTGCCGACGAAGTTCACGGGGTTGTGCTTCTCGTAGCCTTCGGGGTTGTCCCACGGCGTGCCGACGTGATCCCACTCGGGGAACCAGAGCTCCTCGGTGTCGAAATAGGCCATCCGCTCGTCCAGGTTCCCATCGTGATTGACCAGGCACCGGAAGCGGTCGGGCCAGTTGCCGGCGATCCAGTTGATCATGTAGCCGCCGAACGAAGCGCCCAGCGCCCCGACGCGGTCGCCGTCCATCCAAGGGTATCGCTCCAGCGCCGCCTCCAGCCCTTTTTGGAGATCCTCGAGCGGCTTGCCGCCCCAGTCTCCGCGGATCGAATCGGTGAATGCCTGCCCGTAACCGACCGATCCGTGAAAGTCGACCATCACCGCGGCGTAGCCGGCCCCCGCGTAAGCCTGCGGATTCCAGCGGTAGTGGAACGTATTGCCGAACGACCCCTGGGGGCCGCCGTGGATCAGGAACGCCACCGGGTACTTGCGGCTCGGATCGAAATCGACCGGCTTGACCGCGTACCCGTAGACCGTCTCGCCGTTGTGCCCGGGGAACGAGAACTGCTCGTAGTCCCCCATCCGCGCCGCGGCGATCCGCGCCGCGTTGAGGCGGGTGAGAGGACGCCGGTCGGAGCCGTCGGCACGGATCGAATAGAGCTCGGCCGGGGATTCGAGATGATCCAAGCTGTAGATGATCCTTGGGCCGGACACGGCCGGCGATCGCACGTATCCGTCCGAGATAATGGTGCGAACGGCCCCCGAGATCGCGTCGATCGCGAACAGCGAGCGCTGACCGACGTTTGGGGCAGTCGCATAGACGAGGCTGCCGTCGCCCGACCAGCAGATCGAGGAAGGCGACCGGTCCCACTGCTCCGTGAGGACCCGCTCCTTCCCGTCGGCCCATCGACGGAGCACGATCCGGAAGCGATCCGACTCATAGCCCGGCCTGGTCATCGCCAGATAGGCCATGGTTTGTCCGTCGGGTGAGAACGAGGGGCAGCAGTCCCAGGCCGCGTTTCTTTCGGTGAGACAGACGGGCGGCGTCGAGCCGTCGATCGGCGCGCGGTAGAGGTCGAAATCGGTCGACCAGGGCTCCGTCGGGCCGGCGTCGCGTGCCGTGAAGACGACGTCTCGGCCGTCCGGCGTGAACGTGAACTCCTCCGGCCCGCCGAACGGCTTGGAGGGCGTGTCGGCGTCCATGTTCCCCATCACGTCGACCGGCTCGCCCTTGCCCGTCGAAGGCATCGCGAACAGGTGCGAGCGGCGGCCGTCCTTCCAGGTATCCCAGTGGCGGACGAAGACCCGGTCGTAGATCTGCCCGGTGCTCTTTCGTTGGGCCTCCTCATCGAGCCTCTTCTTGGTGGCCTCGGGCGAATGGCCGTCGGGGAAGACCTCCATCGTGAAGGCGATGTGCTGCCCGTCGGGAGAGAGAATCAGGTTCGCCGTATCCAGCGCCAGATCGGTCACCTGCTCCGCTTCGCCCCCGTCGAGGGGAATCCGCCACACCTGGGACGATCCGGATCGGCTCGCCAGGAAGAGGACCGCTCGGGCGTCGGGGCCCCAGCGCGGGCTGTGATCGTTGGCCGGGTGCGAGGTCAGACGCCGGAGTCCGGTTCCGTCCGCCTCGACCACCCATAGATCGGTTGTTCCCTTGTTCGCTTCGAGGTCCGTGGATCGGACGGTGAAGACGATCCGGCCGCCGTCCGGAGAGACCTGGGGCTCGGAGACCCGCTCCATCGCGAGCATGTCGTCAGCGGAGAACGGATGCGACGGTCCGGCGGCGGCCGTCGTGGCCCACAGCACCCCGGCCGGGACCAGCAAGATGAGACGGTTCATGGCACGTTTCCCCGGAGGTTTGGCCAAATCATGGCGGACGGGAAGCCCTCCTGCGGAACGTCCGGGAGGCCCGAAGCTCGCGCGACGTGCGCGGGTTCTCGGAGGGCCGTTTGACGGATCTCAACTCCAACGGAAAGCAAGCGAGCGGTGTGCCACTGCTTGCCTGCAAGAACGGGATGACTGGCGGCGGCGTTGCACTGCTTGCCGGTTCCCCCGAACCACTACCGTATCCGGCAAGCAGTGCCGTGCTGCAAGTCGAGCGTTTCCAGGCACTTCCGCAAGCAGTGGCACACACAGTGTGGTCATCCGCTTTCACTCTGACATCTCAAGATAGCCGTCGTGAGAGCCCCGATCAACGTCCCCTCGCCGGGTCCTGCGGTTTGACCGCCGGAACCGGCTTTTGCCGGGTCGCTGTTCGCGGTAGAATCCGGCTGTGGCATTGCGGCAGCCGACCTGATTTGGGGACCCCTACCGATGACCACCGAAAAGACGACGGCCAGGAACGTGTCCGGCGACGTTCAGCCCTACGTCCCGGCGTGGCAGACGCTTCCCGAGTTCACCGTGCAGGCGGTGCTCCTGGGAATATTCCTGAGCCTGATCATGTGCGCGGCGAACGTCTACGTCGGCCTTTACGCGGGCATGACCGTGAGCGCGGCCATCCCGGCCTCGGTGATTTCGATGGGGGTGCTCCGCGGCTTGATGCGGCGCGGGACCATCCTGGAGAACAACATCGTGCACACCATCGCCAGCTCGGGAGAGAGCCTGGCGGCCGGCATCATCTTCACCGTTCCGGCGATGGTCCTGCTCGGCCTCTGGGAAGGCTTCAACTACTTCGAGACGACGCTGATCGCCATGTCCGGCGGGGTGATGGGCGTGGTGATGATGATCCCGCTCCGCCGGCCGATGATCATCGAGCAGAAGGAGCTGCGGTTTCCCGAAGGCGTTGCCTGTGCCGAGGTCTTGAAGGCCGGAGACCGCGGCGGGGCGGAAATGCTGGGCATCTTCACCGCGTTGGGCATCGGGGGCCTGTTCAAGGCACTGGGGTCCGTGGTGGGGCTGTACAAGGGCACGGTCGAATGGGGATGGCGGGTCGGGAAGACCGGCTTCTACGTGGGGACGGACATTTCGCCGATGCTCATGGCCGTCGGCTTCATCGTCGGGTGGGAAGTCTCGCTGCTCGTCTTCCTGGGAGGAGCGATCTCGTTCGTGGGCGTCATCCCGGTGCTGGCCTACGGCGCGGATTTCGGCGGCGGAGCCCCGCTCGACGTCCTGATGGGCATTTGGGACGAGAAGATCCGCTTCTTCGGCATCGGCGCGATGCTCGTGGCGGGGGTTTATTCGATCGGCAAGATCGCCGGCAGCATGGGAGCGGCCATCCGCACGGCGCTCCGCGGCGTCCGGGGGCTGGAGGATACGTCCTCCTTGCCGCGCACCGAGCAGGGCATCAGCGGGCGACCGCTCTTCGGGCTGATGCTCATGAGTCTCCTGCTCAGCACGGTCGTGTACGCGGTGATGACCCGGAGCGTCGTTGCCACGGCCGTCACGACGGTCCTGATGTTCGTGCTGGCTTTCTTCTTCGTTGCCGTGGCCAGCTACATCGTGGGACTCGTGGGATCTTCCAACAGCCCGGTCTCGGGGATGACGATCTGCACCGTGCTGATCACGGCCGGGCTGCTGTTGGTGTTCGGATACACGGGCGAGGCCGGGATGCTGGCCACGCTGGGCGTTGCCGGCGTGGTGTGCTGCGCGGCGTGCACGTCGGGCGACATCTGCCAGGACCTGAAGATCGGGCAGATCGTCGGCGCCACGCCGCGACGTCTCCAGATCGGGGAAATCATCGGCACGATGATTCCCGCGTTCATCATCGCGCCCACGATGCAGCTCCTTCAGAACGCCTACGGCATCGGCGAGCCGGCCCGGGAAGGGGTCGCCGCGTTGAGAGCGCCGCAGGGGGTCATGTTCGAGAAGCTGGTGGGGGGGATTTTTGGGGCGGGCCGGGATCTGCCTTGGGACCTGGTGGGCTACGGCGCGGCGGTCGGCGTGGTTGCGATCTTCATCGATCGCTTCCTCCTACAGCCGCGCGACACCAAGTTCCGTCTTCACCCCATGCCGCTTGCCGTGGGGATGTATCTGCCCTGGACGGTCACGTTCCCGATCCTCTTGGGCGGCCTGGTCTACCGGTTCGTCGACTGGCACAGCGCACGCCGGGGCGACTCCGCCGAGACGCGGCAGGCCGTCATCCACCGGGGCCTCCTGTTCTCCTCGGGGCTGGTGGCGGGCGAGGCGATCATGGGAATCCTGATCGCCGTGCTGGTGATAACGCAACTGGACATGCCCTGGCTGAAGGGTTGGGTGGACGGAGGGCTGCTCGTGGACCTGGTGTCGCTGGCGGCCTTGGCTATCGTGATCGGCATGCTCGTGCGCAAGTCGCTGGGCAAGGGGCCGGGCCGGGCGGACTGATCGCTGAGGCCGGGCCGCGTGCCGGAATCGACGCCGCCTATTGAACCGAACGGGACGGCGAGTAAACTAGGCGGTGTGGCACCTCCCTCGCCGGCGGTATTTTGTAGGGTGGGTGCTCTGCACCCACGCGCCTTGTTTGGGCACTGTCCCAATTTTCGCGCAGCGAAAATGGGACTGTCCCCTTCCGAAATGCGGAGGTTATTCTTCGGTTACTCCCAACCTCTGAAGCCCGAAGCTACTCCATGGAGTCTGACATGCGATGTTTCTGTTTCTCGATCAGGGGCAGCAGTCGATGGATCCTGACGGCCCTTTGCGCGGCCGTGCTCCTCGTCGCTGCAATTCCGGCACGGGCGGCTCAATCGCCCGCAGCGGAGGGCTCCGCAGCCGAGCGAGCGGCCGCGGCCCTGGGCATCCCCGGAGGCTTGTGCGTGCAGATCGGCGCGGAAGAGACGGACCTTGCCGCCGAGCTGGCGGCCACGGGCCGCTTCCTGGTTCAAGTGCTCGATGCGGACGGGCAGCTCGTCGACCAGGCCCGGCGCCGATTGCAGTCGAGCGGGGTCTATGGGCTCATCTCGGTCGATCGCTTGCCCGGGCAGGGAGGTCTGCCGTACACGGAAAACGTGGTCAACCTCCTGTTTGTTTCCGCGCAGGACTCGGCGCAGGTCTCGCCCGAGGAGGCGAGCCGGGTTTTGTGCCCCGACGGGGTGCTCGTGATCGGGAGCGGGAAGACAACCGTGGAGCAGTTGAAGGCGGCGGGGCTGGTCGAGGTGCAAGCGGTCGGCCGCGACGGCGCGTGGCTGCTCGCGAGGAAGCCGCGCCCGGCGGAAATGGACGAGTGGTCCCATCCCCGCCATTCCGCGGCGGGGAACGCGGCGTCGCACGACGCGCTGGTTGCGCCGCCCCGCCGGGTCCGCTGGATCGCCGGGGCGTCGGCCGAGGTCCGCGGCATGGTCACGGCCGACGGGCGCAACTTCTACGCGGGCGTGCTCGCGCGAGACGGGTTCAACGGCCTGCGGCTCTGGCAGCGCGATCTCTTGGCCGCGTCGGAGGGCGACGGCTTCACGATGAGGAACCTGGGCCCGCGCAACGCCGCCCCGGTTGCCGGCGGAGATCGCCTGTACGTGGTCCACGGGAAGAAGCTCCTGGCAGTGGACGCCGCGACCGGCGAGACGATCTGCGAGTACGCCGATGCGGGCGAGCCGACGACCGTCTTGTTCGACGGGGGAACCCTGATTGCCGTCACGGGCGACGCGGTGCGAGCGTGGCACGCGGAGTCGGCGGAGCGGAAATGGACGTTCCCGGCGTCGGACCCCCGGTACGTCGTGGCGGGTGACGATACGGTCGCGCTGGTCCTGGGACGCACGCAGCGAGGCGAGGCGATCGAGGCCGTCGTCCTGGACATGGCCACGGGCCAGGTCCGCTGGCGGCGCGACGACTTCCCCTGGTTGCCCAAGGTCAAGCGAACCGTGTACCACCAGGGGTTGGTGACGTACGAAGTCTCCACGCTCAACAACGACGGGCCCGACAACGCCATCCACGTCGTCTCGGCGGCCGACGGAAAGGTCCGGCTCGACCACCCGTTCCTGCCGGGCATGAACCACGCCCGGCAAGCCCGGGCCATGTTCGTCGGCGACCGGCTGTGGCTCTTGCACGGCGGCAGGGGCGCGGACGAGAAGCGACTTCCCGTCCAGGTCTCCGCCCTCGATTTCCGCACGGGCGACGTTCTCGTCACGCACCCGGCGGGCCTGACGCACTGTTTTCCGCCCGTGATGACCTGCCGCTACATGATCTCGGGTGAGTTCGACCTGACGGACCTGGAGACGGGCGACGTCGACGCGCACCAGATCACAAAGGCCGCCTGCGGGCCGGATGGCGGTTGGGTGCCGGCCAACGGCCTGATCTACGTGACCCCGAAGCACTGCGTCTGCTGGCCGATGCTCCGCGGATACACCGCCGTGGCGCCGGAGCGGCGGGCCGGCGGCGTGGCCGGCATGGACCTTGCCGAGATGGAGTTCCCGCTGGAAGCCGGGGTCGATCCGCCGGGCGACGCACCCGACGGAAGCGGCGAGGACGACTGGCCCTGCTACCGCCACGACCCGTGGCGGAGCGGCAGCACGCCGGCCAAGGCCCCGTCGAAGCTGGAAACGCTCTGGTCGGTCGATCTGGGCGGCAGCGACCTGTCCGGCCCCATCGTCGAGGACTGGCGGGAGAACTTCTTCGTCAAAGGGCCGATCACCAGTCCGGTTGTCGCCGGCAATCGCGTCGTGGTGGCACGGCCGGATGCTCACGAGGTGGTCGCCCTGGATGCCCGGAGCGGCTCGGTGGCGTGGCGTTTCACGGCCAACGGGCGCGTCGATACGGCGCCCACGCTTCACAAGGGGCTCTGTCTGTTCGGGGCGAAGAGCGGGTGGGTGTATTGCCTGCGGGCCGACGACGGGCGGATGGTCTGGCGGCTTCGGGCCGCCCCGCTCGAGGAGCAGATCGTCGCCTACGGGCAACTGGAGTCGCCGTGGCCCGTCCCCGGCAGCGTGCCGGTGATCGACGACGTGGCCTATTTCGCGGCGGGGCGGCAATCGTTGGCCGACGGGGGGATTTTGATCTTCGCCGTCGAGCCGGCCGGCGGAAAGATCCGGTGGGTCCGGCGTCTGGACAGCGTGCCCCAGCAGGGGTTCTACGAGTGCTCCGCCCTGGAGTTCGACAACTTCGATCTCCTGCACCGCGAAGGCGACGGCGTGGGCATGTCCCGATGGGTCTTCGACCGGAAGTCGGGCGAGATGTCGCTGGATCGTTGGGCCGCGTTTGCCAAGCTGAACACCGGCGGCGGGGCCGCCATGGTGCCGCAGGGATGCTGGTCGTACGCACCGCGCCATCAGCGGCGGATCCCTTCGTACACGCCGCGGCGGCCCCTGGTCGTATTTCGCGACAACGTCTTGTTCGGCTCCCTCCAGGGCTCCTCCACCGTCTATCGGCGCGACTTCGACCTGGAGGGCGGCGAACAGTTCGACGCGAAGTGGATCACCGGCTGGGCCGCATCCGGCTTGAGTCGCGAGGGCAAGATGCCCTGGCGGAGCCATCGGCTGGCCGAGAAGGCGTCGTGGCGCGTGGACGTCTTCGACAAAGCGGCCGAGGTGCCGTCGATCGACGCCGTGGCCCTTGCCGGCGACCGGCTGCTCGTTGCCGGGTCGGACGGCGACCTGCGCGTGCTTTCCTCGGCCGACGGCAAACCGATCGCCAGGCAGGCACTCCCCGCACCGCTTTGGGACGGGATGGCCGTTGCCCACGGCCGGCTCTACTATTCGACCCGCGAGGGGAAGCTGCTCTGCCTGGGAGAGTAAACCCCAACGTTGCAGGAAACGTCTTCGTACGACGGATTGCCAATCCGTCCTACTGCCTAGGCAACGACGCGGTTGAGCGGGACGGCCGCTGGGGCGTCCCGCTCACACCCGCCACGGACTGCGCATCGGTCGCGTGAGCAGGCGGTTGGCGTCGGCGTCGTCCCCGAATCGCCCGGCGGCCGGGTCCCAGCGGAGCTCGCGCTGGAGGCGCCCGGCGGCCTCGGCGATCATGCCCAGGTACGACGCCACGTAGCCGGATTCGACCGGCGCGACGGGGTCGCGCCGCTTGAGCACGCAATCGAGGAAGTCGGCCTGGTGGTGCTTTGATTCGTAAAGGCTTGGCTCGCCGGGGGCGATCTGCACGTCCAACAGCGATGCGGGCTCGGCCTCGATCCCGGCCCGGTTCACGTGGACCCAGCCCTTGTCGCCGACGAAGCGCGTCCCTTGCGGAAGCGGGTTGCCGGTATCCGTGAAGCTCATCCGCAGCCCGTCGTCGAAGACGTATTCCGCCTGCCACGAGTTGACGTTGTCGCACACCGGATGCGTGCGGTAGGTCAGTTGGCAGGTGACACGGCAAGGCTGCTCACTGATCGACGGGCATCCCCAATGGGCGATGTCCAGGTGATGCACGCCCCAGTTGACGATGAACCCGGCGCAGTAGTCCCAGGTCAGGTACCATCCCGGCCAGTCGATGCAGTAGGGGGTGTACGGCCTCATGGGCGCCGGGCCGACGTACATGTCGTAGTCGAACCCTTCCGGGACGGGCTCGGGCGTGGCGGGACCCTGGTGGCGCGGCTGGTATTTGGGACCGGGCGCGGCGACCTCGACCGTGTGGACCTTGCCGAGATAGCCGAACCGGGCCAGGTTGCACGCGTGGCGGAATTTTGCGTCGGA